>Ga0163149_10005565_pt1 | contig 13235 bp, 10 predicted proteins | sample OliLakLV19MP5G1_FD_148604 | JGI IMG/M metagenome (GOLD analysis project Ga0163149, IMG submission 148604) | Freshwater microbial mat bacterial communities from Lake Vanda, McMurdo Dry Valleys, Antarctica - Oligotrophic Lake LV.19.MP5.G1 | ecosystem: Environmental > Aquatic > Freshwater > Lake >...
AAGCCTGATGTATGGGGCCGTTGGGTAGAGGCTGCCATCGGTGCACATTTAGTGAATCACCAATTAAGTGAAGGATATACGGTTCACTACTGGCGCCATAGAAATGATGAAATTGATTTTGTGTTGGAGAGAAAGGGAAAAGTCATTGGGCTTGAAGTGAAAAGTGGTGCTACACAAAAAGCGCCAGGCATGGAGGCATTCAAGAAGCAACACGAGCCTGATAAAGTACTACTCGTTGGAAATAGCGGAATACCCTGGCAGGAGTTTTTGAAAATTTCGTTTGATCAACTATTCTAAATTAAAAGAAGACAGTCTCTACAACATATGACTTTCAACGAAAACACGCGTGATAAAATCGCAGCCATCCTGCATTTAGGCAGGTTAGGATAAACTTACATTTCCTTAAGCAAAGCAAAATGGGATGAGGAGACTTATATAAGTGCTTACGATGAACATTCACATTTGATGTCGAAACTTTACGCAGGTGTTGGAACTAAACGATCGGTATGAATATTATAAACCCCGAAGCTATAAAGAGAAAATTTGAAACCGATATATTGATTATCGGTGCTGGTTCTGCAGGATGTATTGCAGCGATCAGTGCTGCTTCCGGAAAGTATAAAGTTATGTTGGCTGAACGGTATGGATTTGCGGGTGGATCTTCTACTCAAATGCTGGACACGTTTTATGGTTTTTTCACACCGGGTGAAGAGACTAGAAAAATTGTAGGTGGTATTCCGGATCAGATTGTTAATCGACTAGATGCCACCGGAGATATTTTTCTCCGGCCTAATACTTACGGAGCAGGCACCGGTGTAAATTATAATCCAGAGCGATTGAAGTATGTTTGGGATGTAATGCTTCAGGAAAAGAACGTAGAGGTTCTCTATCATTCTTTGTTGGTAGATGTATCCGTCAGTCAGGAGTTCAGTGATTGTATATTTTATCATAAGGGCACTGGCTTTTTTAAAATAAAAGCCAAACGCGTAATTGACGCATCGGGAGATGCCGACTATTGTCACCTTGCCGGAATACCCTATGAAAAAGCGGCTGAGTCAGAAAATGCACAAAGTATGACAACAACCTTTCGAATGGCCAATGTATACCTTGACGATTTTGAACACGCGGGTGGAAAAAAGATGTTATCCCAGAAAATGAAGGAAGCTGTGGTGACCGGGAAGCATCCACTACCACGAAAAGAAGGATCTGCACACGAAATGTGTCAGCCTCATTGTATTTCAACGGTGGCAGTAAAAGTTACAGATTTGGATTCTTTAGATGTAGAGCAGATCACAAAAGCAGAAATAGAAGGCAGGCGACAGGCATTTATATACGAAGATTTCTTTCGGGCGGAAGTTCCGGGGTATACCAATTCTAAAATAATTGGATTGTCTCATCAGATTGGAGTTCGCGAAACCAGAAGAGTTTACGGACTGGCCAGACTTACTAAAGATGATTTTATAAATGAATCGATGCCAGACGATCGGATATTGTTATGTGGTGCCCCCATCGAAGATCATCGAAAGGGAAGTTCAGGAGAATCGGAAACCTTTTGGCAGTATGTTCCCGGCAGAGGTGTCTATGGTGTCTCTTACAAAACGATAGTACCTCAGCAATCCAATACCAGTTGGATGGTGGGTCGCTGTTTCTCGGCCACACACGATGCACATGCCTCCTGCAGATCGATGGCACAGACGATGGCGATGGGACAAGCCGCTGGACTAGCTGCTGTTCAATCGCTTAAGTTAGACACAAGCGCTTCTGATGTAGATGTAAAATACTTGCAACATGCGCTCATCACATCAGGTGCAATCCTCGATCTTCCGCAACAAAAAGCATCTACTGGACGAAATGATTGGAGAAAGAACTTTTAATCTTTATTGAGTATGCATAATTTCTTTAGAACAGTAACTGGGGACAAGTCTGTGAGCGAAATGGGACTTTGTTATGCGCACGAGCATATTGTGATTGAGGAAAGTTTCCCAACCATTGCGAATAAAGATTATATTTTAAATGACACTGATAAAATCACTGATGAGTTATTGGAATTTTATAATGAAGGTGGCCGAACGGTAGTCGACACAATGCCTGCAAATTGTGGCCGCAATGTATTGAAGCTGGCAGAGGTAAGTAAGCGCAGTGGTGTCAACATTATTGTACCAACCGGCATTCATTTGGAAATGTATTATGTTCCCAACCATTGGCGGTATCATTATACAGAAGATCAGCTCACACAATTATTCATTGATGATATTGAATTGGGTATCGATGAGTTCGACTACAATGGACCCATTATAAAAAGAACAAATCACAAAGCCGGATTGATAAAGCTAGCGACAGGAGACGAAGTTATTTCACGTCATCAGGAAAAAATATTCCGGGCGGTTGTCAATGCGCACATAGCAACAGGTGTCCCCATTCTTACACATACTAATTTTGGTCGCCATGCTTGGGAGCAGGCTGTGTTGTTTGAGAAATTAGGAGCTGATTTGTCGCACGTGGTTCTTTCGCATGTCGATCGGATGAAAGACATTGACTATCATAAAAAAGTATTGGATACAGGAGTATTTGTAGAATACGATAGTGCTTTCCGATGGAAGGCTGATGAAGAAAACTGGACATATAAAATTTTAGAAGAACTTCTTCCACAATATTCGAAGCAGATTACCTTGGGCATGGATATGGCGCGCTCCACATATTGGAAAAGCTATGGTGGAAAACCAGGGCTAACATTTTTGATCGAGGAGATACCAAATAAATTAAAGGCGTGGGGAATGGATCAATATTTTCAAACCATTTTTTTTGATAATCCTTCAAGGTTGTATGCTTTTAAGAAGTAGTCGCAATATAGATTAGGTGAAAATCACCCACATGATTCACACGAATTGAAAAAGTGTGTTTTAAGTAGCCCGAATCGCAATCACCGGATCAAGGCGAGCGGCCATTGCTGCGGGAACAATGCCTGCCACCAATCCAATAACCGATGAGACACCGAGACCCAGCACAATATTTTTGATCGATAAAACTACATTCAAACTTCCGAACGGAATGAACGTAAGTAGATACACCAGCAGCAACCCCGACAAGCCCCCGATCAAACTCAGGAAGATTGACTCAAATAAAAATTGGAATAAGATGAAGTAGTTCTTTGCCCCCAACGACTTTTGGAGGCCAATAATACTGGTTCGTTCTTTCACTGAAACAAACATGATGTTGGCAATGCCAAACCCTCCTACCAGCATGGAGAATCCTCCAATAATCCATCCGGCTAATCCTAACACATCAAATACACCACTGATCGCATTGGCAATTGCCTCGGGGCGATTCAATACAAAGTTATCTTTTTGCACCGGTTTCAATCCACGCTTTACACGCATGAGACCACGGGTTTCATTTTCTAATTCAACCAATCCGATATCATCATCAAAACCTTTTAAACCAATAAGTGATCCCGCTTCAAACTCAGTCCAATGACCGGTGCCCGTTTTAAACAACTTCCGAAATGAATCATAAGGAATAATGCAGGTAAAATCCCTGCTCGTATTACCAATAAAACTTTCACCTTCCCTTTTTAAAACACCGACCACATTGAATCGGAGATTTTTAATTTTAACATGAGCACCCGTCATGTCATCACTATTGGGGAATAACGCCCGGGCGACTTCATATCCCAGGATCACCATATTCCTTCCTCCTTCCACTTCAGCCGAAGTAAAGTATCTGCCCCGTTCAACATTGATTTCAAAGAGTTTATCAAAATCCAGGGAAGCACCGCTAAGACCTATTCTGTTAATGCTGTTATTCTGATTCTTAACCGAAACCTCGTTAACATCTGCAAAAATGGATACTACCTGGCCCGTAGCTAAATTGGCCTTGAGAAATCGGTATTCGCTGACGGAAGGATTAGGTCTTTTAATATAGTCTTTCCACCAGTCACGGGAATTGCCCCCTGTGAAAGGCCACTTTCCTACATAAATTACATTACTCCCAAGAAAATTCAAGCTTTCCCGAATGTTCTTCTCCAGAGAGTCCACCAGCGTGAGGACTGCTATGATGGAAAAAATTCCGATGGTTACTCCCAGCAGGGAAAGAATTGTTCTTAGCAGATTGGATTTCAGTGCTCTGAAAGCAAATCCGAGGCTTTCAAAAATTAATCGAAGGGTAAGCATGTGGGTTAAACGCAGTTTTACCGATTTTGGGTTACACTAAACATTTGATTTTTAAAGAATCTTTGAATCATTTTGGAATATCATGCCAATATGCGAGCCGTATGACGCGAGTACCTTTCGCTAGACTCGATGAAATTTTTATATCACGATCTGAAGGTGGAGTTTCTGGACAAGGAGGAAACATCCAGTAAAAAATCAACTTATGAATTTTTTCCAACATCAAACTGGTTAATCAGTTCTACATGAAATTCAATCCTCAGGTTCGTATCAGATTCGAAGATACCAATTCTATTACGGATTGATTTACCTTGCAACTAACCAATTAGCCAAACATCCCACTCAATAATGATGCTTACAATAAATATGGTAAGCACGATTACCGCAAGACTTTTATGAATCCATTCCCGTTCCACGCGCTGTATGCTAATAAAGAGAAAAGTTGAGGCGAGCAAGATTTGAAGTATTTGTGTATCCAGGCCAAACTCCAGAATGAAAATATTAAAGGCTATTGATAGCATAGCCGAAAGTGTGAAGATTAAAAATATTTTCCGCCAATTGGTAAAGTAGAATAACTTCAAATCAATTACTTTTCCTTTAAGGGCAAACGGAAACAGCATACGCGCCAGCACAAACAGATTAATCGGGTAAGCAATCACGAACAAAAACGTGGGCAAGCGCCAGGGTTGGAATCCTTTTAGTTCATAGAGGAGCCACCATTCCTGAATATGCAGGAGAAGAACAAATAAAATCCAGATCAGGTGTGGCCAATACACGGTTACGCGTTCGCTTTTATGGATAAGATCTTCGAATGAACTTATCATAGTTAGAAGTTTGTGTTAATAAGTGCTAATTTATCAATTGAACATCCGGTTTGCTTCAAGAAAAAATCATAAAACCTAAAGCGAGTAGCAGAATTTGCCCCCTGTTGTCGCTTCAATTATCGGGTTTAAAATTATGAAGCAGAATATCCTTCGAAACCTTCTTCTCCTGCTATCCTAAAACAGAGACACCAATGAGTTTCCCTATACCAAACGTTACGGCTGCAGCACCCAACCCAAACATCACTTGCCGGAAGCCAGAAAACCAAACATTTCTTCCGGTAAATAATGTGATCGCTGCGCCAATTAAAAACAAGCCTGCGGCACTGAGAGAAACACTAATGAAGATTGCCTTCATGCCATTGGTAAACATAAATGGTAAAACCGGTATCACTGCGCCCACTGAAAATAAAATAAACGAATACACTGCAGCCTCTACAGCGGAGCCCTTTATTTCCTCCGCATTAATACCGAGTTCTTCCTTGACTAAGATTTCATGGGCGTGGCTTTTATCCGTCATAATTGATGAAGCCATTTCATATGCTTTTTTTTCTTCAATGCCTTTAGCCATGTAAATCAATGCTAGTTCTTTCATCTCCCCTTCGGGGTTGGTCTCCAGCTCTTCCATTTCTATCTGCATTTGATTTTCGTACAGCTCCTGTGAACTCTTCACCGATATCCATTCACCCAATGCCATGGATAAGGCTCCAGCCAGCAAGCCTGCCAGACCGGCTAATAATACCCCTTCTTGTCCGGCTGTGGCACCCGCTATACCCATCACCAAACTAAAATTGGAAACCAACCCATCATTACCCCCCAGCACGGCTGCGCGTATGGCGTTGCCTCCTACCGAACGATGCCGTTTTTCAAATTTTGAAAGATAGTTGCCCGCTGTTTTGGTGTCCTTTTCAAGTATAGACTGAAGTATTCTTACATGATTTGTTTCGGTGCCTGTTACTTCCTTCTTTAATTTCTTTTTGGTATTGATGACGGCCGTTGAAATACCCTTTTCTGTATCCATTAAAACACCCAGCACATAGTCGTAGCCAAATATTTTTCCTATTGTATGTATCATCTTTGCCCTCCACGAAGGTTGCATTAAGTTTTCGAGGCGTATATTCTCTTTTTTAGCAAATGCCTCCGCATGACTTTTTTCAATCTCACTCATTTGCCTGAACACACTGGCTATGACTTCATCTGATTCGTGTTCGGCCAGTTTTTGATATAGAAAACTCGCGTCAATTTCTGTTTGTATACTATTATATTTCATAACTGCTTTTCATTAGGATACACTGAAACCAGCGTGCTTATTTACGCTACCTGAAAATTTCGATAATGCAAGGATGAACACCCAGAAGATGGATATGATTTTAGTCATTGATATCCGGAATTATTATCCCAAAATATCAACGGGCTCAATAAATCTTAGATTCTAATAAACCGCTCGGCTTTCTTGCGCAGCAGCTCTGTATCAGAGGGAACGGCAATGTCTGCATAAATGTGTGCCGATAATTCCATCACCACTCCTTTTTTATATCCCAATCGCTCGGCAATGGTTTCGCAAAATTCGATTTCATTCCGGATCACATGGCCATCCGCCTTCATCATCCTGATGAGGTACCACAAGTGCTCAAATTTCTCATCATTTGACATCACGCCAAAACCCTGAATAGGTTCAGGCCTTCGGATCATCTCATCAATTTCTGCCGCTGACAACTGATTGGCTTTCCCAATCATATGTATCAATCTTGATTCTCTGGCTTCAATGATGTGGTCGAGGGCGGCCAGATTGATGAGTACGTTTAATTCATACTTGCTATCGAATAACATGGCAATGAAAGATTGAGTGTGTGACCAAAACCTTACTAATGAAACCTTGCTAAAGATAAGCTTTTTTTAATCATCAATAAAATCCTAAACGTCTATTCCAAAAGGTTGGGGCCCCTTCTTCTGTTTTGCCACTTCCATACTTCAAACCAAATGACCGAGAGAAAACCCACACCCACGCTCAGCAACAATTCAGATACTGAAAGCTGTTGAAATTCAAAGAACCTGGTGAGTGGCGCAACAAAGAGAAGTAGCCCGGTAATAACAACGGTGATGGAAATAATTAAGGGTACCAGGTTATTCTTATACGTGGCTGTAGCAATCACCGAATAGTAAAAAGAACGGTTCACTAATGTGAGAAAAACATTGGCAGAAATAAGTGCAACAAACACCATGGTTCTGGTAGAAGCTTCATCATGGCCGGTTCGCACAGCATATTGATACATGAACAGTGTACCCATCGTGATGATCAGCCCTTGCATAATGCTGGTGGCTAACTCTTTGAGATTGAAAAATGTGGTCGTGAATGGCCTGGGTTTTTGCATCATCAAATTTTTCTCGATGGGTTCATTCTCATAAATGATGGAGCAGGTGGGGCCCATAATCAATTCCAAAAAGATAATATGGATGGGTGAGAATATACTGGGATACACCCAACCCAAAGCCAGCGGAAGAAAGACAACGAGAATAATCGGGATATGAATGGAAATAATATATTGAATCGCCTTCTTCAGATTGGTATAAATCTTTCTGCCCATCGCCACGGCATCTACCATGCTGGCCAGGTCGTCTTCCATGAGAACAAGTGAAGAAGCCTGCTTCGCAATTTCAGATCCCTTCTTTCCCATGGAGATTCCGATGTGGGCAGCCTTGAGGGCAGGTCCGTCATTCACGCCATCTCCGGTCATGGCCACAATCTCTCCTTTTGCTTTAAGGGCATTTATAATTCTCAGCTTTGCCTCCGGAAACATGCGGGTGAACATGTGAGTATTCAAAACACGCTCCTCCAATTCTGACTCTTTCATGCTCATGAGTTCTTCTCCGTTAAGCGTATTCTCCGCGCCACGGAAACCAATCTGATTAGCAATCGTGGTGGCAGTAGCAGCATTATCTCCGGTAATTATTTTTACGCGGATGCCCGCCCGATAGAAAGAATCCAACACCGATTTAATGTTCTTCTTGGGTGGATCATAGAACGCCACCAAGCCCACAAAATGAAACCTATATTGTTGCTGCGTGGAATGAAAATTCTGCCCATCAAATTCCGTCACTCCTACTCCCAACACGCGATAACCTTCAGAAGCAAATTGATTGCCTACACGTTCCACTTCTTGTTTTTCAAGGGCGTTTAAATCAGAGACATTAATCAACGCTTCGAGTGCGCCTTTGGCAGCGATAATGCGATGACCCGATGCATCTTCAAACACGTGAGTCATCATCGGAGGTCTTCCTCCCAGCGGATATTCAAAAATTAACTTGTATTGAGCGCGCTCATCAGACGAAGCGCTCGCTGAATAGGCGTCATGCAACGCCACCTCCATAGGATCGAAAGGTATCGGCTCGCTCGACCACATAGCAAGCCTGATTAATTCCTTTTCCGGATCTCCATTTACTTCACCATGAGTAATAATTTTTTTATTGGCATGAACATACAGCTTTGCCAACGACATTTTGTTTTCAGTGATGGTTCCGGTTTTATCTACACAAATCACCGTGGCGCTGCCAAGGGTCTCCACAGTTTTCGTTTGTTTTACTATGATGCCGAGTTTCATCAGGCGCCAGGCACCCAGCGCCATAAACGTGGTGAACGCCACGGGTATCTCTTCCGGCAAAATACTCATGGCCAGCGTTAATGACTTCAGCAGACTATCCAGAAAATCTTTAGAAGAATAAAAGTTGATGGCCCAAACGATAACGAATATAACCACACCGATCAGGGCCATCTTCTTTACGAAATTGCCGATCTGAATTTGAAGGGGCGTATCTTCTTCTGCGATTTGCTCAAGGCTCTTCCCAATTTTACCAAGCTGTGTGGTATTCCCAATCGCCACCACCCGGCAAATAGCAAGGCCTCCCATCACGGTAGTGCCCTGATAAACCGGGTTGTTTTCTTCCTGATTTTTATTCACCGGCATGGACTCTCCTGTGAGGATTGATTCATTCACAGAAAAATCATTAGATTGAATGATCACACCATCCGCAGGAATGGAAGTGCCCTCATCAACGATTATATGATCGCCAATCACAATTTCTTCACTGGGAATTTTAACTTCTTCCCCATTGCGAATGACTTTGCTAAAGGGTTGGGTAAGTTTTCGCAATGCATCGATCGCATTACGGCTGCGCGATTCCTGATAAAATGAAATGGCGGCAACCATCACGATGGCCGACACCATAAAAAATCCATCCCCTGTTTTTCCACTCACAAAATAAATTGCTGAAGCCGCGAGCAGCAGCAGAAACATCGGCTCTTTTAATATGCTTTTTGCGGCTGTTGAAAAACCATTCTCCTTTTTCTGATCTGTTTTGTTGAGGCCATGCCGGGTGCGCGACTCCAGCACCTGCTGATCGGTTAACCCTTTCGTTTGAAATTGATTAAACGACATTCTTACAAAAGTTGATTATGCACGGAAGGATCTTTATCCATTTCTTCTATTAATCGAAAACAAACGCGCGGGCTTCCACATAGTTTGGATAAATCTTCAGATGTTTTTTCTTCACCTCTTCAAAAAGTAATTTTCTAAGCGCCTGAATATTAGCGCGGGTGTGAGCAGAGATAAACACCACTTTGTCAAAACCATGTTCGCGATAATAACCGGTAAGTTCCTCCACCTTCACAGAGTCTTCATTGGTCTCCAGCAAGTCAATCTTATTCAAGACCAAAATCGTGGTGATGTCTCCCGCGCCCAGTTCGGCCAGCGTGTTCTTCACCACTTCAATATGATTGTCATGAAATGGATGAGAAATGTCCACCACATGAAGTAAAATATCAGCTTCACGCACTTCGTCCAGCGTAGACTTGAAAGATTCAATCAGGTGATGGGGCAGTTTGCGAATGAATCCAACCGTGTCTGACAACAAAAAAGGAATATCACCGATCACTACTTTTCTAACGGTGGCATCCACGGTAGCAAACAGTTTATTCTCTGCCTTCACCGAAGACTTGGAAAGCAAATTCATCAGGGTAGACTTACCCACGTTGGTGTAACCTACCAGGGCCACCCGCACCACATTGCTTCGCGACTTTCTTTGTGTTTGTCTTTGCTTGTCGATTTTTTCCAGTTCATCTTTCAGAAGGGAAATGCGATAGCGAATATTTCTACGGTCCGTCTCAATCTCTCGTTCACCAGAACCTCCGCGTGTACCTGTTCCTCCCCGTTGCCGTTCAAGGTGCGTCCACATACGGGTCAGGCGGGGCAAAAGATATTGATTCATGGCAAGCTCCACCTGGGTGCGAGCCTGGGCGGTTTGTGCCCTCATTAAAAAAATATCTAAAATCAGTAAGCTCCGGTCATACACCCTCACCTTCATTTCCTTGTCATCGCCAGCGTTGAACTCCTGCTCAAGATTTCGCAATTGAGAGGGACTCAGGTCATCATCAAAAATTACATTGTCAATGTTTTTTGCTTCCACCACCTGCTTGATTTCCTCAAGCTTACCCTTGCCTACAAACGTGCGCACATCTGGATGAGGTAATTTTTGAACAAACCTCTTAACCGTTTCTATTCCAGCTGTTTCCGCAAGAAATGCCAGTTCATCCAAATGCTCGTCTGTAAGTTCGGGCCTGTCGCCTGCCAATGCCACCAAAATCGCTTTCTTCGTTCCCATATTTTAAAATGATGGTCAAACTTAACTGATTGTTGGGTTAATTCGGAGGTTACCTTTTATTATCTGTGCGATAGATACAAGACTTAATAAAAATTTTACGAATTTTGAAAAGTTTGATTTCAAGACTTTACTCTAAACCTACTCCGCCAAGCCTCCAAAGGCTGGGAATTTGACCAATGAAATTAGCGATCGTGTTAAACACCTCCTGGAACATTTACAATTTCAGGATGAATTTTATTAAAACCCTTGTTGATAAAGGTTATGAGGTACACACTATCGCACCTCACGATTCCTATACCCATTTTTTGGAAGAAGCCGGCTGCACCCATCACAACATCACTATGGATAGCCGCGGGGTTAACCCAATCAAGGATACGGCTCTTTTCTTCGAACTTCTGGGTATTTACCGAAAGTTAAAACCGGATGTTATCCTCCATTTCACCATTAAGCCGAATGTATATGGAACGCTGGCCGCTTCCATTCTTAAAATCCCTACCATAAATAACGTCTGTGGACTGGGCACTGTCTTCTTAAAGAAGAACCTGGTTTCTGTGGTGGCGATGACCCTTTATAAGCTTGCCTTTCTATTCCCCAAAAAGGTGTTCTTTCAAAATTCGGATGATTTAACTCTTTTCTTAGATAAAAAGCTCATACCCAAAGAGTCCGCTGATCTTATCCCCGGTTCAGGAATTGATTTAAATAGGTTTCAGCCGATGGAGTTCAACCGAAACAAGGTCTTTACCTTTTTACTTATCTCACGACTTATTACTGACAAAGGGATTTTGGAGTACATAGAGGCTATTGAAACCTTAAAACAAAAAGGATTTAATGCACGATTTCAATTGTTGGGTGCCAAAGACCCAAAGCATCAACGTGGCATCCAGCTTTCGGTTATTAACCAATGGATTTCCTCCGGCACAGTAGAATACCTGGGCACAACGGATGATGTTCGTTCCTTCATACAAAAGGCGGACTGCATTGTCCTTCCCTCCTATCGCGAAGGAACACCGCGCACCTTATTGGAAGCTGCTAGTTCATCCAAACCCATCATTGCTACGGATGTGCCGGGTTGCCATCACGTGGTTGAGGATAATCACAACGGTTTGCTTTGCAAGATAAAAAGTGCTCATGACCTGGCAGAAAAAATGGAAAAGATGTCGCACCTGGATGACGCTGCGCTGAGAAGATTTGGAGAAAATGGACGTAAAAAAATTGAAATCCAGTTTGACGAAAAGTTCGTTATCAATAAGTATTTAAAGGAACTTGAAACCCTTCATAAGGCGGTGTAGCTGGTGTTTGTTAAAGAGGTGAACCTTCATCATATTTATTAAAAATCTGTAACTTCACACGATAAAATACATCGGTCAGTGCGTACTACTTTTTTGCTCCTCGTCCTTTTCATGACTTCCTGTGCTTCCTACAAGCAGAATATCATGTTCAAATCCAACGAAACTGTTATTGCAGAAAAGGCAAAGAAGGACGCTGGTGAAACGGAAAAAAATTTCCACATCGTAAAAAATGACCGGCTTACCATCAAAATATATTCAAACGGAGGTGAGCGATTGATAGACCCTAATCCCGAACTAAGCCAAAGCAACCTAAGCAAAGAATCAACCGAGCATGATCCAATTTACCTGATCGACCTTAATGGATTAATAAAGTTACCCATGGTTGGCGAAGTTAAGCTGGAAGGGCTCACCTTGAAACAAGCAGAGGAGATCTTGCAAAAAGAATACGCCAAGTTTTTTAAGGAGCCTTATGTAAAACTTTCGCTTGTCAACAAGAGAGTCATTGTGCTGGGTTCCATGGGGGGCCAGGTGATTCCACTCGAAAATGAAAATATAAGGCTGGTTGAGGTGCTGGCACTGGCAAAGGGTCTGGATAATGATTCAAAGGCACACAACCTGAGACTTATCCGTGCTGAAAAGGTATATGAAGTCGATTTAAGTACCATTGAAGGTTACCTGAATGGAAACATGCTGATCGAACCGGGAGACATTCTTTATATAGAGCCTATTCGAAGACCCTTCAGCGAAGGCTTACAGGATAATTTGGGTATTATCAATTTAATGCTCGCACTCGCCACGCTTATTACTATACTCAACAGCATTAAATAAAAAAATTGGAAAGGCTACAGGACATAAAATACTCTAGGGGAAACGAAAGTATCGACAATGAAAAGTTGTTGACCGTTTTCAAAAAGAATCTGGTTTGGATGATACTTATTTTCCTGGCAGCCAACCTGGCTGGCTACCTTACTATCCGCTACACCCGAGATCTTTTTGAGGCGGAGTCTGAATTAAAATTGGATATTAAAAGAGATGCTACCGAATTGGGTATCAAAACAATCATTGATGATCAAAATCTTAACATTGTATCCGGAGAAATAGAGCAGATTAAATCGAAACTATTCTTCAATAAGTTAATCGATTCAATGAATCTGGAGATTAGCTACTACAGTGTGGGTAAGGTGCTGAAGGATGAGATGTATAAGCGAGCACCTTATCAGGTAAAGACACTTCACATCGACCCCGATCATTACGACACTCCCCTGTATTTTGATTTCCTGCAAGCCAATCGTTTCAGCATTCGT
>Ga0163149_10005568_pt1 | contig 13231 bp, 7 predicted proteins | sample OliLakLV19MP5G1_FD_148604 | JGI IMG/M metagenome (GOLD analysis project Ga0163149, IMG submission 148604) | Freshwater microbial mat bacterial communities from Lake Vanda, McMurdo Dry Valleys, Antarctica - Oligotrophic Lake LV.19.MP5.G1 | ecosystem: Environmental > Aquatic > Freshwater > Lake >...
GGGCGGTTAATGATGCCTGATTGCCTAATCCGACAACGACCGCCAGCCGCGCACCGTCAACGTCGACCCGACCATGTTGCACGCCGCGCTCGCTGAAGGCTCGGCTGACGAAGGCATCGAAGGCATCACGGCGCTGGGCAGCCAGACGCAGCTCATCGCGCATGCGGCGGAACGACTCCGCAAGCAGGCCGAATTCATCCCGGCTGTTAACCACAATCTCGACCGACAGATCGCCGCCGGCCACTGCCTGCATACCTCGGCTGAGCTCGGCGACCGGACGACGCATACGCCAGGCGATGATCAGCCCGGCGGCCAGGAACGCGATCAGCGTGGTGCCCAACAGGATACTGCTGTGCCAGAGAAAATCGCGACGCAACCGTGCCAGATGATCAGCTGGTATGTCGATGCCAACAAGGCCCGCCGAACGGCCATCGGTCAGCAGCAGCGGAGCATAGCCGCTGGTCCAGGTACCCCATTGGTCAATGGTCAGTTCGTAATCGACACTGGGCGTTTTGAATCCCTCGATGAGTGCGGGGGAATCCTTGGCCGGATAGCGTTGTCCTGGAATCGCCTGAGCCTCATCGGGTCCGATCACCCCGTCACCATCGAGATCGCGCTCGATAGAGGCGTCGCAGACAAACCGCACAACGCCCGTGGTCGGCGTCTCTGGCAGGGGCGCCATGGTATAGATGAAGCGGACTTCGGGAAATGCGCTGGCATAACGGGCCAAGCGCGCACGCAGCGCGGATATCTCGGCGACATGTGCCGTCGGATCAGCGACCATGCCAGCATGCTGCTGGGGGTCGACAAGCTGACTGGCTCCGGTGGCGATACCCTGCAGGCTGCGCCGCAACGTCTGGTATTGACCCGCAACCGCGCGTTCCGTGATGGCATAGCCGGCGATGACCGCGCCCAGGCTGGCAACCAGCCAGATCGATGCCGTCAGCTTCAGCCAGAACGGTATGACAGCACGGCGAGAAACGGAAATGGCAGTCGAGCCGGTCACCTGTTGGAGTGGCCGATGGGTGGTGGCGACAACCGACCGGCTTGCGCCAGACGCCCTCATTTTGCCAGGCGGGTTCGGCGGAAGAGTCCTGGCGCTATGGACGATATCGGTCGCCACGGCTCCGTTGCCCAGCAATCGCAGGGCCTGACTCGCGTCGGCTGGACGCAGTCCAGGATCGCTCGAGAGCAGCCGCAGGACCAGACTCTGAAAGTCTGGCGGCTGGCCATGCGGAACGGCCAGCGGATCAGGTTGCTCGCGACCCTTGGGGAAGACGTGCCGGCCTGTGGCAATCTCGCACAGCACCACGCCCAAGGCCCACAGATCGCTGGCCGCGGTTGCGGCTTCACCAGCCAAGCGCTCCGGGGCGATGAAGCGCCGGGTACCCACCACCTCGCCGGATGCAGTTATATCCCCGTCATGCGAGGCGGCGAGGCCGAAATCGAGCAACTTATAGACACCGCCATCGCAGAGCATGATGTTCGACGGCTTGATATCGCGATGAATGATGCCGGCGGCATGGGCGGCGGCTAGGCCCCGCAGGCATTGCCAGGCGCAGTCCCGTACCATCGCCGGAGCCAAGGGACCGGTCCGCTGCAGCAGAGCCTTCAGATCCTCGCCCTTCAGCCGCTCCATGACCAGATAGGGCGGATCGGCGTCGGGTTCGAAGGCATGCACCTGGACGACATGCGGATCCGACAGCCGGGCCATCGCGCGGGCCTCGCGCAGGAAACGCTCACGCGCCTGGGGCAGGCGCAGACGATGTGGCATGATCAGTTTAAGCGCGACCTCTCGATCGAGATCGGGGTCGTGGGCGAGCATGACGGCGCCCATGCCGCCCTGGCCGAGCATCTCGCGCACCTGGTATTTCCCTATGCGTTCAGCTGCCATCGCTCAGCGACGTTAACGGGGGGCCCAAAAACGCCAACAGCCCCGCAGCTGGCTGCGGGGCTGTTGGCGTTCAGTAAAAACAGCAGCCGCGAGCCGTGCGGCGCCTTAGAAGGTCTCCTTCGCCGCCAGATCCCAACTCTGCAGGATCTGGATATAGTTGCCGCGCTCGTACAGCTTGGGATTCGGGCAGCGCGCCAGGTTAAGGCTGCCGCGCATCTGCGACAGGCTCTCGTACTCGTGCGCAGCAAGCCAATCAGCCAAACGCAGACGCAGTTCGCGGATCACACCGGGACCGCTCTTGATGATGCGAGACACCACCTGCACACAGTGAGCCCCGCACATGATCGCTTTGACCGCTTCGATCTCGCTGTGCACACCGCCAGTGGCGGCCAAGCTCAGCTTGCGCTGTGCCGACAGCACGGCGAGCCAATGCAGACGTAATAGAACTTCCGAGCGGTGGCTCGGGTAGGTGCGCTTGACTTCAAGGTTTTCGATGTCGATGTCGGGCTGGAAGAAGCGGTTAAAGACGACTAGTCCATTCGCCCCTGCACCCTCGATGCGCTTGGCCAGATTGGAGAAACTGGTGAAGTACGGGCTGAGTTTCACCGCTAGCGGGATCTTCACCGACTTGCGCACCGCACCGACGATCGCCAGTAGGCGGTCCTCGACCTGAGCGGCGGACTCCTCGGGATCCATCGCCACCTCGTAGAGGTTGAGCTCCAGTGCGTCTGCGCCGGCCTGTTCGACCAGGCGGGCATAGTCGGTCCAGCCGCCCGGGGTGACGCCATTGAGCGAGGCGACCACCGGTACGCGCACCGCCACCTTGATGCGGCGGATATGTTCGAGGTACTCGTCAGTGCCGATGCGGTAGTCATCGGCACTGGGCAGGTAGCTGGTCGCTTCGGCGAAGCTTTCAGCTCCCTGGCTGTGGGCATGGGCGTTGGCCTGCGCCTCGGCGGCGATCTGCTCCTCGAAGAGCGACGGCATGACGATCATCGGGGCGCCGGCGTCCTCAAGGGCACGCACCGCACCGAGGTCGTTGACCACCGGCGAGGCGCCTGGGACGAACGGATGGGGCAGCTTGAAGCCGAGGTAGGTCGTTGAGAGGTCCATGGTAGATGTCCTGGTTCGTTTAGTGGTTGTTGGGGGTTACCAGGTCACTCGTCAGAACCAGAACTGGCGGCTGGCTTGGCAGCCGGTGCCTGGCGATCGAGAGGGAAGCGAATTTCAGCCAGCTTCTGATAGAGCGCAACGCGCTGGGCGCAGTGCTCGACCTGCATCTCGGACAAAGCCTTGAAGCGGACCGGATCGAGTTTCTCGACCATGCGGAAGCGCGTCTCGTTGCGCAGGTAGTCGAGGACTGGCGTCTTGCCGCCCTGACTGTCGAGGACGAGCGGCAATTCACCATTGGACGAACGGCGGGGGTCGAAGCGGTAGAGCGGCCAGACGCCGCTAGAGACTGCGAGCTTCTGCTGTTCGAGCCCGTTGCGCAGATCATAGCCGTGGGCGATGCAGTGGCTGTAGGCGATGATGATCGCCGGACCTGGATAACTCTCGGCCTCTTGGAAAGCCTGCACGGTGTGAGCATCCTTGGCGCCGAAGGCGACCGAGGCGACATAGGCGTGGCCGTAGCTCATCGCCATCAGACCGAGATCTTTCTTGTGGATCGACTTGCCTGCGACTGCGAACTTGGCAGAGGCGCCGATCGGCGTGGCTTTCGAGGCCTGGCCGCCGGTGTTCGAGTAGACCTCGGTGTCCATCACCAGAATGCGCACCTTGCGCCGGTTGGCGAGGACGTGGTCGAGGCCGCCGTAGCCGATGTCATAGGCCCAGCCATCGCCACCGAAGATCCACACGCTCTTGTCGACCAGATAGTCGACCAGGACGAGCAGGCGCTTGGCTTCCTCACCTTGCAGCGTGGACAGCTTGCGCCGCAGTTCGGTCACCCTGCCGCGTTGTGCGGTAAAGTCGGCCTCGGACACCTGGCTAGAGCTGAGGATCTGCGCTGCCAATTCGCCGCCGATCTTCGGCGCTAGAGTAAGTAGCAGCATGCGCGCCTGTTCGCTGAGAGCATCCACACCCAAGCGCATGCCCAGGCCGAACTCGGCGTTGTCTTCGAATAGGCTGTTGGCCCAGGCCGGTCCACGTCCGTCCTTGTTCTGGCTGTACGGGGTGGTCGGCAGGTTGCCGCCGTAGATCGACGAACAGCCGGTAGCATTGGCGATGATCGCGCGGTCACCAAACAACTGGGTGACCAGTTTGACATAGGGTGTCTCGCCGCAACCGGCGCACGCACCGCTGTATTCAAACAACGGCTGAAGGAACTGGCTGGTCCGGACGTCGAACTTCGGATAGGCCGTGCGGTCCATCTCCTTCAGGTCGAGGAAGAAGGCGTAGTTTGAGCGCTCGGGGGCCATCAGGTCGATGGCCGGCGTCATGTCGAGCGCCTTGTGCTTCGGATTGCTCTTGTCCTTGGCCGGGCAGACCACGGCACATAGGCCGCAGCCGGTGCAGTCCTCTGGAGCGACCTGGATGGTGAACTTCTGGCCCTTAAGCTCGGGCGACTTAGCGTCCTGACTCTTGAAGGTGCTTGGTGCCGAGGCGAGATTCGAGGCATCATAGGCTTTCACGCGGATGGCCGCGTGCGGACAGACGAAGACGCACTTGTTGCATTGGATGCAGATGCTGTTGTCCCACACCGGGATCTCGACCGCGATGCCGCGCTTCTCCCACTGGGTCGTGCCGGTCGGCCAGGTGCCGTCGATCGGGAAAGCGGACACCGGCAGGGCGTCACCCTTGCCGGCCAGCATGACGGCCTGGACCTGTTTGGTGAATTCCGGCGCGTTGTCCGGGACGATGGGCAGTTGACGGATCCGCGAATCGGCCTTGGTCCCGCCGATCTCGTGCAGGTTGGCCAGGGTGGCATCAACGGCGGCCCAGTTCTTCTGCACCACTTCGTCGCCACGCTTGCCGTAGGTCTTCTTGATCGCAGCCTTGATCTCGCTGATCGCTTCATCACGCGGCAACACCTTCGACAAGGCGAAGAAGCAGGTCTGCATGATCGTGTTGATGCGTCCTCCCATGCCGGTTTGCTTGGCCACCGCGATCGCATCAATCGCATACAACTTCAGCTTCTTGGCTAGGACGATCTGCTGGAATTCGATCGGCAGCTTGCTCCACACCTGATCCATCGCGAACGGCGCGTTGATCAGAACTACGGCGCCTTCACCGGCGTTGTCGAGCACGTCCATGCGCTCAATGAAGCGCCACTGGTGGATGGCAACGAAGCTGGCCTTGGTAATCAGGTAGGGCGCCTTGATCGGACTTTTGCCGAAGCGCAGATGGCTGACCGTGATCGATCCAGATTTCTTCGAGTCGTAGACGAAATAACCCTGGCTGTGCATGCCAGGCATGTGGCCGATGATCTTGATCGAGTTCTTGTTCGCACCGACGGTGCCGTCGGCACCCAGGCCGTAGAACAGGGCCTTGACCGTGTCGGTCGGCTCGACGTCTAGATCTGGCAGCAGCGGCAGGCTGAGCTTGGTGATGTCATCGATGATGCCGATAGTGAACCGACGCTTGGGCGAGGGCTGGGCCAACTCGCGGAAGACCGACTGCACCATCGCCGGGGTGAACTCTTTGGACGACAGTCCGTAACGGCCGGCGACCACATGGATGCCCAGACCAGCTTCGGCGACGGCGATGGCGACGTCCTGGAACAACGGGTCGCCAGTGGCTCCTGGCTCTTTGGTGCGGTCGAGGACGGCCAGCTTCTTCACCGAACGTGGAATGACGGCGAGCAGCTGGGCGATAGGGAACGGCCGGTAGAGGCGCAAGGTCAGCACACCGACCTTCTCGCCCTTGGCTGCAAGGTACTTGGCGGTCTCGGCGGCGGTCTCAGCGCCGGATCCCATCAGCAGGATAACCTTGTCGGCATCCGGGGCGCCGGCGTACTCGGCGATCTTGTAGGTGCGACCGCTGACCTTGGCGAACTGCGCCATGATCTCGGCGACAATGCCGGGCACCGCGTCGTGATAGCCGTTGCACGCTTCACGAGCCTGAAAGAAGGTGTCGGGGTTCTGCGCCGTGCCGCGCATCACCGGCTTATCCGGGGTGAGGGCGCGCGCGCGATGGGTCGCGACCATCTCGTCGGTGACCATCTCCTTGAGTTGTTCGTCGCTCAGGGGGTTGATCTTGTTGACCTCGTGCGACGTGCGGAAGCCATCGAAGAAATGCAGGAACGGGATGCGAGCCTTCAAGGTCGCCGCGTGGGCAATCGCCGCGAAATCATGCGCTTCCTGGACGTTCTGCGAGGCGAGCATGGCGAAGCCGGTCATCCGGCAGCCCATCACGTCGCTGTGGTCGCCGAAGATCGAAAGGGCATGGGTGGCCAGGGCACGGGCCGAGACGTGCATGGTGAAGGCGGTCAGTTCGCCGGCGATCTTGTACATGTTCGGGATCATCAGCAGGAGACCCTGCGATGCCGTGAACGTGGTCGCTAGGGCTCCTGCCTGCAAGGCACCGTGCACCGCTCCGATGGCGCCGGCTTCCGACTGCATCTCCATGATATCCGGGACCTGGCCCCAGAGGTTCTTACGGCCGCGGACCGACCATTCGTCGGCCCACTCGCCCATGTTCGAGGACGGCGTGATCGGATAGATCGCTGCCACCTCGGATAACTTGTGGGCAACCATGGCGCAGGCCTCGTTGCCATCTACGGAGATCATGTTGTCGCTCATGTCAGGGGTCCTTTGATTGCGGATTCGGAGGTTAACGAAGATGAGTGGTAGGACTAGGGGATAATCGTAGCGGCGTGGAGTGTCGTCATGGCCGGTGTGCCGATGGTGAACGTCTCATGATGCGTCCGACTTGATGCATTCGGTCGGACAGCCGGAAATGGCATCCTCCAGCGGGATGCGGTTGTAATCGGCAACTTCGGGCCGCAGCGGGCTGCGCTCATCGCGATTGGTCGAATCGCGGTTGTCGACCCGGGCCGCCGAGACCACCAGGCATCCATCGCCGGCGTCCATGGCGAATATCTCGGGGGCGACATCGACACAGGCCCCGCAGGCAATGCACCCATCGTCGATCCAGATGGTGGTCATGATGCACTCCGTGATTCGTGGTGGCGTCGTTGGTTAAGCAGAGTTTCGAGCGCGCCCGGGAACGGTCGCAGGACGCGTTCCAGCAGGCCCTGGACCTTGGCGATGGCGACTCCGTAGTTGGTGATCGGCACGCCGGCCGCGCGGCAGCGCAGGATACGCGCCAGCACTTCTCTGCGGTTGGTGGTGCAGCTACCGCAGTGGATGGCGAGGCGGAAATCCGCGAGATCCGCAGGGAAATCGTGACCGCTGTATGTGGATATCCGGACCTCGAAGCCAAGATATTGGGCCAGCCAACGGGGGATTTTCACCCTACCGATGTCCTCGCCGATAGGGTGATGGGTGCAGCTTTCGGCTATCAGTACGCGATCGTCTGGCTTCAGCTGGTCGATCGCCTGCGCCCCGGCGACGAAGGCGTCGAGGTCACCCTTGTAGCGGGCGAAGAGGATGCTGAACGAGGTGACCGGCACGCCCTCTGGAACATCGGCGCAGACTTTGAGGAAGGCCTGCGAATCGGTGACGACGAGATCTGGCGGGCGACCGAGGCGCTTGAGCGTGGTCGCCAGTTCGCGCTCCTTGACCACGATCGCGGTCTGATCGCCATCGAGGAGATCGCGAATGGTCTGCACCTGCGGCAGGATCAGACGGCCCTTCGGGGCTTCCTTATCAATTGGCACGACCAGCACGCACAGCCCACCGGGCGGCAGCAGATCGCTAACGATGGCCGGCGGATCGAGCCAGCCGTCGGGCACCGCGGACACCAGCGCAGCGCGCAGCAAGTCGAGTCCTGAGCCAGTCACGGCACTGGTCTGCACCACCGACAGATGGCGTGCCCGCAAGGCAGCGATGACGGCGGGGTCAGCCGATACGCGATCACATTGATTGAACACGGCGATGACCGCGACCTTAGCGGCCTGGAATTCGGCGGCGAGAGTGTCCTCGGTGGCGCTCCAGCCATTTGCCGGGGCGACGATCAGCGCGATGTCGGTACGGTCCTTGACCCGCAGGGTTTTCTCGACGCGCAAAGCGCCAAGTTCTCCCGTGTCATCAAGTCCGGCCGTGTCGATCAGCAGGACCGGCCCGATGGGCAGCAGTTCCATCGCCTTCTCGACCGGATCGGTGGTCGTCCCCGCCACCGGCGAGACAATCGACACCTGCTGCCCGGTCAGGGCATTGATCAGAGAACTCTTGCCGGCATTACGGCGGCCGAAGACGGCGATGTGCAGCCGGGCTCCTCTAGGAGTGGTGTTCATGACTTGCCTCGCGACGGGCTGGTCTGATCGGATGAACCCAGACGCATCACCGCGGCAGGCGAGGTCAGGTCGTCGAAGTCGGAACCGGTCAGCAATCCGGCGTCGATCGCCAGATCGCGAACCGTCCGACCGGTAGCGAGAGCCTGCCGCGCCAGTTCGCCGGCGCGGTGGTGACCGAGCTTGCCGGCAATCGCGGTCGCCTGTGCAGTGATCGCACTGGCATGGACAGCACAGCGGTTGGCGTCGATGGCGATGCCGTCAATACACTTGGTGGCCAGGGCGACACAGGCCCGGTTGAGCATGTCGAGGCCATACAGCAAACGGTCAGCGACCAGCGGCAGATACGGGTTGATCTCCAGGCAGCCGCGCGCGCAGGCCTGCAGGATGATCTGCTGGTCACCCATCCACGCCAGACCGGCCTGGACCACCGATTCGGGAATGACCGGATTGATCTTGCCGGGCATGATCGAGCTGCCCTCCTGCCGCGCAGGCAGGATCAGTTCGCCAATGCCCCCCTGCGGACCGCTGGCGAGCAGGCGTAGATCGTCGCTCATCTTCACCAGGGTGACAGCGAGCGCACCGACAATGCCGGCGACCTCAGCGAAGGCATCCGTATTGGCGGTGCCATCGATGAGGTTCTCGGCACGGGCCAACGGCAAGCCGGTAATGGTACGCAGCTCATCGGTCACCTTGAAGACATAGGCGCGCGGTGCGCCCAGCGCTGTGCCAATAGCGGTTCCACCCAGGTTGACGACGCGCAGGCGCTCTTCGCACTTGCTGATCCGCCAGCGGTCGCGACCGAGGGCGTCGGCCCAGGCGCCGAAACGGCGGCCCATGGTCATCAACACCGCGTCCATCATCTCGGTGCGGCCGAGACAGACTACGCCATTGAAGTCACGTTCGCGGGCCTGGCAGGATTCCTGCAGCCGCACCACCGCGTCTTCCAGGGCGCGCACGCCACGAATGGCCGCGATGCGGATCGCGGTCGGCACGGCATCGTTAGTCGACTGATGGATGTTGATGTGGTCGTGCGGACTGACCAGAGAGCGGTCACCCGGCTGCCCACCCATCAATTGGCAGGCGCGGTTGGCGATCAGTTCGTTAACCACCATATTGGTCGAAGTGCCAGCGCCACCCTGCAAGGCGTCGGTCTGCAATGCGGCGTCCCAACGACCTTCGATGACTTCGCTCGCCGCCTGGCTGATCGCTTCCAGGCGTACCGCGTCGAGGGTCCCAGCATGGTGGGCCGCCCGCACTGCGGCGAGCTTCACCGCACCCATCGCCCGCATCAGCTCGGGATGAACCGGGCGTCCGGCCAAATCGAAATTCGCAGCGGCGCGAGCGGCATGGATGCCCTTCAACGAGTCCTCCGGGACGGCGACCTCGCCAAGCAGATCATGCTCTACACGCATCGCGTCGGTCATACGTAGAGGTCCCGTTTACCGTGGTCGCGGATCAGCACCAGACGTTCACTGACCATCTTCTGCACGCCGGCATCGGCGATCTTGCCAACCTCTTGGGCGATCATGCGTTCGCCATCGGCGCGCACCGCCGGGCTGGCGTGATCGCAGAGGTATTCCTGGAAGGTGGTCAGAGCGTTAGGCGTGCACAACTTCTGGATAAAACCGGGGATGGCATACTCCATGAACACCTCGCCGGTGCGACCGGTGCGATAGCACGAGGTGCAGAACGAGGGGATGTAGCCCTTCTCGACCAGCTTGACCACCATCTCGTCGAGGCTGCGGGTGTCGCCGAGTTCGAACTGCGCATTCTCAAGTTTCTGTTCGACCACCGTGGCGTCGCCCTGTTCGGAATAGCCGCCGAGATCAATGTTGGTGCCAGCGTCGATCTGGCTGATGCCGAAGGACAGCACGGTGTCACGGATATGGGCCGGCTCGCGCGCGGTGCAGATCATGCCGGTGTACGGCACCGACAGGCGGAGGATGGCGACTAGGCGCAGATAGTCAGGATCGGAGACCAGCCACTTCGGATCGAAGTTGACCCCCTGCGCCGGCTTGAGGCGCGGGAAGCTGATGGTGTGCGGGCCGACGCCGTGACGGCGCATGAAGTAGGCGGCATGGTGCACCAGCCCCATCACTTCGAACTTCCAGTCATACAATCCGAACAGTGCGCCGATACCGAGGTCGTCGATGCCCGCATCAAAGGCGCGCGACAAACCATCGAGACGCCACAGGTAGTCGCCCTTGCGCGTCTTCGGGTTGTGCACCTGGGCGTAGGTCGCGTGGTGGTAGGTTTCCTGGAAAATCTGGAAGGTGCCGATGCCAGCCTGCTTAATAATCTTGTAGCCCTCGATGTCGAGCGGCGCTGCGTTCACGTTGACCCGGCGGATGTCGCCGGCCGCATAGACCGCGCGCACACTGTCAGCCATGAACTGGGCGTCGTAGTCGGGATGTTCGCCGAACACCACGATGAGCCGCTTGTGACCTTTACGCTCTAACGCCGAGACCTGCTTGATCACCGCCTCGCGCTCGAGTTCGCGGCGGATGGCGTCCTGATTCGATGAACGGAAGCCACAGTAGGTGCAGTCGTTCACGCAGCGGTTGCCGATGTAGAGCGGCGCAAACAACACGATGCGGTTGCCGTAGACCGTTTCCTTGAGCGTACGCGCAGCGGCGAACATCTCCTCCTGCAGCCCCTTGTCCTCGCAACCGAGCAGCACCGCGGTCTCTTCGGGGGCGAGCGGCGTCTTGCTCAGCGACTTGGCGATGATCTCACGCACCCAGGTCGGGTCAGCGTTGCGCGCCCGTGCCAACGTCGCCTCGATGGCGGCGTCGTCGATGAAGTCCTCGGCGGTCGGGGACGGGATCAGAGCAGGAAGCTTCGTCATGGTGTGAGCCTACTATGCGGTACGTCGGTGCGTCTTGGGAGCGGCCCCGGGGCCAGCTCCTATGCAACGACCGACACTCTCGATGCGCGCTGCGAGACATGAATGACATTGCTCGGCGGTCTCGTTCACGCAGGCCTTGTCGGGATAGATTTCATACAATGCGCGATAAGCGGGCGGTGTGAGGTTGGGCATGACCACATTGGCGCCCGCTTTCAGGGCATCCTCGCGACCCGTGTCCTTGTTGAGCGTCGCCACCGCGGTCGTCGCCGGGATGTTCGCATCAGGAACGAGCAGCCGGGCCAGTGCGACCATCTTCAGCGCCACCAGGACGGTGTTAGGCACCTGATCGCCATATTCGGCCGCCCCGTCGAAATCGTGGGCCAACGGTGTTGCCGGATGCGGTATGTACGGACCTATGCCGATCATCTCGATGTCGAGCCGCTGGAACGTACGCAGATCTGCGACCAGATCATCCCAGGTCTGCCCAGGGATGCCGACCATCACGCCGGTGCCAGCCTGATAGCCAAGTTCCTGCAGCTGACGCAGCATGCCCAGTCGTGGGACCTCGTCGCCAGGATCGATGGCCGGATGCCCATGTGCCGGATGGATGCGGGCATAGAGCCGTGGGTTTGAACTCTCGAAGCGCAGCAGATAGCGGTCGGCACCGGCCTCTTTCCAGGCGATCAGGTCGGCACGGCTGCGCTCGCCCAGGCTGAGCGTGACCGCAAGACCGGTCTCCTGCTTGATCGTGCGGACGATGCCGGCGATCAGTTCCCGGGTCAGCTGCGGGTCCTCGCCGGCCTGCATCACCACGGTGCCGTAACCCAATTCCTGGGCGCGCCGGGCACAATCGAGGATTTCCTCGCGACCCATGCGATAGCGTTTGACGTTGGTATTATGGACGCTGATGCCGCAGTACGAACAGGCCCGATTGCAGGTGTTGCTGATCTCAATCAGGCCGCGCAGATGCACTTCGGGCCCAACCGTCGCCGAGCGCACGGCGTCTGCAGCAGCATAGAGCCGCTCTAACTGGCGCGGGTCTTCTTCCGTCAACCAGGCGCGCAGCATCGCGTCATCCATATCTGCCGCGACGGTCCGCATGTCAGTCTCCTCGCATGGGATTACGATATTGCACCAAGTCGACCATACCAGGGGTCAATCCATTATCTGCCGAACGATGCGTCTGGGAGAACCCGCTGCATGCAGCGAGTGATCAGGCCTTCGCCTTCTGCAGACGGCGCGCAGCCGACTGCTCGGCCTGGATCGCGGTCAGGGCGATGGTGTAGACGATGTCGTCGACCAGACACCCACGCGACAGATCGTTCACCGGCATGTCGAGGCCCTGCATCATCGGACCGATGGCGACGGCGTTGGCGCTGCGTTGCACCGCCTTGTAGCTGACATTGCCGGTATTGAGATCGGGGAAGATGAACACTGTCGCCTGGCCGGCGACCTTCGACGTCGGTGCCTTGGACTTGGCGACATCGGCCATGACTGCCGCATCGTACTGCAGCGGCCCATCGATCAGCAGGTCCGGGCGACGCTCCTGGGCGATCTTCGTAGCCTGGATGACCTTCTCGACATCAGCCCCGCCGCCCGACGTGCCGGTGCTGTAGGAGAGCATGGCGACGCGCGCGGGGATGCCGAAGGCGATGGCGCTGTCGGCCGACTGGATGGCGATGTCGGCAAGCTGCTCGGCGTTGGGATCGGGATTAACCGCGCAGTCGGCGAAGACCACCACCTGATCGGGCAGGCACATGAAGAAACACGACGAGGCCAGCGCCATGCCCGGAGCGCACTTGATGATCTGCAAAGCCGGGCTTATGGTGTGGGCGGTGGTATGCACCGCGCCGGAGACCAGACCGTCGGCCTTGCCCAGTTTGACCATCAGGGTGCCGGGCATGATCGTATCCGAGAGGGCTTCGCGCGCCTGATCGGGCGTCAGTCCCTTTTTCTTGCGCATCTCGCAAAGTACCGGGATGAACTCGTCGAGTAGCGAACGATGGTCGATGATCTCGACCGAGGCAGGCAGCTTGACTCCGGCTTTGATCGCGGCGTCGCGCACCTCGTCAGGCACGCCCAGCAGCACGCAGCGGGCGATGCCCTTCTCGTGGCAGATCGCTGCCGCCTTCAG
>Ga0163149_10005569_pt1 | contig 13231 bp, 13 predicted proteins | sample OliLakLV19MP5G1_FD_148604 | JGI IMG/M metagenome (GOLD analysis project Ga0163149, IMG submission 148604) | Freshwater microbial mat bacterial communities from Lake Vanda, McMurdo Dry Valleys, Antarctica - Oligotrophic Lake LV.19.MP5.G1 | ecosystem: Environmental > Aquatic > Freshwater > Lake >...
GCGCGCGTATCCGCAACTCAAGTTTGTAGATCTGCAAAAAGAAACCAAAGAAAACCAAAGTATTTTTGGTTTCGCGCCAGATTTGTTCCACCCTAATGATTTGAGTTACAAAAACTGGGCAAACGCATTTTTGAAAGTAATAAACACAACTGATAATCGATGACCGATAGCCAAAAAATTGACGAACTTATAAAATCAGTTGCTCGTAACAATAAAAACGGTGGCTGGCGCAAACTTGGGGCCGAATTATGAGTAAGTTAGTAGTTATCACCGGAGCCTCCAGTGGGATTGGATTATCGCTTGCCAACAAATATGCCAGCGAAAATTATAATCTGATAATTGTGGCCCGCGGCCAAAAAACCTTGCAAGAAATTGCCAAAAAAATTCGTGAAGAACATGGTGTCGAGGCCTCTGTTATATCCGCCGACTTAAGTTTGCCTGGCGCAGCAGATTTACTATGGCAAAAAATGAAGCACCAGAAAATTGACATATTCATAAATAATGCAGGTTTTGGTGATCTGCATGATGTTGTTGATGCTGACCCAAGCAAATTGAGTTCGATGATTGCGCTCAATATTACGACGCTTACCAGACTAAGCCAACTGGCGGCGATTTCTATGAAAAAGCGAGGAGTTGGCGCGATCGTAAATCTAGCAAGCGTGCTTTCTTTTTTTCCGTCTCCGCATGGGGCTGTGTACGGAGCTACCAAGGCCTACGTACTCAGCTTTACCGAAGGGTTGAGTGAGGAATTAAAAGGAACAGGTGTGCATGTAACAGCCATTTGCCCAGGGCCAACTAAAACTAATTTTGCTGCGCAGGCAAGTATGCAAAAACTGAGTGTCATGAACGGAAACATGCCAACCGGAGACGACGTCGCAGAGTACGGATACAACGCGGTCGCTCAGCACAAAGTGGTTGCTGTTCCGGGATTGCGTAATAAAGTCAGCACTTTTATTGCGCCAAGAATACTTTCTCGGGCAATTTTGCGGCGCATTAGCGGCAAGGTTCAGTCCACAAAATAAAACGCTACCCGAGCTCCGTAAAATCCCATACATCACTTTTCTGATCATCGCATGGACAATAATTTTCGCTGTGAACAAATTTGCTACGTTTTACTAAAAAGTATATAGTTTGTAAAAATCATGGACGAACAACTAATGCCAGAACTGCCGTCACGGCGTGATAATCCTGACGTCGTAGGCGTATCCATATCAACACCTGATGTAGATTATATTTTGCGCCCAGATGTTGGCGCTAGCGAGAACGATCCACCGTACACCGGCTCGAGGCTTACCGATGAGGGTTCAGAGGGTCGGCGATCTTGTGATTGGATCTTTAGGTATTGACTCCCGAATACCCACGAACTTTCGCGTTAAAAGTGCAAGCGCCGAAGAGAGTATACTCATACCAAAACGCTAAATGTGAGTATCTTTGCACGACTAAATATAAAATTACTCAAAAAATACCTTATAGTCTCATCGGTTTGATACAATAAACATATCTGAGTTTGTTCAGAGGTTTTGGTGCGTTGGCCGAGAAGTTAGGCACAGGTCTGCAAAACCTGGTAGACGAGAGCGTTACTCGTACGCACCTCCAATAAAATTGGGCAGGTGGTGGAATTGGTATACACGACAGACTTAAAATCTGTTGCCCGTATAGGGCTTGCGGGTTCAAGTCCCGCCCTGCCCACCAAAAAAATCCTTAGTTTTATGAGGTATTTTTTATACGAGAGAGTGGTATAATAAACAGTACAAAGTTAGGGAGGAAAGTATGATTTGGATTATTTTAGGAGTTGTCGCAGTAGTACTTATTGCGCTTATAGCGATTTATAACGGACTGGTAAAATCAAAAATTCGCACCGATGAAGCGTGGAGTGATATAACGGTGCAGCTCAAACGTCGGGCTGACTTGATCCCAAATCTCGTCAACGCCGTTAAAGGTTACGCAAAACACGAAAAAGAAGTGTTCGAAAACGTCACCAAAGCTCGTGCCGAAGTAACAGCAGCAACCAAGCAAGGTCCAGCCGAAACCGCCAAGGCCGAGAACGTATTTCAGGAGACACTCAAAAGTTTGTTTGCGGTTGCTGAGGCCTATCCAGACCTAAAAGCCAACACAAACTTTCAGCACCTGCAAGAAGAATTGGTTGATACTGAAGACAAAATTCAAGCATCTCGCCGCTTTTATAACGGTGCTGTGCGCGACCTTAACACCAAAATCCAAGTGTTCCCAACCAACATTTTGGCCGGAGCCATGGGTTTTAAAATCCGCGAATTCTTCGAAGTAGACGAGAGCGAAAAAGCTAAGATTGAAAAACCAACAGAAGTAAAATTCTAAGTTCGTAGAACGTATTTCGTATAGTGTATGACGGAGAAGATTACTTCATTTACGCAACTTAGAACTTGGCAGCATGCACGCAAACTGGCGGTTGCCACAAACAAGTTGTCAGAAAAATTTCCTTCAGACGAAAAATTTGGTTTAATATCACAAATCAGACGCTCAAGCGTGTCGGTTGCGGCAAATATCGCCGAAGGTTTTTCTCGTAACGGAGCAAAGGACAAAATTCAGTTTTATTCTATAGCCCTTGGTTCGGCAACCGAAACACTAAGCCACACATATATTGCATTTGATCTTGGCTTCATTCAAAAAACGGATATACAATACATGGAGGAACAAATAATGGATGTACACAAAATGATTAACGGACTTATTAAAACTGCCAAAGCGAGGGCCGCGTAATACCTCATACGTAATACGTCATACGCACTATGTATTCTGAAATCGCCGCCAATAAGCGAAAAACATGGTTCATACTCATGTTTTTCGTGGTTTTTACCGCCGGCATGAGTTGGATTGTGGCGATGTTTATGGACGAGCCAATGATCACACCGTTTGTGCTGGTTGGCGCGCTCATCTACGTTTTGATCAGTTATTTTAGCGCTTCTAAAATGAGTTTGGCCATGAACGGTGCCAAGCCAATCGAAAAGCGCGACAATCCGCGCTTGTACCGCATCGTCGAGAATCTGGCAATTACCGAGGGAATCCCGACTCCAAAAATTTACATTATGCCAGAAGCTGGTTTGAACGCATTTGCCACCGGGCGCAATCCGCAGAATTCATCAGTTGCAGCGACGCAAGGTTTGCTGGACGCATTAACCGACCAAGAATTAGAAGGCGTCATGGCACACGAACTTGGCCATATTCGCAATTATGATATTCGTGTTTCGCTAATAGCATTTGCGCTCGTTGCCATCATTTCGCTTTTGGCGGATTTTATTTTTCGCTTAACGTGGTTCCGTGACAGCGACGACGACAATGCATTATTTTTTGCTATTGGAATTGCGGCAGCAATTTTAGCGCCGTTTGCTGCGCTGCTTATTCAAATGGCAATTTCGCGCCGACGTGAATATTTGGCCGATGCTACTGGCGCGCTGACAACTCGATACCCAGAAGGTTTAGCGAGTGCGCTCAAAAAAATTCAAAGCCACGGCAGTACCATGAAAAAGCAAAATACTTCCACGGCGCACTTCTTTTTTGCCAACCCGCTCAAAAAAGGTAGTTTTGCCGGGCTATTTAGCACCCATCCGCCGGTAGCAGAACGAATCAAACGCTTACATGAAATGGGCGGCAAACTGTGAGCGCCAAAAAAGCGAGTCGCAAAAAAACCTCGTCGCACAAAAATGCCTCATCAAAAAAAATCCTAGCCTTGCCGTCGACATTGAGTTTGCTCAAAGCAACAGTCCAACAATTAAAGTATTCTCGAAAATTATTTGCTGGCATTGCGCTGACTTACGCGTTGCTGCTGGTACTATTTACCGGCGCTTTGATAAGCGGATATGACGTCGCCACCAGCAAGCAATTACTGCAGGAATTGGCTGGAAGTCAGGGGGCGCAAGCAAGTAATTTGACAAGCAGCCTGACACTCTTTGGTGGATTATTCGCCGGAACGGGCGATGACAGTCAAGCGGCGGGCGTGTATCAATCGATCATCGTTCTGATGAGCAGTCTGGCATTCGTGTGGGCATATCGACAAACGTACGGGCAAATAAACGAATCGGGTGCGCATAAAAACACTGCGCCAAAACTCAAAGTTCGTGACGCATTTTACGCAGGTATGTATCCACTTGTGCCAGCATTATTTGTGTTATGCATGATTGGCATCGGGCTGCTGCCGGTGGTTTTGGCGAGCGGAATATACGGTACGATGATTTCTGCCGGGCTTGCCGTGGGTGTAATCGAACAGTCTTTGTGGGCCTTTGGGATTGGTGCACTTATTGCTTTTTCACTATATCTGCTCACCTCATGGTCACTTGCGTTTTATGTTGTATCGCTGCCAAACGTCTATCCGCGAGATGCCATAAAAGCTGCGCGTCGCTATGTATCAGGCCGCAGAATGAAAGTTTTGAGTAAGATGTTTTTGTTGGCAATACTGTTGCTTTCTTTTATCGTCGTAGTGGTTTTGCCGGCAATTTTATTTGTGCCAGCAATTGCAGAGCTATTATTTTTCGTCACAACAATTGGTTGTTTCGTGATTATGCATGGGTTTATGTATAACTTGTATCGGGCGCTTTTGAAGTGAAAGCTATGGATCTCTCCGACGCCGAAAAACGCATTGTGAAGCTCCGCGATGTTATAAATGAATACAGGTATGAATATCACGTTCGTGACCATTCGATCATGGACGAAGCCGCCGCCGATAGTTTAAAGCACGAACTGACAGAACTCGAAGCGCAGTTTCCAGATTTGATTACGCCCGATTCGCCATCACAGCGTGTGGCTGGCGCGCCCTCCAAAAAATTTGCGACAATAAAGCACAGTTCGCGAATGTTGAGTTTGAATGACGTATTTGACGAATCCGAATTGTTGGCGTGGGAGCAGCGCATAAAAAAACTCGTGCCAAACGACGAGCTGGAATTTTTTGCGGACTTAAAAATGGACGGCTTTGCCTGCGCGCTAATCTACGAAGATGGGTTACTGGTGAGTGCAATTACGCGGGGCGATGGGTTTGTTGGCGAGGACGTTACACTGAATGTTCGTACACTTGATTCGGTGCCACTGAGACTTCGCGCCAGCAAAAAGTACCAAAAATTTTTGCAAGGTCGCACCGAAATTCGCGGCGAAATTGTCATGTATCAAAAAGATTTCGATGCTCTAAACACAAAACGCGCAGCCGGGGGTAAGCCGTTATTTGCAAATCCGCGCAATACGGCTGCTGGAACAATTCGCCAACTCGACCCGCGTTTAGTCGCCGAGCGACCGCTGCATTTTAGAGCTTACGATGTGCTGAGGGACAATCCAGAAAACGTGCCGACGTACGCATTTGCCTACGATGCTGCTTGCGAACTTGGTGTGATTGCAAATGCCAAAGCTCCAGTTTTTGCATCAATTGCAGAAGTCAAAAAATACGCCGACGAGTGGCAACAAAAACGCACTACATTACCATTTGGCACAGATGGTTTGGTGGTAAAAATAAATGACCGATCCGTCTACAAAAAACTCGGTATAGTTGGCAAAGCTCCTCGCGGTGCCGCGGCTTACAAATACCCGGCCGAACAATCTACCACAAAAGTAAAAGACATTTTTGTATCAATCGGTCGCACTGGCGCGGCAACTCCAGTTGCAATGTTGGAGCCAGTCGTGGTCGCTGGCAGTACGGTACAAATGGCAACCATGCACAACGAAAGCGAAGTTTTGCGTAAAGACGTGCGCATTGGCGACACTGTAATTATTCATAAAGCCGGCGATATTATTCCGGAAGTTATTGAGCCACTGATCAAACTCCGCACTGGTCGCGAAAAAAAATTCGTCATGCCTTTGGCTTGTCCGGACTGCAACTCCAAACTTATAAAGCTAAAAGCTGATGATGCTGTTTGGCGATGCCCGAATGAGTCATGCCCTGCGCGTACCTGGAAGCGAATCGAACACTATGCCAGCAAAAGTGCGCTCGACACAGAAGGCTTGGGCGAAAAAAATGTCATCGCACTTTTAGACGCCGGGCTTATTAAAGACGCCGCCGATATTTATACACTGCAGGCCGAAGCCATAGAAAATTTGGATCGTTTTGCAAAAGTTTCCTCGCGTAAATTAGTCGAATCGATTGCTGGCAAAAAAAATCCAACATTGGCTCGATTTTTGTACGGTCTGGGCGTCCGACATGTTGGCGTGCAAACCGCAATCGATTTATCAAACGAATTTAAATCACTCGATAATTTACGCTCTGCAACAATCGACGAGTTGCACGAAGTCGATGGCGTGGGCGAAGTAGTGGCCGAGTCAATCGTGGAATGGTTTAGCGAACCAGCCAATCAAAAGTTGCTCGAAAAATTTGTAAAGTTTGGTGTCGAGCCTGAAAAAGTAAAACAAGTTGGCGGCAAACTATCTGGGCAAAGTTTTGTTGTAACTGGCACGCTCGAAACCATGGGGCGCGACGCGCTCAGTGAAAAAATCCGTGCGCTTGGCGGCACATTCCAGAGTTCTGTAGGTAAAGACACAGACTATTTGGTTGTCGGCGCAAACGTCGGAGCAAGCAAACTTGTAAAAGCCGAAAAGCTGGGTATCAAACAAATCACAGAGCAAGCAGTCCTTGACATGTTAGACAAATAGGTTATGCTTAAAGTACCTCAGGCGCATGGCTTCCTTCTTCGCTAGATTTAGCTACGGAAGGATTCACATGCAAAAACAAAAACCTGCTAAAAATAAAAAAAGAAGCGAAGCCTCGGTGGGCGCGCCTGAAAACAAAAAAGTCCGAACATTGTTTCGGACTCTTTTTTTGGTGGAGTCGGGGAGAATCGAACTCCCATTTCATCCATGCCATGGACATGTATTAGCCATTATACGACGACCCCAGTCAATTACCTCTGAGCGAACGGGACTATTGTACAAGATACAGCGGATTTTTTCCACTTCTTTCGAGTGAGCTGTTACAATACATTTCTATGACGAGGTTTTCCGAGGCAACCGACACAGTTAAATTGTACGCCGTTAGCTTGCTGATACTGACGATTGGATTTTTTTTGTGGTATCAATATTTGTACACGAACCCAACACATGTGTTTTGGTCGGCGGTTAATAATGGCTTGCAGACAACCGGCGCCACGCGCTCTTTGAACCAACAAAGTAACGATGGTGCGCTAAACCAGCATTTGCAATTGCAACTTGGAGCCAATAATTTAGTCAGCGGCAAGACGGTTGTCGAGCAAACTCGCGAAGGCCAAACGCTCAGCAGAGTCGTAACCGACGAAATAGGCACGCCGAGCGCAAACTATTCTCGGTACCAGGACATCAGCGTGCCGGCGCAGAACGGCCAGCAACCAAACCTGGACAGCGTTTTAAACAAATGGGGCAAAACTGATCTAACGCAGGGTGGTCAAGCGCAAAGTTCATTTAGTGAACTAGTATACGGAGTCTTGCCACTCGGGCGATTAAACCATGGACAGCGCCAAGAATTACTTGAACTCATGCAAGAAAAAAAGGTCTACACAATTGATTTTACAAAAGTCACTAGCGAAAAATTAGACGGCCGCAGCGTATTCAAATACGATGCAGAAATTACGCCAGAAGCGTACATTGCGGTGCTACAGCGGTTCGACGAAATGATGAACCTCAAGCAATTAGAAGGCATCAACCCGAGTTCGTACGCCAATTCGCCACCATTTAAAGTCAGCATTTTTGTTGATAAGTACGCGCATCAACTGGTTAAACTAGAGTATGCCACCGACTCAACGCGCCAAGAAACGTACGCCGGTTATGGCATTCAACCGCAAGTTACAATTCCAGCCGAAACTATTCCACGACCCGAACTTGAAGCCCAATTCAGTCAACTCTTGCAATAAACTTCCATCAAACCCGATCAAGTAATTAAAACAATTAAAACAATCAAAGTAAATAAAAAACTCCCATTTGAGTGGGAGAATATCCAAAAAAAATGGTGGAGCCTTGTAGATCGAAACCTACGCGGCCCCATGTCAAAAACTAACAAAAACTATAATACCACGCATCGCCACTTGTTAGCCACGATTGCATGGTATTAAAACTAATTAGGCAGCTGGGTGCGTATGGTTCGCAGGCGTTTTACGGTAGAATAGGTGTATGGTTAGTAGCATCAAGCGACGTTTGTATTTTTTGATTGCCAGCTATTTTGCATTTTGGGCACGAATTGTGCTGTTGCGCTGGAAGCCGCGGATTATTGTTATTACTGGATCAACTGGCAAAACAACAGTGCTGCATTTGGTAGAAGCGCAGCTTGGTGACAAAGCAACTTACACGCATCACGCAAATAGCTCGTTTGGTATTCCGTTTCATATTTTGGGCATGAAGCCAAACGTTGATAGCAAAGCGCAATGGCCACTTTCCATACTAAAAGCGCCATTCTATATTTTTAGAAAACTGCCAAAACAAAAACTGTACGTGGTCGAAGCAGATTGTGATCGCCCCAATGAGGGAAAATTTTTGTCGAAGTTGCTACGGCCAGAAGTAACACTTTGGGTCAGTGTGTTTCGAACTCACAGCATGAACTTTGATCGGTTGGTTGCAACTGGCGCGTTTTCGAGTCACGAAAAAGCAATCGCATACGAGTTTGGGTATTTTGCAGCCTCTACAAAAAAATTAGTTTTAGCCAGCGGCGACCAGCCCGAGCTAGTAAAACAATTAAGCAGAGTGCCAAAAAATTCAGAACTAAAACTAGCAGAAAAACGCAACCTCAAAGCATATTATTTTGATCGCGACAAAACTATTTTTGAGTTTAAAAAATCCAGTGTCTATTTGCCTGGTTTGCACCCGAAAGAACTTGGCGTAAGCGTACAGCTTGTGTACGAACTCATGAATTATTTGGACTTGCCACGCGACGAACATTACAAACAATTACAAATGCCACCAGGTCGTAGCTCGGTGTTTGCTGGCAAAAAAAACATCACTATTGTTGATAGCACCTACAACACCGGACTTGGTGCAACGAGCGCAATTATTGCATTATTTGGTTTATATCCAGCTCAAAAAAAATGGATTGTGTTGGGCGATATTTTAGAACAAGGTAGTTTAGAGAAAGCCGAACACCAAAAATTAGCCGACGTAATTTTGGCACAAAAAAATATTGACCGCGTAGTATTGCTAGGTCCACGGACGCAAAAAAATACACTGCCGAAACTGCAAAAACATTTTGGCGAGCGAGTCGTTAGCTTTGAAAGCCCAAAAGAAGTGCTGGATTATTTGCAAGAAAATTTGCAGGGAAAAGAAGCCTTGCTTTTTAAAGGCGGCAGATTTTTAGAAGGCGTTATAGAGCAATTATTACAAAATCCAGATGATGCCAGGCACTTGGTTCGTCGCAGCAAAACTTGGACGAAACGTCGCCAACAATGGGGTTTGCCAAAATGAAACACACGGCTTTTATTTTGCATGGTTGGGCTTACGATATTGCTAAGTGGCATCCTTTGATCGAAGAGTTACAAAATGATGGTATAAGCGTCCAAATGCTCAATATTCCCGGGCTAACAACCGAACCGCTGACAAAAGCTTGGGATATCAACGATTATGTTTCGTGGTTAAAAAAAGAAATTGGTAATACGCCAGCCATTTTGATCGGTCACTCTAATGGCGGAAGAATCTCGCTTAATTTCGCAAAAAAATATCCAGATTTGGTAAAGCAGCTAATTTTGATCGATAGCGCAGGAATTCCGCGCCGCGAACTAAAAGCGCGGGTGAAACGCAGCGTCTTAAAGATGGCCGCAAAAACTGGTAAAGTTTTTACGCGCAGTGACCGCGTTCGCCGACTATTATACAAACTTGGTCGCGCTGATGATTATTACAAGGCGCAGCCGGTCATGCGCGAAACGATGGCTAATTTACTGCAGTCTGATTACGATCTTGACGCGACGAAAGTTGTCGTACCAACGCAACTTATTTGGGGGAAAAATGACACAGCAACACCGGTAAAAGATGCCCACGCGTTAAAAAGCCAAATAAAAGATGCACAACTAAAGATTATTGACGACGCGCGACATTCGCCACAGTTTACACACATGCCAATCGTCGCAAAAGCAATCAAGGAGTTCGTCCATGGCGATCTTTAACTCGCTTGGTTCAAACTATTCACGAACATTTGTACTAAAAAGTTTGTTTGCATTTGGTTCGCCAAAAGATACGCAAACCGTTCGCGAGCATTTAAAAAGTTTATTTGGCGGCAAGGTCACGCTTACGTACAAAGGCCGCCAGGCATTGGAACTGGCATTACGTCGAAGCGGCTTGCCTGCAGGTAGTCGAGTCGGCATTAATGGTTTTACTTGTTACGTGGTGTACCAAGCCGTAAAAAACGCGGGCTTAGAACCAGTCATGATTGATGTTGCCAAAGATTTATTGCATTTTGACGCGGACGGTTTAGAACAAACGCGCAACCTAAAAGCTGTAATAATCCAAAACACATTTGGTTTGGTGGTTGATATTGTGGCAATCGAAAAAGTTGTAAAGCAAAATAAACTTTTGCTGATAGAAGATCTAGCGCATAGTTTTGGCGCTGTCTACGACGATGGACGCGAAGCTGGAACAGTTGGTGATTTAGTAATGCTTTCATTCAGCCAAGACAAACAGCAAGATGTTGTTGCTGGTGGCGCGCTGATTGATCGACGCCAAAAGGCAGTACGTGACAATGCGTTGCCACAAGCTTCGTTGTGGGTGCGTGCAAAAAATAGAACGTACCCGTTCTGGTCTGGGTTAATTCGCACTGGTTACAGTCTGGGCTTAGGGCGCTATATTCATTTTGTTTTGAAAAATCTACACTTGCTGGCAACGCCAATGGGGGACAACAAACAAGGTTTGGCATCGATGTCGTTTGGTGCTGCGCGTTTGTTAAAAAATCGCCTGCAAAATCAGGCCAGCGAAACTTTGCATCGCAGGCATATTGCGGCGGTGTATCAAAAAGAATTATCAAAAAATCTGCAGTATGCATTTGTGGGGGAACCTTCTTTTGTGCGCTTTCCGGTACGAGTTAAAAATCCCGCCCGAGTAATTACAGCGCTGAAGAGACGCGAAATATACATTGGCGATACCTGGTACGACGCGCCAATTGCACCTAAAAAATACATGGCGCATGTTCAGTACGAATCAGGGCAATGCCCGAACGTCGAAAAACTTGTAACAGAAATTGTTAACTTGCCAACGCACAAACACGTGAGCCCGCAGCAAGCAAAAAAAATCTGCGATATAGTTAATCAAACCCAAAAGGACGAACAAAAGTGAGCACGAAATTCACAGGGCAAGACATCACCGATAAAAAAAACTGGGAAGATTTTATTGCAACTCGTCCGGAAGCAAATTTTTTGCATTCATGGTTTTGGGGTGTGTTTCATGAGCGACTTGGGCACAAAGTTATTCGCCGCGGTTACTACAAAAATGAAAAGTTGGTTGGCGTGTTGCAGGCAATTGTTGAGCCGGCACGACGCGGCAAACATGTAACGGTGCCCGGCGGACCAATTTTAAACTGGGAAGAGACTGGCTTAGAAAAAAAATGGGCGGAAGATTTGAAAGAAATTTGTCGTCAACATTCTTGTGTTTTTGCGCGGGTTCGTCCACAACTTTTAAGTACTCAGATAAACCAGTTGCGATTTAGAAAGCTGGGTTTCAAAAAATCGCCAATGCACTTGACGGCTGATTTGACCAGCCAGTTGGATTTATCTAAAAGTGATGATGAACTAAAAAAAGCTATGCGAAAAGGCACGCGATACGAGATCAATCGTTCGGCTAAACTCGACATAAAAGTAGAAACCGTTCGCGATCAAAAATATCTAGATGAGTTTTATGATTTGCAGTTGCAAACCGCCAAGCGTCACGGTTTTGTGCCATTTAGCAAAAAGTTTTTGAGCGAGCAATTTAATACATTTGCCGAATCTGACCACGTCGAAATGTATCGTGCAACGCAGAACGGAAAGTTGCTCACGATGGCGTTTGTAATTTTTTACGGCCAAGAAGCAGCCTATCATTACGGGGCCAGTGCCGATTTAGCGCGCAAAGTTCCTGGTGCTTATGCAATTCAGTGGCAGGCAATCCAGGAGGCTCGTCGCCGTGGTTGTTCGCGTTATAATTTTTGGGGCGTAACAGAACATGGCCAAACCAAACATCGTTTTTACGGCGTGTCGGTTTTCAAACGCGGTTTTGGGGGCGAAGACGTGGCCTATTTGCCAGCACAAGATTTAATAGTCGACAAAATAAAATATCCTCTGACCTATGCATTTGAAACAGCCCGTCGTAAACTACGCAAATTGTAAAAGCTATACTTGGTGTTTTGGCAACAGTTTCTGTTAGAATATAACAGATATGAGGCGATACAATCCAAAGGATATTGAAGGCAAGTGGCAAAAAACTTGGTCTGATAGCAAAATTTATCAAGCTATTGATTTTGATACGTCTCGCCAAAAATTTGTCATGTTGACGGAATTTCCGTATCCGTCTGGTGATGGCTTGCACATGGGTCACACCCGCGAATACACATTGGGTGACATTATGGCGCGCCACAAACGCATGCAAGGATTCAACGTTTTGTATCCAATGGGCTACGACGAATTTGGTTTGCCGACCGAAAACTACGCAATCAAAAACAAAGTTACGCCGCAGTCTGCTACAAAAACCAACACCGCGAATTTTCAGCAGCAGTTTGAAAGCCTCGGCTTTAGTTTTGATTGGGACCGCGTTATACGAACCTCCGACCCGAGTTATTACAAATGGACGCAGTGGTTATTTTTGCAATTTTACAAAGAGGGTTTGGCGTATCAGCAAGAAACAGCAATCAATTGGTGTCCTTTTTGTAAAACTGGCCTTGCCAACGAAGAAGTTATAAATGGTCGCCACGAACGCTGCGATAATTTGGTCGAAAAAAAACAGCTCAAACAATGGTTGCTTAAAATTACTCAGTACGCCGATCGTTTAATCGAAGGCTTAAAAGATGTCGACTACCCCAGCCGCATAGCCGACCAACAAATAAACTGGATCGGAAAAAGTCGCGGCGCTGAAATTGACTTTGCGGTCGAAAACAGTGATCAAAAAATATCGGTTTTTACTACACGTGCCGATACGATTTTTAGCGGTGCGTTTTTAGTATTAGCTCCAGAGCACAAAATGGTTTCTGTCGTTACAACCGAATCGCAAAAGTCAAAAGTTGCAATGTACCTAAAAGAGGCTCAAGCAAAAACCGAAATCGAACGTACAAGCGAGGGCGATAAAGAAAAAACTGGCGTGTTCACGGGTTCATACG
>Ga0163149_10005570_pt1 | contig 13229 bp, 13 predicted proteins | sample OliLakLV19MP5G1_FD_148604 | JGI IMG/M metagenome (GOLD analysis project Ga0163149, IMG submission 148604) | Freshwater microbial mat bacterial communities from Lake Vanda, McMurdo Dry Valleys, Antarctica - Oligotrophic Lake LV.19.MP5.G1 | ecosystem: Environmental > Aquatic > Freshwater > Lake >...
CAATATTTTAATTAGTCAAGATGACAGCTTAGGAGAACTGGCAAAAATCCTCGACTTTGGCATTGCCAAAACCCTTCAGGCAGATGCCAATCAAACCAACTGCTTTATGGGCACCCTAGCCTATTCGTCCCCTGAACAAATGGAGGGGCACGAGCTAGATGCGCGCGCTGACATTTATAGCCTGGGCGTGATGATGTTTCAGATGCTATCGGCAAGATTGCCCCTCAATACCGATACCAATTCTTTTGGGGCTTGGTATCGCGCTCATCATCATCAATTGCCTCGTCCGATTGAAACCTCATTGGTGAGCGGCAAACTACCCAAAGCCCTAGAAACCCTGATCATGGCTTGTTTGGCGAAATCACCCAGCGATCGCCCCCAAACAGTCAGCGAAGTCATCGACACAGTAGAGGCATTAGAGCAGCGATTTAGACCGGGCTGGGAAATTGGTAAACGGATTGGCAACACTATTTCCACCCTGCCAATTGCCTCCCCTTCGGCGCTGCCAACCGCCCCAACTGTAGATGACTTCTGTCAATCACTGGCATGGCCTGCCGATAAACCTATTGGTGACATCACGTTTCCGCAACCGTTGCGCACCGGAAGTGAGATCCTGCCTAGCCTATGGGTGATGTTGAGCGCTCAGGAAATCCAAGATCGATTCAACTGCACTCGCTACAATCAGTTCCTATTTGCACCTGCCCCGCATCCGTCATTGCTATGGCTCACTGTCCTCTACAACCATAGGTATGGTGCCCGCTGGCTATCGTCTTATCTAGATTTAAAGAGTGGTCAAGGCCAGCAAATGGCTCGGTTGCTGGGCGAGTCAGGCAATTACCGGATTCTTTCCTTTGCCCGAGAAGAGCCAAAACGGTGTGCCAATGTGCTGATAGCTTCAATCCAGCCAGCCCAGTGTATAGAGTTAAAAGACTGGATTACAAAAGGGCAAATGTCTCCTGCCACCTCTTATTATGCGGCGACTAAAGAGCAGCTAAAACAAGCGCTGGAAACACTTAAGCCAAAAATTTTAATGAAGCTTGAAGCCATGCATACCACAGAAGGAAATGGGTGAGTATTACCTGATTTAGCTTAAGGCTTCTCTGGAGGGAAATAGAGTACAGGATGACAGCTGCGGCGCAGAATGTCGCCTGTGAAACTCGAAATTGAGTATTCAATCAGTTTGCCAATCGTGCGAGATGAGGTGGCGATCGCCGTAATGTCTTCATCGATCGCGGCGGCTAGCACCTGAAGCACTGGATCTCCTTGAGCAACCTCAGCCTTTACGGTAATGTGTGCCGCCTCTAAACTAGGCTGCACAGCCAACAAATTTTCCTGTGCAGCCTGTAGTTTGTAGGTGCGAATGGCGGGATCTCGACCTACGTCTGCTACCACTGTGTAGAGCAAACACCGCTCTGGTGAACCAGTGGGGTGCACTTGAGTCAGGTGGGCAATTTGCTGCACCAGATATTGAGCGGCCTCGCTCGCATCGTAAGGAATCAGCAGATAGCGAAACAAATGGCGACAGCGCAAGTCTAGCTCTTCGTTCGTCAACGCGCAGATTAGTTCTGGGCGCAGCATCAAAATCGGAACGGTAATTTTTTGGCACAGCGCTACCGATGTACTGCCAAACAGCTTTTCGCTAAGTAGGTTGCTGGTAGAGGTGCCCAATACCACCACGTCGCTTTGATAGGTCTTAATGGCCGACAAAATTGACTCTACGGGTTTACCCCAAGCCACTTCTACCTTCACCTCAATTTGAGCCGGGATTTCTCCCATCCGCGCCATCAGGCGATCGCGTACTTGCACGAGTCGCTTATCATCCTGCCGAGGAATCTGCTGTTCGGGCACCGCTACAGCGTGCAGAAACACAATGTGTTTAATCCCGCTAGCGGCGAGACTTGGGACAAAGCTGGCTAGGCGATACAACCCATCTGTGAAATCTGTGCAAACTAAGGCACGTTCAAACATAAACATCGACCTCGTAAAGAGATGTTTATATTAGTCTATCGGGTTCAGTCAGGGTTATTTCGCAGTCCTTTACAATTCAGGGGTCGTCAACTCTATAAAACTTGCCAGACAGTTGTTGAAGCGAATCGACTGCTAGTGGCTACAGGCTGAACAGCTATTCAAACAGCAGAGCTGAGTGAATAAACTAGCTAAACCAACGAACCATTCAAACGAATTAGTTTAGTAAACGTTTAACTTAATGCCGATACCCAAATTTCGTCCCAAGTTTTGTCATTGATTCTCGTTCAAAATCGAGTTGACGCCCCAACATCCCCAGCTCCCTTCCTCATTAGCTAGGAATAGAGCAAGAGAGGGAGGTCGCCTACTGCAAAATCCCTGGTTACAGCTGTGGGCCAGGTTCAATTCCCCATTGGGTTTTGAGGAGTTGGTTGTAGGTGACTTTCAAGTAAATATTTTGCTCATACAGCTTCATCAAGAAATCTTGGGCTTGTTCCCGGCTCATGCGCTCGACTTGGTTTTGAAACGACCGAAGATTAAATTGTTGCTCTAGAGACAGTTCGATAGGCTGGTTCATACGTCACTCCTTAGACTGAGGTAAGAGATTGAATCAAGGGTTTCAAACAGTCCAGGTCGCTAGGTCTGACCTGCTTGAAGGTTTGGCGATCGCCAAGCCTGTGTATGAGCGAGGAATATTCAGGAACAGCTCAGAAATATCCTCGTATTAAAAAAGATAACAACCATTTGACAAAATGCCCATCCCCCTAGTTGGGTAGTTTTTGAGTGATAACCGTCAAAATTGGCTCCTGCTTTTGCCGGATTTATTGAGCGAGATACTCGAGAATTCCCCGTGTGCAGCGCTTTGAGTAGTTTTAGCAAGTAAAGAATTGTAAAAAAGTTTGAGTTGAACATCCTGACGGCTTGACAGAAATCTCATCTTCAGTTTTGACTCTAAAGTGTTTCAGGGACGTGGCTTGAAGCAAGATCGGAGGACGCTATTAAAATTTCTGATAATTATCAGCACAGATGATAATACTTCTAACCCCCTGGAGGGTTAGAGCAGGTCAATTCATAGCCTGAAACTTATACAGCACAGGAATCTCAGCGTCCCTGAAGGAAACTAGTAGAGCAATTGAGAAGCCTGACTATCACCCGGTGCGTTAAGGGTTACCCCTGGGTAGCATCGACCTGGTTTTGGGGCGCGGTTACGGCTGCAATCACCACTGTGATATTGTCGCGCCCCCCCTTGTCTCTTGCTGCCGTCACCAGGGCACTAGCGGCTTTTTCACACGAGCGAATGGACTTAACGTGGAATGCAATCAGGTGATCAGATAGCTCCTCGGTTAACCCGTCACTGCACAGCAGCAGGCGATCGCTAGGCTGAATATCGACCGCCTGAACATCAATGTAGCGGAGGTCTTCTCGCCCTAGGCATTTCGACAAAATATGCCGCCAGGGGTGAACTCGCGCCTGATCGAGAGTGAGGTCTCCGACTTTCATGGCTCGGGCTACCCAGGTATGGTCTTCAGTAATTTGTTCTAGTTTTGACCCTCGGAGGCGGTAAAGCCGAGAATCACCAATATGAGCACACCAAGGCTGGTCATTGCGGAAAATTAAAACAACCGCTGTAGTGCCCATATCAGATCGTTCGGGATGGCTGTTTTGGTCAGTCAAAATCTCCCGATTTGCTTCTAGAAATGCTTGCTCTAACAGCGCTGGCGATGTTTCGGGAGAGTCCCAATGTTCGTTGAGATAGGCTTGGATTGCTTTTGTGGCAATATTGCTGGCTTCTTGCCCTCCTGCATGCCCCCCCATACCGTCTGCAACAATGAAATACCGACCCTCTGGGTGGAGGTAGTAAGCATCCTGGTTTACGCTGCGGACGAGTCCCGGATCGGTGAGACCCGCGAAAAAGCATTTCATAAGGCGACGGCTGCCATCAGGGTGGAAGGGGCTAGGTCGTACAAGTTAGGTTAGAGCTAGTTTTGACACGGCTAATCTTGGCATGGCTAGTCTTGGCCAAGTGAACAGCGATCGCACTAACGCCTTAGCATAGCTAAAATGTGCTATCAGCGCGATTAATCTGTAGCAGCAGCTGGACAAATGCTACTGCCGCGATCGCCGCAGCACCAGCGGGCACTAGAGCCAGCCATAAATAATGATTCACCACTAAAATAGTAGCGGATACGGTAAACGCTCCCATCAACAGGGCGTAATTAGTCCCCATATTAACGTTACTGAGGCGTCGGAGCATTCGATCTGTTTCTTGCGATCGCACCCGTAGCCGCAGGTCGCCTCGCTCTAGCTTATCAATCGTGTCTTCAATGCGACGGGGCAAGCCCAACGCCGTGCTGCTCACCTGTGCCGCCTGCCGCCCTAGTTCGCCTAAAAGACCAGTGGGATCAGAACCATTACTGTTCGACATAATCTGCATCGCAAACGGCCGTGCGACCTCCATAAAGTTAAAGTCTGGGTCTAGTCCCTTACCCACCCCTTCTAGGGTAGAAAATGCTCGCATCACAAACGTAAATGTTGCTGGAAACCGGAAGGGCTGATCGTAAGCAATTTCATACAGATCTTCACTAATGGCGCTCACCGACTGATTCTCAAACGGCTGATCCATAAAGTGATCCAGCATGTACTGAATCGAGCGGCGCACGGGACCCATATCTTCTGACGGCGATAGTGCTCCCAACTCGACCAGCGACGCCACAACTCGATCGGCGTCTTTCTGAGCAATTCCAAAAAAGGTATCGAGCAGCTTTTCTCGTGTGACGGGCTGCACGCGCCCCATCATGCCAAAGTCGTAAAAAATTAACGACCCGTCTGGGCTAACGGCTAAGTTGCCTGGATGGGGATCGGCATGGAAAAACCCGTCATTGAGCAATTGCTGTAGGTATGCCCGCGCCCCGAGCTGAGCCAAGATTTTGCGATCTAACCCAGCGGCTTCTAGCGCTTCATAGTGGCTAATTTTGATCCCCGGCATATATTCCAGCGTCAGAGTTCGCGAAGAACTATATCGCCAGTAAACACGGGGCACCTTCACCCACTCCTCTCGCCGGAAGTTGCGCCGAAATGTATCGGCATTGCGGCCTTCACCTAGGTAATCAATTTCTTGCCACAAAATGCGGCAGCATTCTTCATAAATGCCAAGCCAGTCTCGGCCTCGGCCCCACTTGGGATGACGTTGGAAATAGCGGGCAATGCCCTTCAAGATCGCTAGGTCAATTTCAAATAGCTTTTTTAGTCCAGGCCGCTGGATTTTGACGACTACCTCTTCACCGGAGTGGAGCTGGGCGCGGTGTACTTGCCCCAAGCTAGCCGCTGCTAGAGGGAGTGGATCAAAGCTTTGGTACAGCTGTGGGACAGACTTACCCAGATCAGCCTGGATAATTGCCTCTACTTGCTCGTAGCCAAAAGCGGGCACGTTGTCTTGAAGCTTCGACAGTTCTTCTACAAACTCGACTGGAAATAAATCAGCCCGAGTGGAGAATAACTGACCTACTTTAATAAACGTAGGTCCTAGCTCTAGTAAGGTTTCTCGAATCCAGACCGCAAGCGATCGCCGCCGAGTAGCTTTTTTGGCATCTGTGATGCCGCCCTTATAAGTCCAAGACTTGTTGTAAGCGGCTTGAACCGCTAGCAGCTTCAAAATGAACGTCCAAATATCTACATACCGTCGTCGCTGTGAATAGTTTTCTTGGTTCCAGCGGTAGGATTTTGCCGCATAAGGCTTGTCGGTTGCCACAGCAGAAACAAAGCTCTCTAAAGGATCGGTGCGATTACTAGGCAAAATGGCCGCTTTTGTAAGCGGCTGAGAGGGAGCTACGGGATGCCCCGTATCTGATGCAACAGAGTTAGAGTTATCAGAAGGAGCAGACACCAGATCCTTATGAACCTACGTAGAGAGCATGGACAGAACTGACAAGTGGCAGGGCAATGCGCCTCAACAAGTGGGGCTAAGGACTAAAAACGGCTGAAGTCGAGAGCTAAAAAATGAAATCAAGCATCAGGCGCTAGTGTAACTCTAGACGGAGCGTGCCCGATAACGCTGCAATTCGACCCTCAACTGGGCGATCTCGGCTCTCAACTCATCGATTGTTGTTTGCAGATCGTCACCGGATGCGGTTCCAGCTGATGCCGCAGTCCCTGGCCGCGACTGCCTTGCTTGCTCCGCGTCTCGATTTGCTTTTTCTAACACCTGTTCCATGAATTGCCGCAGACGCTCTCGTTGCTCTGCATCAAATTTGCCTAAGTCGCCCATCGTTTTGGAAACGGTGTTTTCAAATTGCTCACCGCAGGCTTCCGCCAATGCTCGACCGACAAAAAAAGCGTTAATCAGAGGGCTATTCATAAAGAAATTTTACGCAGTATCCGCAAAGATTATAACTTGCCTAGCTTTATCGTGCCCGAAATCAACTGCTCCAAATTCAATGCTCCAAATTCAATGCTCCAAATTCAATGCATGGATTTAGCGCATAGACTATGCGTAAGCAGCGGATAGGCTAGGGTAAAGCCATCTATCGGTTTTGATCGGCGAACATATCTCTACCATATCTCTGTATTCTCCTCATTCCCATGCTTTCACCTCACCGCTTGCTGAATTGGTTAGAACGTCGCTGGGTTGTGCCCGCCTATAGTGGCTGGGTGATGGGCGGTCTGGCGCTGTTTTTCTTTGCCGCTGCGACCAATACGATGGCGGGTTGGCTGTATGTCATGAGCGGGGTGATGATGGCGCTACTGGGAATGGCTGCTATTTTGCCAGGGCGATCGCTGCAACGCCTCCAGGTGAGCCGTCGCCCGCTGGATTTAGTTTCAGTAGGTGATCTGTTGACGGTAGAATTGGCGATCGAAAACGGGGCTTCTCAACCTAAAACGTTGCTCCAGATTAAGGACATGTTGCCGTCAGATCTGGGGCAGCCTCAGGTAACGGCGATTGAGTCGATTCCGGCTCAGAGTACCTACTACTGGACGTATGCTTGTCCAACCGAGCGCCGAGGAGTCTATCGGTGGCAGGGGGTTGAGTTGAGGACAGCCACACCCTTGGGGCTATTTTGGTGCCGACGTCAACAGGCTGTAAAAGCTGTTGCGGTAATCTATCCTAGGGCGCTACCGTTGAGCCGCTGCCCGTTAGTCGATGAGCTGGGGCAAGATGATAGTCAAGTTAGGCAGAGTAATGCTCGCGCTCAGGCCGCCGTTGAGGGGGTGACGCGCACGCTGCGTCCCTACCGCTGGGGTGACCCCACTCGGCTGGTGCACTGGCGCACTAGCGCTCGCTATGGTGAATTGCGTGTGCGCGAACTGGAGACGTTTACGGGTGGGTTAGACGTGGTGATTTGCCTAGACAGTGCCTTGGGTTGGGAGGCAGACCAGTTTGAACAGGCGGTAACAGCCGCTGCGTCGCTTTACGCGTATGCCAGCCAGCAGGGGATGCAGGTCAGCTTGTGGACGGCTGGCACAGGCATCGTGAAGAGCGATCGCACTGTGCTAAAAGCGTTAGCGGCTGTGCGCCACAGTGAAACTCCAACTACTGATGCGCCACCGGGTAGCCCGTTGATTTGGCTGACTCAAAATGCCATCAGTGTGAACACGCTACCTCAAGGAAGTCGGTGGCTATTGTGGCCTGCTGCCCACTTCAACGCGTCTCACTCGAATAGATCCAATCGCTCTGAACCTGGTGGGATGACAGACGCCATCCCTACTAGCCGCCATCCCGGCCTGGTAGTCCAGCTTGATTCGCCGCTGCGGCTACAGCTTCAACTAGCGCTGCAAGGCTAGTATTTTTGGCAAAAGCAGTATTTTTGGCAAAAGGCAAAGTAGAACCGCTAGATTCCCGAACCGTTTAAGAACTCTTCAATAATGCGATCGCTCAATCGGCAGCGCGCTGCACCAGCATCAGGGGCTGCATCCCGGCGCTCCGCAGCAGTTTGACTAGGGTCACGAGTCGCATTTTTCCGCAGAGATGACGCCGAGTCGTCTATTTTAGTCAGACCGCTACTCAGCAATGACAGCATTGGCGAGTTTTCAACGTTAGGCAGGGTTTCTTCCTGAAGATTTTGAACCTGACGCTCTAACGATTCAATCCGATCAACCAAGGCTCGAATCACTTGAGCTTCAGAATCTGGCAGTCTGCCATGTTCTAGTGGCTCAACTCGCCCCCCGGCGCGATAGACAATTCTCCCTGGCACCCCTACTACAGTGCAGTCTGAGGGCACATCGCGCAGCACGACCGAACCCGCGCCAATACGGACATTATCGCCAATTTGAAGATTGCCCAACACTTTGGCTCCGGCACCCACCACTACATTCTCGCCAAGGGTGGGATGTCGTTTGCCACTTTCTTTTCCTGTACCTCCTAGGGTGACACCTTGATAAATCAAAGCATAGTCGCCCACAATAGCCGTCTCTCCAATGACGACGCCCATGCCGTGGTCAATAAACACACCGCATCCAATCTGGGCACCGGGGTGAATTTCGATCCCCGTCAAAAACCGCGCTATGTGAGATAGGAAGCGGGGAATAAAGGGTAGCCGCAGTTTAAACAGGCGATGCGCGAAGCGATGCATCACTAGAGCCTGCAACCCGGGATAACAAATTAGCACCTCTAACCAATTGCGCGCAGCGGGATCGCGCTCAAAAATAATGCGGAAGTCGGCAATTAGCGTCTTTAGCACAAGAGTTTTCCCGGTTGATCTAGCAAAGGCAGTCCTTATTTTAGCGTTCAGACGGGGGCAGTTGAGGATGAAGCCAACAAGTTTCTCTACTCATTTCAACAGCGCGCATCAATCTGTACTGATGTCCGGCACTGACCTAATCGCGCAGGACGTAACCCACACCTCGTACAGTTTGGATCAGCCGTTTCTCATGCTGTCCTTCTAGTTTTAGCCGCAGGTAACGGATATAGACTTCGATGATATTGGAGTCGCCCATAAAGTCGTAGCCCCAGACTGCTTCTAGAATGCGATCGCGGGTAACGACTTGTTTGGCATGAGCCATTAGGTGATGTAGCAAATCAAATTCTTTGGCGGTGAGTTCGATCGCTCGCCCGCTGCGAAACACCTCACGGGTACGGCAGTTGAGGCTCAGGTCGTCGAACTCTAGCAGGTCGAGGTCAGGCGCTTGGGTGCGGCGCAAATGTGCCCGCACGCGGGCCAGTAGTTCTTCAATGCTAAATGGCTTGACCACATAATCGTCGGCTCCGGCGTCTAGTCCGGCCACGCGATCGCCAATTTCATCCTTTGCTGTCAACAAAATCACCGGAATTTTACTTCCTGTAGAGCGCAATCTGCGACATAGCTCTAGACCCGTTAAGCCGGGTAGCATCCAATCTAAAATGGCCAGATCGGGCGGCTGCTCTCGAGCCAACGTTAGCCCACTTAACCCATCATGCGCCACGCTGACCTGGTACCCTTCACAACTTAGTTCGAGCTTAATAAAATGAGCCAGTTTCTCTTCATCTTCAACTAGTAGGATTTGTGCTGTCATAGGAATCGCTTGGGGTGTGAGTAAATGTGCATAAACAGGGTGAGTTCAAAAAAACCGCCAGCCCCAGCGCTATCGCTGCGATGGCTCTCTGGTGGCTAGCGGGAGTTTGACGGTAAAGGTGCTGCCTTCGCCGATGCGAGACTGCACAGAAACCTTCCCACTCATGCCTTCTACTAGGGACTTCACAATCGCTAGCCCTAAGCCAACGCCCCCGGTCGCTCGACTGCGAGAGGGATCAGTGCGGTGAAAGGATTCAAAGACCTGCGCCTGTTCGGCTTCAGAAATACCGCTGCCGCGATCGCTCACCTGTAATAAAGCCCATGGAGCTTGATGGCGAATAGTGAGTGTAATCGGCTGATTTACATCCGAATAATGGATTGCGTTGTCTACTAAATGCACCAGCACTCGCAGTAGATGCTCCCGATCGGCGATCGCCACTAGAGGCGTAGGGGCATGAATTTGCAGCGATCGCTGCTTGAACTGCTCGGTCATTCGCACTAAGTCTGTCACGACATCATTCAACGCCACGGGTTGCAGCGTAAACAAAACAGCACTGTTGTTGGTGCGCGCTAGTTCCAGCAAGCTTTGTAATAGCTCAATCGTGCGTTCTGTTTCGGATGCCGCAATGGAAAGGGCGGTTTGCTGCGCCTCTGTTAGATTGGGACCTCGTTTGAGCGTGCTTTGCAGGTAGCCATAAACCAGGCTAAGAGGAGTGCGCAGTTCGTGGGAGACGTTGCTGGTAAACGTGCGCTGTTGCTCAGCAGCAGTGGAGAGCCTCTCTACTAACTGATTACAGGTGTAGGCCAACTCTTGCACCTCGGTAGGCATCCGCGAGGGGTCGAGCCGGGGCGAATTGAGATTGCCGCTGGCGTAAGATTCTGCTAACTGATTGGCCTGTCTCAGGGGATGGAGCGATCGCCAGATAATCCAGGCCACAACTATGCTCAGAAGGGCGATCGCCACCCCTGCTGTCAACATCAAGTTGCTGTTTAAGTCAGTTAACATTTGATAATCACGAGTCACGTCTTGGGCAACGTAGAGCTGCCCCCAAACCTTGCCTTGGCTCGTCAGTGGATGGGTACACCAAATTAGGTGCTGCCCATTTACGGTCAAAATCTGTGGTTGTTCCGACAGTGCTGTTAATTTCATCAGCATTTGATAGTTGGGCGAAGCGCTCAGACTGAGCGATCGCACCACCACCGATTTCTCTGCATCTCCTAGTGCGGGAGCCCCGGCCTGACGGATCCATAGCCAGGTATCTGCTGAAGCCAGCTGATCCATTACAGCTTGCACATGCATCAGGGATCCAGGCTCGAGGGCGATCGCTCCATTATGCTGCGGCAGCTGAAGATCAGCAGTTAACTGCTCGGTCACTATCGCTAATTTTTCTCGATAGTCTGCCAACAGCATTTGCTCAGTCTTCCAACTCATCCAGCGTGCCGTACCACCTAGTCCACCAATCAGCGAAATAATAATTCCTAAGGTCAAGCGAAATTGCAACGATGAAAGAGGCAAACTCCTGCGTTTTGACTGAAACCATTGGAGGGGAAACTTGGGCAGGCTCATGCAACGGTGGGTAGAAAAGGAATGAAAACTAGCATAGGGCTGATCTTTTAGAATTAAGTCGATATGCATGATCAGTGTCGTATGACCCATGCAGGGCGGAGCAACACTAAAACGGAGATACTACCCCGGTATCTAATAGTCTGAGACGTAAATCTGCCTACCGTTCGTAGTGCAGGCTTCCAGCCTGCGCGGGCAAGATGCCCGCCCTACGGTAGCTAAACTTGCGCCGTCTTCTACTAGTGCGCTGCTCAAGTTCAAGCCTAGAGATTGAGGAACAGTTCTAATCTAGTGGGTACATGCCAGAGGCGAATGAGTTTTTCCTGAGTGATCTAGAAACCTTTCCTGAGAAGCTAGGAATCTTATCGGCTGAGGAGGAGGAGGCAATCACAATTAATCTAAAACCTCAACAGCCCATCGCGTATGGGATACAGGTTTTTGGAAGTAAATGCAAAATACATCTCCTTCACGAAATATTTGCAATCATTCACGCTCAAACTTGAAATGATTTTCCTGATTGGTTTGGAAAAGCATCGTAACAAAGAGTAGAAACCTCTACATGGAACTCTTTCTATGCTGATGCCAAATCCCATCTTTTCTGTGGTTCTATTTTTGTTGCCGATGCTGTCACCCGCCATGTCTGAGGTAGACCCCAAGTTGATGTCTGCCATCCCTAACAGGCTTCAGCGAGTAGGGTCGCAAGCTGAATCAGCTCCAAGTAATGGTGAATATTTTCACCGGGGCAGTGGACGCTGTGAAGCCCTCCAGTGCGTTTAAAAGGTCAGAGCATCTTAGGACTCCCTTAAACAAAGTGCACAATCTAATGTCATCTGTTAGATTCAATACACTAACCGTGGATGCAAAAGCTTGAGTGAGAACCCCAAGCTCTACTAAAAGGATTTGCTCAGAATCCCTAGATATAGTTTAATCTAGGAGTATTTTAGTAAAAGCCTAGCCACAGCCCCATATGTGTCGCTTTTACTCTGTATTGCTTTATTGTACTTAATGCTACGCAGCTCTTCTTGAAATGACTAACGATTTAGATCTGATCAAACGCCTGAGTCCCAGTGCAATGGATCAGATCATGCTTTATCTAGCGTTTAGTGCGATGCGAACGGGCGGGCATCGACACGGTGCATTTTTAGACGCTGCCGCTACGGCTGCTAAATGCGCTATCTACATAACCTATTTAGAGCAAGATCAAAACCTGCGAATGACTGGCCATCTACATCATATTGAGCCAAAGCGCGTCAAAGTGATTGTAGAAGAAGTGCGGCAAGCACTGACAGAGGGTAAACTCCTGAAAATGCTTGGCTCCCAAGAGCCACGGTATTTGATTCAGTTACCCTACGTATGGATGGAACAATATCCATGGCAGCCAGGGCGATCGCGCATCTCTGGTAATAGCCTTACCATGGACGAGAAGCGGCAAATTGGAGATAAACTTCCGCCAAATCTTCCAGATGCCCAGCTAATTAACTCGTTCCAGTTCATGGATATCATCGAGTTTTTGCACAGCCGCTCGCAAGAGGATCTACCTGAAGAGCGCAGGTTGCCAATGAGCGAAGCCCTGGCAGAACATATCAAACGCCGACTGCTCTACTCTGGCACAGTAACGCGAATTGACTCGCCATGGGGTATGCCGTTTTATGTCCTCACTCGTGCTTTTTATTCACCTGCTGATGAGGAAGAACGCACCTACATCATTGTGGAAGATACCGCCCGCTATTTCCGCTTAATGCGAGATTGGGCAGATCATCAACCTAAGGTGTTGCGTATTTTGGAAGAACTAGATATCTCAGAAGATCGGATAGGAGCCGCATTGACGGAGTTAGACGAGGTATTGCGGGCTTGGGCCGATCGCTATCACCAAGATGGTGGCCAAGCGTTTGTAGTGCAAATGGCAATGGGGCCAAAAGACGATTAGGGGTTTGGGTAAAAGCTTGGGTGTCTGGTTTGAGCTATTGAGTCAGTCTAGGGGGTGCGGTTTGGGGCGGTTGGCTCTGCGAACTATCCTACTCACCATAGGTGTGGCGATCGCTCTTTCCCCTGATCCTGCCCGGAGCTATCGGCTGTCTCCGGTAGAGTCTACTGCCCTCAGCTTGCCCGAGTCTGCGTTTCTGGCTCATGCAGAGCTACCCTTCTTGTCGCCCGCCCCGACCCTGTTTATCCCCAGATTCGCCTCGTTCAACAGCCAACCCCTCGATCTCCAGATT
>Ga0163149_10005571_pt1 | contig 13228 bp, 11 predicted proteins | sample OliLakLV19MP5G1_FD_148604 | JGI IMG/M metagenome (GOLD analysis project Ga0163149, IMG submission 148604) | Freshwater microbial mat bacterial communities from Lake Vanda, McMurdo Dry Valleys, Antarctica - Oligotrophic Lake LV.19.MP5.G1 | ecosystem: Environmental > Aquatic > Freshwater > Lake >...
TTTTGTTTCCTGACTATCTTTTGTACCACGTTTTCTTATCATAGCACAAAGATAAACAAAATAAATTAATCTATCACTAAATTATGCTCTTATTAATAATTACAGGGCTATCGGATTCCAGCCCCGGTTATTTTTTCGGAGCCTTGTTCCATTGAAAAGATAAGCCCACATAAAAATTACGCCGGGGAGCCGCATTATAAAATCGATTGGCAGCTGCATTGATGTCGTTGCCCAGGCTATAGGTTTCATCGAGAAGATTGTCGCCACCTAAATAGCAATTCATCCGATAGCCATCGGGTTTATATTTTTTATTCAGTGTTTTTTTCCAGCCCAATCTCCAACCCAGTAAGTGAAAGGCTTCGGCAGCTGCAGTATTGGCATCATTCAGAAATATTTTAGAAGCAGCGTAGTAAGTAATATTTGTATAAACACCATTTTTTAATTGTATATCTCCTAATAGGGATACTGTATTATATGGAACAGACGGAACGGTTTTGCCGGAGAAATCGTCAGGTCCTTTTTTAAAACTTCCATACCGGAAATGATTATAGGTGTAAGCCATATTGACCCGGTAATAATCAAAGGGTCCCTTTCTCGTGCTGTGAAGGAAATCGGCCGTTATCTCTGCTCCTTTCTGCTGCACATCACCGGCATTGACAAAGAAATCGGCACCGGTAAGATCTCTTCGTTGCACCAGGGCATTATTCAATTTAAAATAAAAGCCGGTTGCTTCCAGCCGCAACTGGCGGTGAAAAAGATTATAGCCGGCAGTCATTTCATAATTCCAGCCATACTCTGCTTCGAGGTCGGTACTGATCACGCCCGTGGAAGGAAGCAGTTCCGCTGTAGTAGGTGGTGAAAATCCTCTCGATACAGTGGCATTCAGCGAGAGCTTTTCATTGAACGTTTTCTTTACCGATATTCTTGGGGCCAGTTCGTTTTGATAGGTACGTTCTTGCGCAACCACCGGGTACCGGTTCAGCCTGGTAAAACTGACCCTTGTTTTATTCAGGCTAAGACCTGCCAGTATAGTCCATTTATCTTTCCAATTAATATCGCCCTGTATAAAATAACTGTTGGTGACATATAATACATCATCATCCGTAAGCAGGCTGTCGGGATTCCCGTTTTTATTCCTGAATAGCGTAGTATTAAAAAAACCATGCTGAAATTCACCGCCACCGGTCAGTTGCCAGTTACATTCTTCCCCTTTTTTTTCATATGTAAATATGGTACGGGCACCCAGGTGGGGTTCATCTCTTTTTTCATAATTCCGGATGGCAGCATTTTTCAATTCAGTAAAGGCAGCATAAAAAGTAGTATGATTGGTAAAGGCCGGGGTGATCTTAAAATGATGGGTGATCCCTGCCAGAAAATTCATTTGCTCAATGGCAGCCTTTGCATTTACAGCAGAGGGTAAGGTGCCGGCTGCCGGTCTGGCAGCTTTGGGATTGCTTTTGAATTCCGATAGCGTTAAAGCACCAGGTGTTTGGTAATACAAATTAGTAAGTAGTACCGAAGCAGAAATCTGCTGTATGTCTGAGATCACGGCCCTGGTGACCCAGGAAAAGTTATCCCTTCCCATCCGGCTTTGTGTACGGTACCCATCCGTCTGGTTATGTGCAAAGGATAGCAGACTTTTATTCTCCTTTTTACCAAGCCGGGCAGTAATAAAAACATTTTGCAGGTTATAGCTCCCGGTAATATATTCTGCACTTACTCCCGGTTGCCAGGGCGAAAGGCTATGCATCAAAATTAATCCCCCGGTACCTGCTCCATACATACTACTAGTTGGTCCTTTTACTATTTCGATTGACGAAAAATTATTCCAGGCAAATTGGTTGAAATAGGTATTGCCTCCCGGGTCGGTTACGGGAATATCATTCCAGTACACTTTTACATTACGAACACCAAAGGGAGAACGAAGGGAACTTCCTCTTATATTGATCCGGTAACTACCGGGAGACCGTTCTTCCATTCGTACACCGGCCACGGTATTAAACCCATTCACCAGTGAAGTTTTATTGTACCGGTCGGCATTGTTGAATTCGATTAATTTAACAACCGCTACTAACTTTGATAAGTTTCGGTTTTGTTCAAATGCTTTTACTGTTACTTCGTCGAGTATACTGGATGTATCGCTTTGAACTTCCGCTATCGGGGGCGGGATCGATTGTGAAAACCCCGGGGCAAAATGGCAAAATAGGATAATAATTAAAAAGATTTTTTTCATAGCAATAGGAAATTATCAATTATAAAGTTAGGGCCTTTTCTTTATCTTCAAGCCATGACAGGAAAGAATAAATTAGGTGTATTTGATTTTACAATGATCGTTGTCAGCCTGGTCATTGGCATGGGTATTTTTCGTACACCGGCGAACGTAGCTGCCGCCTCTCCAACACCACTTATTTTTTTTATTGCCTGGATAGCAGGTGGCCTTGTTGCCCTTTGTGGTGCGTTGACGTATGCTGAAATCGGTTCCAGGTTGCCGGTCATGGGCGGTTATTATAAAGTGTTCTCTTATGCCTATCACCCTTCTATCGCTTTTGCTATTAATTGCATCATATTGGTTAGTAATGCAGCTTCGGGTGCGGCCGTAGCTTTGGTTGGAAGTGAATATATAACGGGTGTTATTTTACCAAATGTTACAGACAGAAATTTTATTCAGACCATTCATATCGTCATTGCGTTAGCTGCGATCGTAATTTTTTATGGGGTCAATATGCTGGGTTTGCGGTTAAGTGCAAAAACACAAACCGTATTAACGATCATCAAGATCGGGTTGGTATTATTACTGATCACCCCCCTTTTCTTTTCATCCGCCCAGGCAAGTCCAACGCATCTGATTACATCGTCGATTGATCCGGGCTTTAAGGAATATATTAAAGCGTTTGGTATCGGGCTGGTGGCGGTGAGTTTTACTTATGGAGGTTACCAGCAAACAATAAATTTTGGTTCCGAAGTGGATAAACCTGGCAGGAATATTCCACGAGGCATTTTTACAGGTATTTTTATTATTATCGTTTTATATCTCACGATCAATTATGCCTACGTTCATGTGATAGGTTTCGAAGAGTTAAAGACGAGTAAAAACATTGCTGCGATCATGGCTTCAAAGATTTTTGGGGTAAATGCAGAACGGATATTATCTGTACTTTTATTTCTCAGCGTGCTGGCTTATATCAATGTTTTATTATTAAGCAATCCACGGGTAATGGTGGCCATGAGTGAGGATAAAATTTTACCGCCGGCTTTTCAAAAAAGAAATAGCAGGGGGGCGCTGACATTGGCGCTCACTGTTTTTGCCGGCTTAGCTGCGGTCATTGTATTCTGGGCCAAAGAATTTGACACCCTGCTTAGCTTTACAATTTTCCTGGATTGTTTTGGCATGGTGCTTTCAGCCGGTAGTATTTTTATTATCCGCAAACGAACAGCTCATCTGAATGGATCAGGTATCTTCAGTATGAAATTGTATCCGTTGCTGCCTCTGATCTTTATTGCTGCTTATTCTTTTGTGGCCATCAGCCTGCTGATTAATGAAACTAAATTGTCATTAATTGGATTAGGGGTACTGGCTGGATTTATTGCCTTATATTTTATCGTGAAAGCTGTTAAACCAGCAGGTCAAACAAATTCCTGATATGGATATTTCTCAAATCATCAACGAACTGGGGGAAGACCGGGAAAACTATTTCAACGCTGTGGCCCCTCCGATCATACAGACCAGCAATTTTGCTTTTAAAAAAGTTGCCGACCTGCACCAGGCTTTTCAGGATGAGATGGGCGGTTATTTGTATAGCCGGGGATTAAATCCGACAGTAGATATTCTCCGTCAAAAACTTGCTGCCCTGGATGGAGCAGAAGATTGCCTTGTATTTAATAATGGCGCTGCTGCCATCTTCGCCGGAATTTTTGCTAATATAAAATCTGGCGATCATATTGTTTCGGTAAAAGCACCTTATGCCTGGGTACAGCGGATGTTTGATGTAATATTGCCCCGTTTTGGTGTCACGGTTACTTATATTGACGGAACCTTGATTGAGAACTGGGAAAAAGCAACATTGCCTCATACTACTTTCTTCTATCTCGAGTCACCTAATAGCTGGGATTTTGCCATCCAGCCTATCCGGGCTGTGGCGGTATTGGCCAAATCTAAACAGATCACCACGCTTATTGATAATAGTTATTGCACTCCGTTATTCCAGCAGCCCATCGAAATGGGAATTGATATGGCGATGCAGACCGCCACCAAGTATATAGGAGGACATAGTGATACATTGGGTGGTGTACTGAGCGGCTCCCATACCATGATGAAAAAGATATTTGACAGTGAATACCTCAATATCGGGAGTGGTATACAACCCTTCAACGCCTGGTTATTGATACGGGGCCTGCGCACCTTACCGGCCAGGATCGAACGGATTACCAAATCAACAGCGGAAGTAGTGGCATTTCTCAAGCAGCATCCTAAAGTGGAAACTATTCTTTTCCCTTTTGATAAAGATTTTCCGCAATACCAGCTAGCCATTGAGCAAATGAAGGGAGCAGGTGGTCTCTTTACGATCGTGCTTACAACAAGCCGTATGGAATCCATTGTTAATTTCTGCGAAGCGTTGAAACATATCATGATGGCTGTTAGCTGGGGTGGCCATGAAAGTCTCGTAATACCCAAATGTGCAGGACTGAAGCCCGCTGATTTTGATCCGGCCAACCGGGAACACCGTTATGTAAGAATGTATGTAGGATTGGAAGAACCACAATACCTTATCAGCGATCTGGAACAGGCACTGAGCGTTATATAACAAGGATTTATTTTTTAGTAACTTTGAAATATTCATGGGAACTGCAGCAAAAATATTAACCCATTATACGTATGCCGATTATGTGCAGTGGGAAGGGAGGTGGGAAGTGATTGGCGGGATACCTTATGCAATGAGCCCTGCGCCGGTACCAAAGCACCAGGTCGTGGCAGGCAATCTTCATGCAGAATTCAGATTACAATTAAAGCAATCTGATAAATGTAAAGTGTATCAGCCTATTGACTACCTCGTTGAGGAGGACACTATTTTTCAACCAGATTTACTTATTGTTTGCGGTGTTATTGCTAAAAAGTATTTAGATTTTCCACCAGCCCTCGTCGCAGAAATCCTTTCACCGTCAACCGCTGCAAAGGACCGTTTTACCAAGCTTCCTATTTATCAATCAATCGGCATCCCGTATTACCTGATTATTGACCCTGATTTGGAGGATGTGGAAGTGTATGAACTTTTTGATGGCCAATATAAAATGACAGCATGAGGAAAGAGTATCAGGCATTATTTTGCCCTGGATACCTTCCATTCCAGTATAGATTTTATTGAGATATGGCGCTAACTTTTCAATGGCTCTTCCTGCCTCCGTCGTAAGCCTATTTTAATTGCAACAGGAAGTTTCAATTCGTTTATTTTTGCTTTAGGGTCAAAGAATAAATTTCCCTTTAATATGAGCAAATCATTGAAATGGACATTATCGATCGTTGCTATACTGGTGATAGGGTTTATTATTCTCCGTATGAAGGGGAGAGCAGCACCAACAGAAAAAGTGGCTACTGAAAAAGCCCTGAAGCGAACGATCATTGAATCGGTTTCTACCAGTGGCAAAATTTATCCCGAGACCGAAGTAAAAGTGAGCCCTGATTTTTCGGGGCAGGTCACCGAACTGAAAGTAGCAGAAGGGGACCAGGTAAAAAAAGGACAGGTACTGGCCCGTATCAACAACCGCTCTTCTATTGAAGCTCCTATTGACGGAGTGGTGCTGGCATTGAAAGTGAAGAAAGGGGAAAGTGTAACCGGTAATAGTTTCAGTGTAGGAACAGAAATGATGCTGGTGGCCGATATGTCACTGCTGGAAGTAAGAGTAGACGTAGGTGAAAATGATATTGTCAAAATTAATGTGGGTGATTCTGCGGATGTAACGGTGGATGCCTATAATAACAGGAAATTCAAAGGAGCCGTCACCAAAATTGCGAATAGCACGAAAAATTCAGGCACGGCTTTTTCTGCTTCAAATGATGTTACCAATTATGAAGTGAGGATACGATTGGATTCCACTTCCTACAAAGATTTGGCAGGTAAAACCTTTCCTTTCCGCCCGGGGATGAATGCCAGCGCTGAAATAAGAACAAAACGGGTAGAGAATGTGCTGACTGTTCCTATTGCAGCAGTAGCGGCACGGGTACAAGGCAGCGACAAAAGCATGGAAGAAAAACGGAAGGAAGAAAAAGCTATCAAAGATGAAGATGCTGTTTCAGCCACGACCGAAAATGAACTGGAAGAAGTAGTCTTTTTGTTACAAAAAAATGGAACCGTAAAAAAAGCGGTCGTGCAATCAGGCATACAGGATATTACGTATATCGAAATACGAAGCGGTATCAACGAAGGAGATGAAGTAGTGATCGGGCCATATGCAGCCTTAAGCAAAAGTCTGAAGGATGGTATGAAAGTGAAAGTAGTACCGAAGGATAAATTGTTTGAGAAATAAAGAGAAAAGCTCCGAGGTGTGTGCAACGAGTTTCGAGCAAGCCACCTCTGATTTGCTTTAAAGAACGAAAAACTTTAAGCCTCGTAACTCGTAACTCGTAACTCATAACTCATGCGTTTCGGCATTATCGGTAGCGGCAGTTGGGCAACAGCATTGGCAAAAATTCTTACTGATAAGAAGCAGGCTATCAGTTGGTGGATCAGGAATGCCGATACCATTCAATATATCCGGGAACATGGCAATAACCCGGGTTACCTGAGCATGGCAAAATTCGACACATCGCTGTTGACGATGTCAACTGATATCAAAGAAATTGTGGCAAAATCAGATGTGCTGGTGATTGCCATCCCTTCAGCCTATGCCGAGGAAAGCCTGGAAAAATTACAACCCGAAGTCTGGAAAGGAAAAAAAGTAGTGTCTGCAATTAAAGGCCTGCTCCCGGCCAAAAACATCTTATTGAATTATTATTTGCAGCAGCAGTTTGCTATTCCCCTGGAAGATTATTTCGCGGTGCTTGGTCCCTGTCATGCCGAAGAAGTGGCCGAAGAGAAATTATCCTATCTCACTTTTTCAGGCACAGATATCATCAAGGCATCTGAAATTGCTTCCCATTTTACCAACGATTATATCAGTACCGTTGTTAACCATGATATACTGGGTGTTCAGTATGCAGCCGTACTAAAAAATATTTATGCGCTTGGGGCAGGTATAGCCCACGGTTTGCAGTACGGGGATAATTTCCTCAGTGTTTATATCGCCAATGCAGCGGATGAAATGGCAGGGTTCCTGAAAAAATTCGGGGCTGAACATATTACTGTTGGGGAGCATGATAGCGAAGAGGATCCTATTACCCATCGTAAAACACCCAACTACGCCGCCTCGGTGTACCTGGGTGACCTTTTAGTCACCTGTTATTCTCTTCACAGCCGTAACAGGGGCTTTGGGAAACTAATAGGGGAGGGGCGGTCTATAGCTTCCATCAAAAGCGAAATGAACATGGTGGCTGAAGGCTATAATGCGGCAAAATGTATCTATAATATTAACAAATCGGTGGATGCAGCGATTCCGATAGCCGGAACTGTCTATAAAATACTGTGGGAAGATGTTAAACCTGCAGAAGGCTTTAAACGGATTGAACAGGTTTTGGTCTGAGCAATAAGTAAAATAGTGAAGGGGACAAACAGAAAGATTTTTTCTTCTGTAAGAACCATAAACTATAAACTCCAAACCCTAAACTTTCTTTTATGCCACTCTCGTACCATGGATTTGCTCCCGCTGCCATTTTAATAATGGTGCTCTGCCTTGCTGGAAAAAAATTGTATGATTACTGGAAACACTATCATCAAAAACTTTAACTTCATGGGCCAAAATTAATTCCCTCATGATTCAGTTTTTCCAGGTATTGTTTTTAATTGGAGCAGTTATTCTTATTGTTTTAAATGTGCTTGATTTTAATAAATGGCAGGAAGGAAGAAAAGAAGGAAGCACCAGGCCACATCCCATCAAGTGGTTCTATTTTATATTAACATCGTTGGTAGCCCTTGGCTGCGTATTAAATATCATAGTAGCCTGGATCCAAAAAGGCTAAAAGAAAAGTTTTGCGGCAATACCATCTGCCAGTAATTTTCCTTCTTTTGTCAGGATAAGGGCATTGTTCTCCAGCTTCATCAACCCTGCAGTAATAAAGGGTTCACTTCTTTCTAATACAAGGTTGCCGGTAGTATCCAGTTGCAGCCCTTCAGTTGTTCGCAAGGAGGTCATAATATATTCATTAAGCCTTTGGGTTTCCGTCAACTCTTCTCTTTCAAAAGGTATTATTCCATCATTCACCGATTTGATGTAAACTAAATTGTTGGCAATATTCCATTGCCGGGAGCTCCCGTTAAAGGAATGGGCAGATGGCCCTAACCCGAGGTAGTTCTTGCCCTGCCCACCGGGTCCTGTGGACCAGTAAGAAGAGTTGTGCCGGCTCCTGTGCCCGGGTTTAGCGAAATTAGAGATCTCATAATGTTCATAGCCTGCTTCTTCCAGCCATTGCATCAGCAACAGGAATTGTTCTGATTGTTTATCGGGATTGATGTCCTCGCTTTTGTGCTGTTTGATCATTTTATCCAGCGGCGTTTTAGGCTCTACTGTCAATGCATAGCAAGACAGGTGTGGGATGCCTGATGCCAGGGCCGTTTCCACATTTTGTTTCCATTTCTCATTGGATAGCTGTGGTGTTCCATAGATCAGGTCAATAGTGATATTACCGAAATAGTTCAGGGCCAGAGCTAAGCTGGCCCTGGCTTCTGTGGCAGTATGCGCCCTGTTCATCCATTGCAGGTCTTCTTCAAAAAAACTCTGTACACCTATACTAAGCCGGTTGATACCGGCGGCTTTCCAATCCTGCAACTTTTCAGCTGTCATATCATCTGGATTGGCTTCCAGCGTTATTTCAGCGTCATCAGCAACAATAAATGAAGTGTGAATGGTTGAAAGAATTCTGTTGATATCTTCTTTCGTACATAAACTGGGAGTACCTCCTCCGAAATAAATAGTTTCGACCTGTTCGTTGGCCAGGTAAGTTTTTTGAAGCGTTATTTCTTTCAATAAAGCCACTATAAAATCGTTCTTGTACTGCAAGGAAGTGGCAAAATGAAAATTACAATAATGACAGGCCTGCCTGCAGAAAGGAATATGAATATAAATACCAGCCAACTTCTTTGCGATTTAATGAATAATTTTACTGAAATGAATACAATTAGAACCGTAAAGAAAATAAGGCGTAAAGCTTTTTGTTTACTATTCACTTACCTTATTCCCGTTTTACTCACTGAGTCCTGTGGACCGGCAAAAAAATATCCTGCTTTCAGTTGAGAAACTTCAGACTGCAAATATCGGTGCTTCCCTTCTTGTTGCTGAGTATTTATACAACTGCGCAGAACAAATATCCTCTCCGGCTACGGGGAGTGGATAAAGATTCTTCAACGATCGTTGCAGCAACCGGTTTACAAACTTCTTTCACTTCGGCCACAGCCTGCACCGAATATATCAGCCAGCTTCCGGGTTACCTGCAATCAAAAGGTTATGTGACGGCATCGATTGACAGCCTGCGATATGATTCATCGGCTGCGCATGTCGTTTTGTTTATTGGGGAGCGCTACCTCTGGGCACAATTAGATACAAAAGGCGTTGAGCCGGATCTGCTGAATGCTATAGGGTGGCGGGAAAAAATCTTTGTTAACAAACCGATCGATTTTACCCAGGTGCAGCAATGGCAGGAAAGGATATTGAATCAATTGGAAAATACCGGCCATCCCTTTGCCCGGGTTTATCTTGATAGTTTACAACTGGAAAGCGATAAAGTGTATGCGCTGCTGAAAGTGAATAAAGGCCCGTTATACAAGATCGACAGCATTCGCTTATACGGCAATGCAAAAATTTCAAACAGTTACCTGCAACGATACCTGGATATTTCCAATGGGAGTATTTATAGTAAAGAAAAACTGTTGCGGATCAATAAAAAAATACGGGAACTGACCTATGTGGAAGAAGAAAAGCCGGCTGATCTTACCCGGCTGGGTACAGGGTCAGTACTGAATATGTACCTGAAACAAAAGAAAAGCAGCCAGATCAATATCCTGATCGGGTTTTTACCGAACAATAATCAATTAGCTTCTAAAAAATTACTGATCACCGGCGAGGGAAACTTAAACCTTAAGAACGCTTTGGGTGCAGGCGAAACGATCGGCTTGAATTTCCAGGCCTTACAGGTTTCGTCGCAGCGGCTCAATCTAATTTACCAGCATCCCTATCTTTTTAAATCTCCGCTGGGTCTTGATTTTTCGTTTGATATTTTCCGGAAGGACAGTTCTTTTGTAAATGTGAACCTCCAATTGGGAGCACAATATGCGCTGAACACGAACCAGACGGGTAAATTTTTTATACAGCAAGTGCAGACTATCGTCAACCAGGGAGCTATTAATGGTCCCTTGATCATTCAAACCCGTAGGTTACCAGATGTTGCAGATGTAAATTCCTTTAATGTGGGGCTGGATTATGATTTTAATAATACTGACTACCGTCTCAATCCCAAAAAGGGAAATGAGTTCAGGATCATCACTTCCATTGGTTCAAAAAAATTGAAAAAAAACAATGAAATAATTGATCTCAAAGATCCCGGTGACCCTACATTCAATTTTGAAAAATTATATGATACGGTTAAACTAAATACTTATCAACTCCGGGTAAGGATAGTAGCAGCGAAATATTTTCCGTTGGGCAACCAGCGCAGTACCGTAAAGACGGCCATCAATGGAGGTATTTTTCAGAGCGGTAATATTTTCCGCAATGAATTATTTCAAATAGGCGGGTATAAGTTGCTGCGGGGCTTTGATGAAGAGAGCCAGTATCTTTCGCAATTCGCCATTGCTACCGTAGAGTATCGTTACCTGGTTGGGCAAAATTCATTTTTTTATTTACTAGCAGATGGAGGCCTGGGACAGGACAATGGTCAGGGCAAAAAACTAAACTACACGTATTTCGGAACAGGCCTGGGTCTTGCTTTTGAGACCAAAGCCGGTATCTTCAATCTTGCCTGGGCTGTTGGAAAAAGAAATGATACCGAATTCAACCTGCGCCAATCCAAAATTCACTTTGGCTTCGTCAATTATTTTTAATCACAATAGGTAAAGTGCAGGTCACTTCAATACTTTTGCACTTATATACACGTGAGGCATTTTTTTCTTTCAATATTGATTGTACTCTTTTCTGCAACAATGGCTGGTGCCCAAACTTCCTGGGATTCGGCTATTACTGTTGTAGCAGATACGGTAGTTCAACAGGACACCCTGCTCGTAAAAGATAAGTTAGCGCCAGTCAAAATCACCGATTCGGTTTCAAAGCGACCTGTTAATAATTCCGGCTGGACAATGCCTGCAGGTATTTCGTTTTCCTCTTCCCGGTTTAGCCGGGAGGTATTAGCGCATCATCCGTATTTTAATTTTTCTGCAAAACCGTTAACTCTTCCGGAATCAGCACTCCGGAAGGTTACAGGTAAAGAATTTTTCTTTTACCTGCTGGTATTCCTGTTAATTGTTTTTGCCATCTTGCGAAGGGCTTTCCCTAAATATTTTGGAGATCTGTTCCGTCTTTTTTTCCGGACCACCTTAAAGCAACGGCAAATACGGGATCAGTTGATGCAAACACCATTGCCTTCGTTGCTGATGAATGGTTTTTTTGTTGTTAGCGGCGGATTATATTGTACTTTTCTATTACAGCATTTTGACTTGAATCCCGTCAATAATTTCTGGTTATTATTCCTGTATTGCTGCCTGGTTTTATCAGCTGCTTATTTCATCAAGTTTATAGGATTGAAGATTTCCGGCTGGTTATTTAATATGAATGAAGCCGCCGATGCTTATATTTTTATCGTTTTTATCGTCAATAAAATGATCGGCATACTGCTATTACCATTCCTTATTTTGTTGGCTTTCTCCGTGGGCGATGTTTATGCGGTCAGCCTTACTTTGTCATTGTGCCTGGTGGCCGGGCTCCTGCTTTACCGGTTTATTTTGACCTATGCTGCTATCCGTAATCAGGTCAAAGTCAATCCTTTTCATTTTTTTTTATACCTCTGTGCCTTTGAAATTGCGCCTCTTTTACTGGTTTACAAGGGCTTATTGTTGTATTTCGGGATAACTGCTTAACTTTGCCGCCAACTTTAGCCGAACCGAACATGATTAAAAATGGGGTTAACAAGGCCGGTGATAAGGCCAAAGCGAAACAGAAAATCCTGATTACCCAGCCGAGACCTGAAAGTGAAAAGTCGCCGTACTTCGAACTTCAGCGTAAATACGACGTGGAGCTTGATTTCCATCCGTTTATCCGTCTCGAAGGTATTCCGTCAAGGGATTTTCGTAAGCAAAAAATTGAAATTCAGAACTATACCGGGGTGATCTTCACCAGCAGGAATGCTATTGACCATTTCTTCCGCACTTGCGAGGAAATGAAAGTCAGCGTTTCGCAGGATACCAAGTATTTCTGCATTACAGAAGCGGTGGCCCTCTATCTTCAGAAATTTATCCTTTACCGGAAACGAAAAGTGTTTTACGGCGCCGATGGCACCAATAAAAGCATGTTTGATGTGATCAACAAGCATAAAGGAAATGAAAAATTCCTCTATGTATGTTCCGAGAACCAGCAGGATAACGAGATAGTAAACTGGTTAAAATCCAACGGCTGTGAGTTTATGCTGGCTTTTATGTATCGGAGTGTCAGCAGTGATGTAAAAGAAGTCCTTACGGATACCGAATACGATGTTATTTGTTTCTTTACCCCGAGTGGCGTAAGAAGCTTGTTTGATAATGTTCCTATGTTTAAACAAAACGGAACAGTGATCGGTGCTTTTGGCAACAATACTTTTAAAGCCCTGGAAGAAGCCGGGCTGAAATTGGAAATAAAAGCTCCCCTGCCACAAATGCCAAGTATGGTAGCCGCTTTGGAGCAGTTCCTGGCCGCCACCCTGAAGAAAAAATAAGTTTTAAAAATAATAATTTAAAAGGGACACTGATGGCAGTGTCCTTTTTCTTTGTGCGTCAGGCACGTATATCAGCTATAGGGTGCAAGTCCCGAATACGCTTTACAGTAGGGAGTATTAGCCAATAGCAAGGGTGTCCATCGTGAGGTGGAATCTGAAGGAAGCTGGCGGCAAACATTCGAGCCTACG
>Ga0163149_10005572_pt1 | contig 13228 bp, 9 predicted proteins | sample OliLakLV19MP5G1_FD_148604 | JGI IMG/M metagenome (GOLD analysis project Ga0163149, IMG submission 148604) | Freshwater microbial mat bacterial communities from Lake Vanda, McMurdo Dry Valleys, Antarctica - Oligotrophic Lake LV.19.MP5.G1 | ecosystem: Environmental > Aquatic > Freshwater > Lake >...
GATTGGATGTATCCGCTCATCCAAGATGCCCTACTAGAGTAGTCTCTAGCCCTCCTACTAGGAGTATCAAGAATAGGGTTCAGTCTACTAGCTAGGATGGCTGAGACATCTGGCCCCGCATAGGTAGAATGCATTGGTGGAACCACGAGTATTGAGGGGACGACCTTAGACTCCCAATATCTCATACTATTACTTCATTTTTCCGTTTTAGTATATTTGACAGCCCACTAGTCCAGTAGAGTAGTAGTAGACAAAATGTCTTTAGTAGCCATCCTAGTGCTGGGGATAACGGTGGGGCAACTTGTGTTGTCCAAAAGGCATGTTACATCTCCATAATCAAACTCCGCCGACCCCCCGAGCTGGAGCCTATGGCTACTTTCACTTTTCCATATCCTGCGCCACCAATTTGCGCAAGCTGCATCACAGCAGTGGCTTAGCGTTCTGGTTGCCCCCCAGCTAGCTAGCGAGCCAGGTATTACTACACACTGCCATTAGATCTAAACAAATACTTAGGCTAGCTAGTCGTGAGTATTTTTCATTCAGTAGTTCGCATTTTTTTAAATAATAATTCAAATAATTATATTCCTTACTCAACTCAACATTCAACACATGTGGCCCAGCCACAATACAACGACAAAGAAACCTGTAGGGTACGTGGGGCGAGCATTGCTCGAGCCCCTCGCTTCACGAGTAGCCGAGCCCGTCAAAGTCCAAATCCACACAATGCCGATCAGATGACCAATACGTTTGTCATTGGCAACAACTGCGATGGGTGGAGGGGGCACACTAAGTCATCCCGTCTTTACACAATCAAAGCTGGGACATGATCCGGAAGACCCGTGGCAGAAAACCATTGGGCATGATACGTTTCGTACTCGGTCGTGTGTCGCATCATTTGAGCTGCCGTCAAACAAGGACAGAAAAAGGAGCAGCAAGTATCTTCACATCCCGTCGGACAACTTTCATTTTCCGGAATTGCAAACTTCCCTCTCACGTACGATCTAATTTGTGTGCGGAAGAAAGGCAAATGATGAGACCCGCCAATCAAAAAATTCATCAATCCAAGCCTTCACCGGCCCACTTGAAGCCCAAATCACCGCACCGAACTGCAGTGATATACAAAACAATAGGAGTACATTCCACTGACTTACCGCAAATTTCGAATGACAATGACACTCAAGAAAAAGTACGCATAATTTACCAAATCACTCATGACGGCAAAGGGTTGGACCGCATCCGGCACAGGTTCATTGGCATGTTCCGGCATCATGCTCATAATGATAAACCACAAGAGCACCTTGAGACCAAAATAGACCATGGAAATGGTGAAAAGAGTCGTAAAGGCACTGGCCTTTTCCGATTGACTATTGGTAGGACGACCCAACCAATTCAATTGCAATCGAGAAATGACTTGTCCGGCGGCCAGGGCATGACACCAACAACTGGTACAGAGATGGGCATGGCAACAACCATAATTGAGGCAATCACAAAATCCATCCTTCCAATGACCCACGGGGACATTGGTCTTTTTGACGGCCGGTGCTCCACCGACACCCATGGCGGGGCCTGTCATGGGGACGGTAAATTTTTGTCCCTTTTCCACGCCACCAGGTGGAATAATCACAGTAATCACTTGCTCTCCTACTTGGGTTTCCAAACGATAGCCTTCCATCAATGTAGCGGGTGCCACAATTTCAATCATGGGCTATAAAAGCCAAATAAATTAGAACGGGGCGGGAGGACATTTATTTTGTGCGTGCATGTGTGTGTTGTTGTGGGTGATGGATTATTTTTTCGTGTGGGTTTCACGGTAGTGTTTTTGTTTGAATCGCAAAACAAAGATAGACATTCAACATAGACGGATTACGTGCAAGTGCACCGATTGGAATTGAAAAAGGAAGGAGCAACAATACATCAAGTCAGAACACTTCAAGTAGAAACAAAACAGCACACGAATGAAATCACGCGCCAGCATTTCCTTTCCAAATCAGGACTGAAGAACCGTTTTGTCTTGCACCACATCCAAACACCACACCCGCACTCACCACTGCCGCAGCTGGCTTGGCCATGTCTTCCGGATCAGGGGCTGTCAGGGAAGCTCCCATTTCCTCGCTCTGACTGAGCTGCCCATAATGTCCCAAACTATCCGCGGAGGATGCCATTGTTCTTGTTGTTATTGGTCGACAGAAATAAAAAGAAATAAACAGAAGAGTGTCACAGTCTTTTGATTCGATGCGTTTTTTGTTTTTTTGGTCGATTGCTATCCGAACTGTTGCTATTGCTTCTCTGTGCTACTATAGTTAGCTTAGCTAGTATCTAAGACGGTCTGCCTGATGAAACTATCCCAAAGCGCTATCTTGGTAGACCAAAGAGATCCGTATTGGGCAAGAGAGATTGTTGCAGTCTTGCTATAATATTTATTGGCGTGTCTTGTCGTGTTGTTACTAAATTTGGCCGGATAACTTTCACTGCCAGTTTGCTACAGTGGCAACCGCTCCAGCGCGTGCCTGTCCTGGATGATTTTTACAATGAAGACGTTGGACAGGTAGCGAGTGAGTCCCCATGCCATCATGACTCAAAGAGAGCTTCAAAAAGACGCCCAATTGATCGCAATCAACGCGAAACCACCAGCAAACTTGCTTTCAAGATCTTCCACGACCACCGTCGTGTTTTTCTTTGCTGTGTTCATGAAAATGTCTTGATTCATTCAGTTGATTGATTGATTGATTCTGTTGGAAGTTGCACCAGCAAACTTATCATCACTACTAGCTAGTAGGTTTGAACGCACTAACAGGAACTTTCTGTCTTTGACTCACTCTAGCAGCTTCGTGTGATCTCAAGACAAGATTAGTAGGGCCTGCACTCAACTGTCCTTCACAAGCTCTTCGAACGCCATAGGGAAACAACAAACCATAGAGACTCCTCTCTGGGTCTACGAACTGGACTCTGCTAAACTTCCTATCTAAGCATTTTGTTGATGAGAAGAGGTCTCTCCCCAATGATGATGGCTGCATCCGCCAATCCGCATGTCCATGATAATGCCCAGGAATACCATGACGAAGAGCATCAAAACCTCGTCGTACAAGAAGTAGGAGAAAGTACAACGAGTGCGATGGAGCAAATAGAACAAAGTCGTCGTCGAAAGGACCTTCAAATGGGATTCTCCTCCATAGCCTTGGTACTGGGTTTGGCGACAAGTTTGTTTGTTTGTCCTTGGATTACATTCTGCGCGACGATGACAGCCATCGCCTCGTGTTGTCTATACTTGAGAAACAACACAAAAGACATTGATCAACCAGCCAGGTGCAAATCCGTGTTGATTCCCAACCAACACCCATCGTGGCTGGTCTGGTCCACGTATTCGGGATCCGTGGCCGTCTGGAAACACGACGAAAACAGGGGCACACAATACCGCGTCAGTCTAGATAAATTGCCCATTCGAGCCTGTGCTTGGTTGGAATCCAAAAATTGGATGATTGTGGGTATGGATCCGGGTCGGATTTGTGTCTTTACCACTACCACAGGAGACAAGGTGACGGAATGGGAAGCACACAGCGACTACATTCGCGCCTTAACGATCGCTCCCTCCCAACCCTATTTACTTTCCTGTTCGGACGACATGACGGTCAAAATGTGGGATATCGAATACAATTTTGAATGGGTCAAGACCTTTGAGGGACACAATCATTATATCATGGCACTTCAATTTGATCCTCACAATCATCAACAATTTGCAACGGCTTCTTTGGATCGGACGATCAAATTTTGGAATTTGGAACGATACAAGAAGCATCCAAAGGACGAAAGTAATCCTTCCTCCGATAATTGTCCTACGAATATGCCTCTGTTTACTCTCAAAGGTCACAGCCACGGCGTCAACGATTTGGATTTTTACCAGGGAGACCAACAACAACCTCTTCTGGCTACAGGATCTGACGACCATGCTGTTTTCGTGTGGAATATTGAGAGCCGTCAAGTGCTGCATATACTAGAGGGACATACGCAAAACGTCACGGCCGTCCTCTTTCATCCGACGCTTCCCATTCTAGTGTCCACATCCGAAGATCACACCGTTCGGTTTTGGGATACTCGTCACAACTTTACAAGTCTCATGGTCTTGGACTGTCCTGACAAGGGACGAGGATGGGCTTTGGCGGCGGCTAGTAGTAGCAACAATACTAATGGTTCGGACCATCATCAGCTGGCTGTGGGATTTGATACAGGATGTTATTCCATGGACTTGGTCATGAAGAACATCAGCAGCAACAACAATAATGATGCCGATGATGATGGAAGACCAGCAACCTCGCATTTGGAGATTGAAAACGATATCAATGTGTCCAAACTGTTGCTAGAGCACGAACGAATTCCAATGATGACTACTGGCTAGCACTTTCGTCGTCCGGGGTGTTTTAGCCGATAATCACACGTAAAAAGGAATTTGGTCAAGACAATCACATCCACTGCAATTGTCATGGTAGAGTGACCGTGCGATTTGATATCGAACAGTTGCTCCATGCGATGCATACTGGTACTATAAGTGGCTACTTGGTAGCTAATAGAGTACTAGTAGCTTTCCAGTAAAGTGAGGTACCTTGAAGCATTTGCATTTTATGGGCTTGGACAACTGCAATGTCCGTGATTGCCGCCTCGGCATTCCGGCAGTGAATCAGTAGTATGGATATCAAGTTTGCTTTTCTTCCACTCAATTACAAATCAACAAGACAGCAGGCTCCATGGTCACTGCCACTCGTGGACGAGCTCTTAAACGGCACAAACCATAAGATCTGGCAATCAATTTGTCTTCTCTCCTGGTAAGCTGACAACCGGTTGCAAGGGCACCAGACAAAATAGAAAGATAGAAATATGGTATGGAGAGAATGCCTTTCTGAGTTCTCCCACAAACAAATAGAATGATGTATGCTTGTTATATTATGTTGTGGTGCCTTTTAGACTAGCTTTTTGATTTATTCGGCAAACCCCTTTTACTTCTTGTTTTTTATATCAGTAGACTAGACTATCTTGTAACCCTGATTGAAACAACATCGCCCCACCGGCACCAATCGTTACCGATAAAAAGTTGGATAACAGACAACCCAACAATGTTGCAATCACAAACAATCGCAATGGAACGGCTGTCGTCCCACCCAACAAATAATTGCCGGCCGAAAAAGGAAAAAAGGGTGCCAAACGCAACCCAATCAGTGCCAAGAGTATTTTCTGGTCGCCTTGTTCTTCTGCGGCCGTCAAGTCGCGAAAGTCTTGCAGTTTTTCCAAGGCCTCGGGAGATAATTTATTGGCAGCTACTGTCTTGGCGATGTCGCTATCGGCAGCTTGACGGGCCGCCGAAAAGGCAAGAATGCCAGCCGTGGTCTGACCCATGGCAGTAATGGGAAAGGCAACGGCAAATCCAAGTTTGGCACCCAAAGCAATCGCCAATGGTTGACAAGGGACAAAGGGAATCATATCGGCGGCTGTGACTAAACAATAAGAAGTCAAAATAGTGGCGATTGGATGTTGGGAAAATTCCAAAGTGTCGAGAATGTCACTGTAGGGTGTCGTTGTCGTCGCGGTAGTCAACTGCTGAGTAGTAGTATCGGCATTGGAAAGTATTTCACCAGCAGAAAGAAGAAGATTGGTATTTGTGGATGAGCTTACAGCTGATAGAATTATCTGCAAGACTGGCTGTAGTAGCATGACCTGGGAAGCAGTTGGAAGAAGCATTTTTGTTGCTGGCTAGCTCGGCAGAGTGGTTCACAAATTGCTGTGTAGAACGGTGACTACATTCCAGGCAGTTTTCTTAAGCACGCTTTGCGCGAGTTTGGGCCGATAGATTGTAATGCTAGCTAGCATATAAGAAGACCGTGCGAGATTAGTTTGGGCAGGGTTGATAATAGCTACCATGGTACCCATGCCATCAGCAACGAAGGGATGAATGAGAAATCAACGATTGATATTCCAGGCTGAAGTCAGTCCTTCTTGCCACCCAGTCGCGCACCAGACCCACGACAGCTGAAGCCCTCGTAGTTAAGAAATACGTATCAGTGAGTCGCAAGCGCTCAAGCTAAGGTACAGTTGAGTACAGTTGAGATCGATGTACGATACAGTGCTACAATACTGCTGGCGTTATGGGTTATTCATTTGATTATGGATACAGGCAGGTCTACCATGTTCTTGGACGATGAAATGAAGTTGTGGTGGTGTCTTGGAGCTACCTGGAGGTGCACTCCTTCGGAAGCGATCGGACTCTGGTCGGTTATCCTCTTCTACATGACTGTCCTCGTTCTCACGATTATCCACAGTGTTATCCTTTCGAATCATGAGACAATTGCAACGGGATCACCTACAAAACGTCGTCGATCCATGTCTACAGCAGCAACCGATGACGACGATTGGAGAAACCTCATCTCACTCATGGTATACTTTTTCACCTTTTGCGCCGGTTGCCTGGTGTGGGTTGCCGTGGGTCCCCGTTGGGTACACCCCGTACAGATTTGGCAACTGCAGCTCCTGGGTTCGGCCATACTCCTTGGAGCTTGTATCCCTCTGTTTGTGGCAGTGCACCTCAACATGGGGGAGAACTGGTCCCCCATACCGGAACAAAAGGAAGGTCACCAGCTTGTGACACATGGCGTCTTTCAATGGGCCCGACATCCCATGTATGCCGTGTTCCTGTGGGCTGCCCTTGCCACTTTATTGGCGACCCTGAACTGGGTGATTGCCTGGTGTGTGTTTGGTTCGGTGGTCATTGCAGTGCGTCGCATTGAGACCGAGGAACGGATGCTCGTCGAGCTCTTTGGTCAACACTATCTAGAGTACCGCCAACAGGTCTCGGCGCTCGGTCCTCCCTGGGGATGTCTGGGCTTTGATGGGGAGATCATGCCCGTCACATTCCAACAGTATGAGGTTATTCATTAGCTAGCCTTAGCTAGCCAGCTACGTAGCTGCAACGTTCTCTCAGTCAAGGGGAAAGATTATATCTTCTGGTTTTGATTGCAAACGCTGCTCTAGACATATGGATCCAAAGGATGGACAGTAACTTGCTGGCTTCACAGAATACCCCATTCATTGCAAGTGGGCAAGATAGTTGGAATGTTCACCACCGCTCCAGTACCATGGTACAGCAGTGGACGGATCGAAACGTGCACTCCAGGACCCGTCCACGGTTCTATACATGAATCGCATTGGAACTGCTTCAACAGGATTGGCTGGACTTACTATTCGTTGCTTAAAAAATCATTGTAGTAACATTGAGAGAATGATTTGAAGAAACGCCAAGCTGATATGTTTCATGATATCAAAACGACAGTTAGGATCTGCTCAGTGCTAGCAAAAGATTGCAGTCCACCATGAAAAATGTCATACTGTGAAGTTGGATGAATGCTGAAGTACTGTGGTGTCAGGATTGAAAGGTCTCTACAACATGCATGCAAAGGATCATTTTGTCATCCACTGATGGATTCCATTCGAAGGTACTTGAGAGGAAAGGCTAGTAGTACAGTTCGGCGATTGGTGTTGAAGAGGCCGACAGGCAACTGTGCTAGTAGCATAGCGGCGGAAAGTTCTCAAGTACCTTGCAACCATATGTACACAGCAGTATGCCTGCTTTGTCAGCCCGGAACGGTAGTGGAAACCATTATTAGGGCGCACTTATTTGCAACTCGCACATGCAATCGTGTTAGTCTAAGTTATAAATTGAGTTTGAGTTTGATTTTAAAATACATTTTATTCTTTAGTTTCTCTTCTGTGAATGTAGTACTGTACTGTAACTGTTATTTTGGAGGCATGTTGACGTGTGTTGTCTTTCTCTGAGCATGATCCCTTCCCACTACCCCAGGATTGGTTTCGCCGTACAGTATTATCACTATGTATATGTAATGAATGTGTTTGTATGTATTCAATGTGTTTGTATGATCGTGTGTCTTTTTGGTTGCATCTCCCCCTGTTGCTCGATTTCCGTTCGTTCCTTAATACCACGCGGACGAACGTCTCATGGCCGTAGATTTTCGTCGTTTAAAGACCAAATATTGGGGGGTATCTTGTTCTTCGGCTTCATTTTCATCGGGTTGTTCCGTGACGGGATCCAATTGTCCACTCCCATTATTGGTCGTAAGACAAGCAGGGCCTTGTCTCTGCGGTAAATCATTCATGGCCAACAACGAGCAGGAACTACTGGTAAAGCGTGTTTGTGTATTGGAAGGATGTGTGCTTCGATTGGCCAGGAATAATTTGTCATCAACGCGTCGCTGTTGACGAGATGAGGCACTGCTGTCCATGCCATCTTTGAACAAGAAGGAATTGTTGGACGACCCTTCAAATCCGGTGGAGGCAGAGAATAAATCGAGATCGCTGTAGGATAATTCTGTGGAAGAAGCACCACCACCACCGCGTCTTCGAGAGGAAGTACCATCCAAACAGTAGGAGGAATCCATACCGCCTTGGGGATCATGGACGGGTTGGACCTTGAGCGTACCAGAGCTTCGACGGGTTCTTGTTGGGGCGGATGCGGAGGAACTCATGGTGTCTTTTGATATTCTTCTTCGTTGAAATGACTGATAAACAAAGGATGGCTAGTAGCTTTAAGTGGGTTGATATTTCGAAATTATGAGACAGAGATTAGATGTTCATGCAAGTCTTTTACAAATTAGCTTTTCGCAAGTGGGATGAACAAACACAGTTTATTAAACCAGTGAACACATGTTTGTGCTTGGATCGGGGGTGAAATACTTACAACCTAGTAGCTAGCTAGCTAGTAATGTAGCTAGCTATAGCGAGTAGTTACTTCCAACCGTCGAGAAAGCCTCTTGGATGGCGTTCTTTTGAGAAGACGTTACCACCGTGCTGGTTACCGGCAATAATGTGCGTCGTGGTTATTCTGACTGGCACTCGGAGAATGGTTTTTACGATAAAGAAGCAATGAATTGGAAAGAAAGGTGATATCCAGGGGCTTGCCGGCGTAATTAGTTAAATAGTACAGTATGTACTGTACCGCAGGTTGCATGCATTGCAACCTTGTTGATAAAAGTGAAGTAGTGCTCCTCGTTCAAATGACTTTTGATAGATGACTGCATAATATTTAGTACCAAAACTACGCAGAGTGAGCTACATGAGAATATTCTTAAAAACTCTACTCCATCTTGCGTCAGATAGTCCTTTCTCGTAGCAGTTAGACGACCAATAATAATGACCATTCGTGGAGGTTCATACTACAGTACCATGAGTGGATAAACGCTGGTCAACTGATACACTATGTCTGATAGTCAAGTGTCTTGGCTAATCCCAAAAAACGAAATAGGGAGTCACCTACAGAATAGGTAGTTCGTCCACTGGAATGGGAACCTGCTGGCTACTAGTTAGTTGTGAGTCGACCTAATGACACCGGGAACTTGGCTAGTCGTCGACTGGATAGCCAACTCGGCTCACTCCAACACCTATAGACTCACTGACATACTAGGCAGATCGCGGCAACCACAGGCAGGAGGGACTTAGGGTCACTCGGAATAGTCGAGGCAACACAAGTCCAGTCTGATTCCCAAGACATTGCTTTCCCTACTACTAGAGTAGCTTGGGGGCAACAACAGAAAGTCTGAGGCCAACTTACTGTAGTACATGCCGGCGAATCTAAGCGTCACCCCGTTCCATATCGGGTGTATCAGCTAGGACTCGGAGTCCAGACCCGGAATGTACCTGCACAAGCCATTCATAAGTGATACATATACTCTTTTGATTAGCTAGCTAGCTGGAAACCGGTGATTGTACATCACTGGTAGTCTAGGGAACGCCAAAATGAGCCTGTAGCTAGCTAGCCACGACTAGCTACTACGGTAGCTTCTACTAGCTAGTAAGGTGATTCCTAGCGCTGCTGAAGCATTGCATACCAAAGGATACTCTACTTGTGTCGGGTTCTTTAGGCTACCCAGTTTTGTCTTTTCATCGCCTCTCCCAAGTTGTTACTAGGTGGCCTTTAGGTCACTAACCTGCGAAGAAGAAGAAGAAGCACCGTCATCACCCCTTCTCTTACTGCTCCACCAGTGTGAACTTAGCTAACTAGTAATCTGTTGGAGTTTAGCTGCTACAGAAGCCCACTGATACGCTGCGAAACTACGGTGTTTCGAGACTATTCGCTGCTAGTCCTTGTGGTAGCTGACTTGGTGCTTGTCAACGCCGGGGGGAACTACCCGACGCATCATTTGCCCGGGGTCAACACTCCCATGAACATGCTAAAATAGGTTTTTTCTTTTGTAAATAGATGCAATATTTATCTTGTATGTAAGGTATGGGGAGATGGGATACTCGACACCAAGTCGGTACAATCGTAATCAGTCACCGCGTGGCTCCGCTGCTGCAATTCATGGAGCGAAAAGAAAGGAAAGCTTGCGCTAATTCTAGCTAGCGTATCCATCGACAATGGCCTCGATTTCTGCTTCAAATTCCTTATCAAATGGGTCGCCTTGTTTTTGTTCGTTGTTATTGTTGTTTTTTGAATGATGGAAATGACGTTGGACCACTTGCCAGACACGTTGATAAAACATATCATGATCTGCTCCGGGTCGGAGGTGACCACGCTTGTCGCCTCTGTTGTCTCTGTCACTACTGCTGCCAGCAGTATCCATAGAGTCCTCATGCTCATGATGATAGGAATATCGTTTCATAATTTCTTTAACTTTCCGAGCCATTTCTTTATCATCCTCTTCCCATTCAGCATGGTCACCGCTGTCGAGATAATCGGATTGAAGCAAACTTCGTGGGTGTCCAATAGTACTTTCTGCTCCTCGATTGAAAAGGTTTTGATATGAGCGGATATCAATGTTTTGCTTCTTGTATGGCTTTCTTCTTTTTCGGGGTTCTTGATGGCTGCTGCTGCTATAAAAGTCATCAACGGATTGAATGGGATGAAAGATACTTGAAAGAATTTTCACTTCCAATGGCAGCTTGACAATGGCAAAAATAAAGGTCACAACAGCAATTAAGATCAAAGTCGACTTGTATTGGTTCGGCTCGCCGTCAGACCGAAAGCGAAATTGGGTGGTATGGATCATGGTGGTATGAAAAAATCAAAGTGAATAAAAACTGGAATGGCAAACAACGGAAAATGTGCTTTTCCTTTCTTTTTTTGCCGCTTGCTCTTGTTTTTGTCTGAAATGAAAGTGAGATAAAATTAGAAATGACAAACTTCGATTGTCGATTATGTGCAAATTAGATGCAATAAACTCAACGCCGCTAACTTCTTCTAGCTAGCTAGCTAGCTAGTAGTAGGTTGCTCATTGTTTCCTACAGTGAGGAGATGGGTGAGGTTTATCCAAGAAAGAGCCTCGTGTTCTCCCAAACCAAAGCGGAAGGTCGTCATCATATCTTTCGCAGGATTTCAAAGTCGCACACTGACCCGGAAAATAAAGAACACCCCTTTTTATTTGTCCACAACGTTTGTGTGGCACCTGTTACTCTGTTTCAACCTTTGATGCAGTGAGTGGAATTTGCAGCCTCTGAACCCTGCAATGTAAGAACAGGAGTGTCAAGAGTGTATCAGATGGAAGGAACCACAACCAACTGCAATGGCTTGGCCGTTGGAAATTGTCATTGTTGTGTGTTGTTGACTGAAAAATTATGAAAAAGTCCACATCCAATGGAATCATGGCCAAAATCATTGCATTTGGTCAGATCAAGCCCACACCTGTGTTGGACACAGCACAATCCCAGTGATCTAGAAGATGACGTTGACAACCCCGCAATCAAGAAACAAATGTTTCTTTTGGAGAAAAACTGAAAGTGGACAGATCATCTGCTTGCAAAAACTAAATCCATGTTTCTTCATTTTCTTTGAGGCAACTTCAAACTGGTTGGCAAGTGCAAGCCTTTGTTGAAGGACAACAGACAAGGTACAGTGAACATTGCACAAATGTCCAACAAAATCACAAATGCAGCAACATCAGCAGATGTGCTAACTTTTTTCTGTTTCAACAATTGTTTTCACAACATGCAAGATCTAGGGCATTGTTAGGAAAAATTGTCCCTTGGCAGGTTGCAGTCTTGAACTTTTGTTTCCCTCAACACAGTTTGTCATGATCAGTAAGACCAACTTGTGTCCTGCACAAACAAAAAAATCACAACACGGAAACCTGCCGAAACAAAAATCATCAATTTGAACAATGTTCAGTTGATTCTGTGACAATGCAAAAGGAGTGCAAAGCCAAATTCAACACATTCCACTATGGTCAAAATGGCATGCGCCTGATGTGGTTAAAGCTTGTCATTTAAGGACACAAAGAATGGGGCAGACTTGTGCACAAACAAGATGTCTGTTGAGCTGCTCTGAACTGTCCGCTTGCTTGTCATCACAGCGCCGGAACCAACAACACTTGCTCCAAAATGAAAGAAAAATCACTGCACCCAGGTGGGAAAAAAACAAAGGTGTGATGGAAGTGCACTTGTTTCAACTTTGTCACTGCTTGGAGTCATGTTGATGATGTCAGCCCACCAACAAGAACATTCAAAGCTGCAATCTGTTGCTGTTGTTGACAAGTTGGAGATGCAGGTTCCTCAATCTTTGTGTTCTAGCTCAGCAACGCTGCGTGACAAAGGCAAGGGGAGACTCAATCCCTGAGCTCCCATGACTGAACACGAATGACAAAAACTGCTGCATTCAGTTGTTTCTTCCACAGTTGTCATCATGTTGTCCCAGCACTCTGCAACAACCAATGGAACCAGATTCGGCATGACAATTTGTCAACTGATGCCAACAAGTCACGAGAATGACCACATGTCATCGTGATTCCTCATCTGCAAACATGACAAGTCTCGCAACAGCTTTGTCTGATCACAAGGTCTCTGACACTGCACCTGTGCTTTTGAACTTTGCAGACCGCTGGACCAACCCTTTGAATGATCATGGCTTTGAATCACCAAAGGCCTGTGTGATTGTCTTCGAGACAGCAAGAGTCATTCCTTCTTCTGGGGGCTTGCATTCAGCCTCAGTTTTTAGGGGAATTTGTTCATTTCAGTTGTCAGAGGTTCCATTCTGAGCAACAAAATCAGCTTGCCTCATTCGACCCATCAGTTTTGTGTCAACATGCTCAGCATGCACCTGGGTGACAACAGTTGGAGCATCTTGTGATGCAGAAGTCTCTGGTTTGTTCACACCAGATTGCATTCTCACCCCAGGCACAACAGTGGTGCAGTTCCATGTTTGTGCTCAAATGCGGCCACAATGCCATTTCTAGGGCTCGCTGGA
>Ga0163149_10005575_pt1 | contig 13226 bp, 18 predicted proteins | sample OliLakLV19MP5G1_FD_148604 | JGI IMG/M metagenome (GOLD analysis project Ga0163149, IMG submission 148604) | Freshwater microbial mat bacterial communities from Lake Vanda, McMurdo Dry Valleys, Antarctica - Oligotrophic Lake LV.19.MP5.G1 | ecosystem: Environmental > Aquatic > Freshwater > Lake >...
GGCTAACAGAATTAATAAAAGGTGTCAAGAAGACGAGAAGCTATATCGCTACTACCATATTAATTGTACATAAAAGACACGGCACGTAGGGTTCTCTCGACCCATCGCTACATGCTGTGAGTGCGACAGCGGCTACAGTACAGTACCAAGAAGGCATCACCGTTAAGATCGCTTAAGCCGAATTGCAAGACAGTGAAGCCACATATTGAAAAACCACTACTAAAGCCAATACAATACAATCATGTCAAGTCCTTGGGGTGAATCCACCTACCGAAATAATAATAACGATGATGATCGCGGCTTTGACCGAGGTGGGGGAGGCATCAGTCATGGACTTTTGGGAAGCCTCATCGAGCGTTCCACTTCGGCTCCCCCCATGTCTTCGTCCGATGGATTGATGTTTGGAGATGGCCCAGGCAATGTAAGTCCAATTATCCCATTCAATTGATTGTTTTGGTCCATTTGGATTATATGAGAAGGGTTCTCTGTTTGGATGGTTGAAAGATAAAGGTTTGAGGAGCTCATGTGGAAAGGGTTCTTTTTTTGGTTCTGTCTGACTTTGTGATCTTTTTGTATACATTTCGGGAAACATTCACACCTTTGCATGTAGTCTTTGTTTGGAAGAGAGAGAGAAAGAGAACAGTCCACGATGGCTCCCTTGTACGAAAATCGCAACCGTGAGGAGACCTTTTTGGCTAGGCCTCAGGCAGGACGAGCGCTGAGCCCTTCTTACGCCAAACCTGATTTTTCTAGTTTGTTGTCCGATGGACTAAACAATCGCCATCTAGATGATGGAAAAGACTTGGACGCCTACAGTCGCGCCGGAGCGGAATTGATTCGTTCACAAAGTGCAGCTCCTGCCTTCCATGGAAGAAGCCCCTTGTTTCCTCCTCCTGGATTGGCCGATATCAAAGAAAGTCAACCTACACCATCCACTGTTGATTCCTACTCTAGCAGCCATAGTGGCGCAGGAAACAATTATGAGAGTGCCGTGGATCGAGGTGCTGACATTATGAAGCTGGGACAGAGGCGTCCCGCGTCCACTGGAGTGATTGGAAGTAGCGGTCTGTACGCTCCCTCAGGTAATAGGGCCGGGACATTTATGGACTTGATCCAGGAGGACGAATTGCCAGATAATCCACGTGGTAGCAATGGATCTCAGCAGCTCCAGCGACAGCAGCAGCAACAGCACCAGTTGCAGGATAACAACTTTGATTCCTATCGGGACGCGAGACCCAATCAAATGTCGCCTCCCCTGCGTCCTGGCAGCGGTGGAGATCAGCAACAGTACATGTATGCGCAGCAGCATTTGCAACATCAGCCGCCTCAGCAACAGCAGCAGCATCAGATGCAACATCAGTACATGACGAATGGCGATCCCCACAATGACCGTATGCAGCCTCAGCCTGGTATGCGCCTGGTCCGAGACCCCTATGACATGGGAGCTCCCATGGTACGTTACCCACTTGGAAAGCATGCATGAAGTATTCTTCATTGGCAAGATTGGGCGTTGCTGTGCTAACCCCTCTTCTTCTTTTGTTGTTGCCCATAGAGCAATGATCCTATGCGATCGGGTCAGCCCCAGTATGTGACTCTGTCGGACCATGGCATGCCTGGTGAACCCAGGGGAGGAAACATGTACGCTCCAGCTGGAATGTCTCACGGAGGACATCAGATGCACCGTGGCCCACCTCACCAGCCAGACACTCAGAGACAGGTCTATTACAACGGACAGCAAATCGATCTTGGGACTCCTGTCATGACACAAAGCGGACAGACGGTGTATTTGAACGCGCCCCCTTCTGCTCCGTACGGCTACACTGTTCAGTATCACCATCAGCAGCAACAGCAGCAGCCTCAAATCATCCGCCAGCAGGTCCCTGGTCGCGGACATCCTCACGAGCAGTATGTGTCAGTTGTGCCGATTCAAGGCGGCGGGGCACAGTTGGCCAGTCTTGCCGGACCAGGCCAGACATACACATACTGGCAGCCCGAAGGTGGAGGAGCGCCAATCGCTGGGCAGCAGGTGATGATTATGAATGCGGGCCCTGGCGGGGCTCCCATTGCGGTGGCTAGAATTGGAGGACCCCAAATGGATTCCCAGCATGCCAACAGCGGTTATGGCGTGGCTGGTGGACGCGGAAAGGAAAAAGGAGGGAAAGGCCGCCGCGGCGGCGGTGGAGGCGGCACCACACCGTCGCGACGTGGTGGTGGTGGTGGTGGTGACCCCAAGCATGCAGCTCACTCCGTGTCGAGCGCGCTGCTCGAGGATTTCCGGGCGACCAAAAGTCGTGACTGGACTATTCGCGACATCGAAGGTAAGACAGCCTGGGGTACATCGATGCAGCGACATGTCTATGCCATTTAAAACTCAAGCATTATCTATTCTCTTGTTGTCGCAGGCCACGTGGTGGAATTTTGCCAAGACCAGAACGGATCTCGGTTCATACAACAGAGGCTAGAAATCGGGGACGCAACTGAACAAAGAGTTGTGATGAACGAGGTTCTACCGGCTATCCATCGTCTTCGAAATGATGTTTTTGGAAACTATGTTGTTCAAAAATTACTTGAATTTGGAACTGAGCAAATGAAATCAGATATCCGTGATACCTTGCAAGGGGAGATGCTCCAGCTTTCTCTTCAGATGTATGGGTGAGTTTGATATATTTCGTACTCAGAATTCCTCCTCTATGTGCGACTTCGCTCATTGCTGTTCTGACAACAACATTCTGCTCTTTTTGTCTTCCTACTGATGTAGATGCCGTGTTGTACAGAAGGCTCTGGAGACGCTCGACGAGGACGATCTGCCCCGCCTACTTCGCGAGTTCCATCACAATGTTCTCAGTTGCATTCATGACCAGAATGGAAACCACGTCATTCAGAAATGTATTGAAGTGATGAGCAACAAGGCCAAGAAGGCGAGAGAAATCGGGGAGGACGCAAAAGCCGACTTTTTGGGCGAACAAATCGATTTCGTAGTAGATGATGTCCTGGGTAACACGGCATCTCTTTCATGTCACCCATATGGGTGTCGTGTGCTCCAGCGTATTCTTGAGCATTGCGTGGAATCGAAAAAGACGGCTGCTCTGGACGAGATCAGCAAATGCCACAAGACGCTTCTAGACGACCAGTACGGAAATTACGTTATTCAGCACGTCTTGCAATTTGGGCGACAGTCTGATAGGGAATCAATATTGAATATAGTTGTGGAGAATGGCTTACTTAGCCTTTCGAAGCAAAAGTTTGCGAGCAATGTGGTGGAGAAACTTTTGAAATACGGCACCCCACAACAGCGCAGAGCGGTTGTGAGGGAGATGTTGAGGGTACGTTCAAATGAATATTTTTCTTTTTTCGACTATTTGAGTTAGATCGATCGTGCTAATGGCCCTCCCTTCATATTTGCAGGTGGTGAACGACCAGACAGGAGAATTGCAACCGGCTGGTTCCGTCGGCTCCAGCGTTGTGCTACTGATGGTCCGAGATGCATATGCCAATTACGTTGTACAAACAACACTGGACGTAGTGCCTGAATGCGAAGAAAAGCGCATGCTTTTGGAAGAACTCAATGCGCACTCAACTGAATTGGTAAGTCAAACTGCTGGCTATTTAGTCGGTCGGTTGCCAAACTGCCCGAGAATGAATCTGACACAACGAACGTCTGTCCTATCGTTTTATTTCACAGAGAAACTATACTTTCGCAAAGCATATCATGACAAAATTGAGTTCTTAGTAGATGTTAAATAAAGCTTCAAGTCCCAACTGGTTATGGAAGGATTACAGTGTTGTGGCATCAAAATCAAAGAAAAATAAATCGAAAGAGTATATACCATGCCTTGTGCACAAGACAATACAACAACTTGGCGTTTCGCATTTTAATTTTAAATATGTAAAAAAGTCTACAATTTAGCGAAAACCTTGAATTTTTCTCAACTGGTCACCAGCCTCTGCACTATAATACGAGCATGTTCTTGAACCATATAATAGAATGTGATCCCTTTTCATTCCTGACAAATTTGAAGGCGAAAGAAAAACCTCACCGTAGCTTCGCATATCACCGAGGTAAATGGCGATTATCGACCCAGGGAGACATGCATTTTCTAGACCTGTGCCTGTGAGGGCAGAAAGCAGTTAGGAGCACAAGGCAGGGCTCTGGTTAGATTAGGTAGCTGCTAGCTAGCTACTACTCTAGGAGTGAAGTACTACATGTAGTAGAGTAGAGCTACGATTTACTAGAGTACACTAGCTAGTAGTCAGCATTGATTGAAAACAAACGAAATGCAGATCGTTGGCAAAGAACGCGCATTTGTTCAATCCATCCGACTCGAGTCATGAGCGTCGAAGTCGTGGTTGAGCACTGACGTGCGATGTCGATTGTCACCAAAAGGCTTCTCTTCCTTTTTCGTGGCTGGCGACATTGGGGACGTCGGAGGTGAAGTATTCGCTCATCATGGATACGAGTGTCATACACTTTCATAATTTTTTCTTCTTCTCTTTGCAATAAAATTATTCTGTCTTGTGCTTTGAGACAATGGCAGGCCGCAGCCTGCGACGTTCCCGCCGAGGTGCGACGACAACCAAGCGGACGTCGAACTACAATCAGGATGATATTGTAGAGGCAAGTTTGTTTGACTTGAATATGTTTGATTTTTTCCTTTCCTTGAAGTTGTGTGTACTAATAATTCAAATTTATTACTATTTTCTTGACAAATTGAATAAAAAATCATACAGATCACAAGAGGAAATGCTACCGTCAAGGCACGACTAGCTCGTCTCTTGACGGAGGCCACCAATCCTAATCCGAAATGGTTGATCAAATTTGATGGTCTCTCCTTGAAGGACGAAGAAGTGTTTGAACACAGTTTTGCCAAGCAATCCAACACGGATTCCAATTCGGATAATTCGGACAGTGACAATGAAGCCTACTATACGTATACCTTGCGGGGTGGTCGCTTGACGAGAAGTGCTCGTCATCCTCGGCCAGGCAGTCGTCGTCACCACCACCATCACCACCACAGCAACAGCAATAGCGGCCTCGGGAGTGAAATCGAGAATAATCATAATCTTCCCTACAGTGCTGGAGGACAGTCTTCCAACCTGCCGTCAGAGGAATCCGAGACCGGGGGTGAATCCAGTCGCACTCGTGCCAAGCGGGCTTTGGCGCGGGAAGCACGAAGCCGAAGACGTCAAGCCCATATTGAGAAAGAAGGTGCTGCCATCCCCCATTTCAACAACCCCAATCTACTCAGCAACAACCGACGTCGGCCTCCTCCTCCGCCACCACCCCCTCATTATCACAGCAGTCGCAACAAACCACCCTCCAAACGGGCACGTACAGCGACCAATAATCATCAGCATGTCAGCAACACGAGAGGCAGCAGCAATAACAGCAGCAACAATAATAACAACAACAACAATAATCAAAGTAATGAGGAGGAAGAAAATGTTCACGTGGTCAACCTCTTGACCGGGACCTTGTATTTGTATCGAGGATTGCATCGTCGTGCAGAGTTTGTTCGAAAGGTATAACGGCGCAATTTGCAATAGACAGCAGTCCCTCATCATCTACTACTACGGAGGAGATGAGAGAAGGAGTGGATATTTTTTGGGATTTTGGTGTTAGCACTTTTTTTGGGGGTCGGCCATAAAAAGTTGCGAATCATTTATACTGTAAAAGGAAGGGAGGCAGGAAGGAAGGAGACAGAAAATGAATACATGTACGAAACGCCTAGCTGTGAAAAAGCACAGAAAGAAAAGGTTACAGTGGGTTGCGAAATGTTGGATGCTAATGTTAGGTATTCTTTTGCTCAGCTTCTTCGTAGTCCATAAATACAACTACAGTACAGTACTGTACTGTACTGTATAGTTGGGAAGACTAACTGCGAGCAATTTTGCTTGTCCAGGCTTGGTTGTTCCTTTCCCAACTGTATGTACTTTTTGTCATCAAGAAACTGCATCTACTGCTGTCCAACAGTGCATTGCATTGCAGTCCAATTGAGTAGTCCTTCAACTTAGGCACCAGCTTCCGTTGCTGCTTTGTGACGCTGTCCTTCTTGTTTGGCTCGAATCTCTAGAAATTTTCCCTGCATAGTCATGGCAATATGTTCCATATTTTGGCGTGTCACTTGAATGGCTTTCGTGACATTTTCACTATTGTGATCGACCAAACGAATTTTCCGTTCCAAAAAGGCATTGGTATCTTTGGTGCTCTTTTCTGAAAAACATAAAAAATCAACAATTTGAGTCAAGCACAAATCATAAATTAGATCGAGCTATTCTTCCTTTTCAACGCCAACAAAAATAAGTAAATAACGCACCTGCATAAAACCCCGTTCCGAGTTCCACGAGCAATTTTTGAGGCTCTCGAATCTTGCCCGGCACATAGAGACTTTCGGTCAAGGGAATCATGGTTTCTTTGCCTTCGCAAGAAGGCGTCAATTCATTCACGGCTCTTTGAGAGGCACTCAATCTTGCTGCTGCCGACCGAAGCTGTGCATACCGACTGGTCAGTGCTTGCAAACGCTGTTCTTCTTGTTGTTTCGCTTGATTCAGTTCTTCCAGGCTCATGGAATCGAGATCAATCGTTTGGCCTTGGGCCTGCTGTTGCTGTTGTTGTTCGCTCATTATTTTACTTATTGTGGTAGGTAGTTGCTGTTGTTGAGATTTACCAGTATAGTAGTATATAGTTGAACAGTGGATGTTTGAATGTGGACTAATTTAGCCAATACGTTGTACGACGTAGTAGCTTTGCTATATACTACGGTGCTGTAGTAGTACAATTGTACTACAAGTAGTACGGCAGTTGGTGCGAGAGATAGAGTGAATCAAGAGGCCGCCGATAATCAACAAAGAAAGAAGGGTTATGGTTTTGTTTTTGTTGGATGGAGATAAGACGCGCAGAAAAATCTTGTCGCGCGCAGAGCGCGTGGAAAGTAAAATATTAAATCAGGTAATTTTCACTTAAGGCCGCCGGGCACTCCTCCTGTCCGTTAACAGAGGATACTCTAGCTAGAGACAGGACTTTGGCATTTTCGACGAGGCGTGGCTCGACTGTACACTCAGACTGCATGGCTTTGGCGGCGGTAAATCACTTCGCACAAGCACAGTGCCGTGCTGTGGCAGTGCATCACATCAATTCGATTGGGTACAATACGGTCGGCACCAGTAACACTGCTACCCGCTAACTAGCTAGCTAGATACTGTAGTAGCTACCAGTAGCTAGCAACTCACAGCTAGCTCTAAAACAAACACCTTTGCTAAGCTACATGCATTTGTGGCAGCTAATTTAGTACAGTAGGTATTCACACGTCGTGCTTGTGGCGATTAGAATTGGAGTTTCAGTCCGTCCAGTGGCGGATGATGACATACATGAAGTAGATTCAATTCCTTGTCAACAACAACCATCTCTTTTACGTTGTAGCTAGCGTTACTACGTACCAGCACAGCACAATTGAAACCCACGTCTGGTGAAAAAAAGAGGAACCAATCCTGTTCAAGAATAATGATGGCGGCGCCGAACGGTTCTCAAAGCGACCCCCCTGGTGATATGATGGCCAAACTCTCCCTTTCCGAGGATGCTGCCGGTGGTCGCACACCCGATGTTAACATTATGTCTGCCACTGCGGATGGTCAGGATGAAGGCATTGCCCCATCGGGGTCCTTAGAAGTACAGCTTCCATCTCCCCGATCGCAAGGGACAGCGGTGGTGGGTGACACAACAAATGCGGCAGCCGCCAATAATCCGTATGCAGCCACGCAGCAGTTCTCACCGTCGGCTGCTGCAGGAGGAAGCAATGCCAATCGAGCGGTGCGATCGCCCGCACATGATCCACAAGTGGAAGCTAGTAAAGCGCTACAGAATCTTCAAAATGCTGCCGCCGCACAATCCGCAGCAGCAGCGTCGGCATCCGCCGGAGATCCCTCGAACAACAACGCGGTGGTCACTACTAGTAGTAGTAAGCCGTCCAAAGGACATCGAAGTGCAAGCAGCAGTTCCAAGCTTTTGACGGACCCACAGCAACAACTACCACCACATCATGCAGCAGTACAACCAGGTGAAGCAGTATCTGGTGGAGGTGACGATGATGAAGAATTGGTAGATGAAGAGGACGAGGAAGAGAGTTCCGAAGTTTCTGGATCGGACGAAGACGGATCATGGATATCGTGGTTTTGTAGTCTGAGAGGGAACGAATTTTTCTGTGAAGTGGACGAGGATTATATACAGGTGAGTGGACACTTGCTGCACGCATCAACAGATGAAGGAAATCATGCCAATGAATGTTGTTTGTCAAGGAGAAATTATGACCACCCTTTTCAAAACCCTTCTATTCCTGCTTTTGCTCATACTTTACGTTTTTGTCTACTTTTTGCAGGACGACTTTAATTTGACCGGCCTGAATGTTCTCGTTCCTTATTATGACTACGCCTTGGATATGGTGTTGGACGTGGAGATGCCGATGGAGGATTCGCTGACGGAAGAACAGCAGGAAATTGTTGAGTCCGCAGCGGTACGACTTGTGATTTCTTGTGCCCCGTAATTATGCTGTTCTGTTCTGTTCTGCTCTGTACTCCCACCGTGGACTGAAGTGTACTCATTCCTCATGATTTTGACCTTGCGATGGCGGCGTTGAACCCGATGACCACAGGAAATGCTTTATGGTTTAATTCATGCACGGTAGGTTCCTCGAAAAGAGACCAGGAACGTCAACAATGATTTAAAATGCTCTTTGCTAACAGCTTTCATGATTTTTCTCTATTTTGTTGGATGTAGATATATTGTCACAAACCGAGGGATGCATGCAATGTATGAGAAGTATCGAACCGCTGCCTTTGGTAGATGTCCCCATGTATTTTGTCAGGGACAACCTGTTCTACCGGTTGGCTTGTCGGACTTGCCCAGAAATTACACAGTCAATGTTTTTTGTCCGCGATGCCACGGTCTATTTTTCCCGAAGAGCACAAGGCAAGCTAATATTGATGGCGCCTACTTCGGAACAACCTTCCCACACTTGTATCTAATGACACACCCGGTAAGTCAATTCTATGGTTTTGTATTGGCCCCTTCAGAAATTGCGTAAACTGTGATTTTGCTCACACCCAAGAAAACGAAATGCTCATGCAACGCTGAAACTCGTTACGCAGGACATGGTACCAGCAAAACCAACCCAATCATATTACCCAAGAGTATACGGTTTCAAGGTCAACCAGGCAAGCCTGTATTACCGCAACCGTGAGGAAAGTCAGCCACAACCCGTAGCCGATGGCTCCCAGCGGGAACGACGTCGATCCTCCAGGCATCGATACGGTCGGAAGTAACTGTATCATAGAAAACGACACAGAACTATATCCTTTTAGCGAGCCACTACAAATCGTGCCGACTGCTACCTACACCACCACACCTACTCATTATCATGCCTCGCAATTCTCTATTCCATTGCGAATTTAAACATGCAGATCAATCTGACTGATGGTCAAGTTGATCCTCAGCGTCTGTTGTTTCAATAAGCTATTCGTGCTTACAGCTCTGTAGCACGCATTGCTTACTACTACTATTAGCTACGTGGCTCGCTTGAAGTCCCGGTCAAATTCACTTTCCCCAAAACATCGTGGACTTCCCGGTGATTTTTGATGTGCTTCTCTGTCTCATCATTCACGCGTAGGCCTTTGCCGTACTGGTCCTGTTGGCTTATCTCCCATTTCCTCACCTAGCCAATTGAGTAGTAGGACTTTGACCAATATTGCTTGGTGCTGTTGGCTTTCATTTGACTGATTATTCCTTCCATGTACTGTACTCTCTCACCTACAAGTGCTAGTTAGAAGCGAACACATCCATCTGTGTCCTCATCTTGGACTGTCCTGAACAGAAGAAATTATTGCGCTCCGTATCTTTAGTTCGTCGTACTGTACTACACTTCGTTCACCATGGATCCAAAGACCAAAATTAATGACAACGCTGACTCCACACTACTGTACAGCACTATAGCAGTATTATGGTGACTCAGGTTAGCTGAGGTTTGACTTGATTTAGTTTTTAAGATATTTCGTCTGCCCATGGACCGTAATTCGCTTCATTTTTCCCCTTACATCGACTGACGCATGATGATGAGAATGCACGTGGAACCAAAATGTCATCAAACGAGCTCAGCCAGGGATTTTGACGGATGTAGCAAAGTGTACCGGCATCACAGCAAAAATCCAAACCAAGCTATCCCTGCGTCAGAGGCGAAACTTTTTTCTTGGCTTCGCAGCGGCTGAGCCATCACAACCCACGTTCTTTCTCTTTTACCAACCACCAACTCTCAAGAAAATCCATCTCGTGGTCACATTAATTGTGAAGAACAATTTGAATTCGTATTCAATTTTCTTCAAGTTGATTATCAAAATGTTTCTTCGAAGTGTTACCGTTTTTTTCATGGCCGTTGCCCCCGCGACGGCCTTTGTGCCTGGAGTTACTTTGGGTGCGACCAAGGTAAGAAGCTTGAAAGGGTTGAAATGCAGATTGAATTCACTAAAATACAGGGTGGTTGGTTGGGTGTTTGAGATCTTTTTAAATTTATCGCTTACCAATTCACTTAACTTACATGAATTTTCTGTTCACGTAATGAACTTGTTCTTAGAGTTCATTGAACATGGTCGAGCAGGCCCAAGCTATTGATAAGGCGGCTGCTTCCTCTGCCAAGCAACGTGAGGTTGATCTTGACCTTTACCGAAATATTGGTATCATGGCTCACATCGATGCAGGAAAGACCACAACCACTGAGCGTATCCTCTACTACACAGGAAAATCCTACAAGATTGGAGAGGTCCATGAAGGAGGAGCCACAATGGACTGGATGGAACAAGAGCAAGAACGTGGAATTACCATCACTTCTGCTGCCACAACCTGCGCATGGAAGGATCACAGAATTAATATCATCGACACACCAGGCCATGTTGATTTTACTCTTGAGGTAGAACGTTCTCTACGTGTTCTTGATGGAGCAGTCGCTGTTTTCGATGGTGTTGCTGGAGTAGAACCGCAGACTGAAACTGTCTGGCGTCAAGCCGATAAATACAAGGTTCCACGTATGTGTTTCTTGAATAAAATGGACCGAACGGGAGCCAACTTTTACTTCTGCATTGACACTATTATCAACCTTTTGGCAGCCACACCCATGATTCTCCAGCTCCCTATTGGTACTGAGGGTGATTTCCTTGGAGTAGTCGATTTGGTCACCATGGAAGCTATTGTCTGGCGTGGTGAGGATCTGGGAGCCTCTTTTGATGTGATTCCTCTTGCTGAGTGCAACGATATCCCCCTTGTCGATGACGAACTCAAGGCCAAGGCAGCTGAGTACCACGAAAAACTTGTCGAGCTTGCTGTTGAGCAAGATGAAGATGTCCTCATGGAATACCTTGAGGGAAATCCCCCGGATGTGCCAACCTTGAAGAGACTCATCCGTAAAGGAACTCTTAGCCTTCAATTTGTCCCTGTTGTGACTGGAACTGCTTTCAAGAACAAGGGGGTCCAGCCTTTACTCGACGCTGTTGTCGACTACATGCCCTCTCCCCTTGATGTCCAGGCCATTAAAGGAATTGACGAAGACGGCGAAGAGACTTTCCGGTATTCTTCTGACGTTGAGCCTCTTTCTGCTCTTGCCTTCAAGGTCGCCAATGATCCTTTCGTTGGAACCTTGACTTTCACGCGCATTTACTCTGGTGTTATGGAAACAGGAACCACTGTCTACAACTCCGTTAAGGAAAAGAACGAGCGTATTGGACGAATGCTCCAAATGCATGCCAATGACCGAACTGAAATCAAGTCCGCTGTCGCTGGTGACATTGTTGCCCTAGTTGGACTCAAAGACACCACAACAGGAGAAACACTCTGTGCCAAGGAAAGCCCTGTCATTCTTGAAAAGATGGACTTCCCTGAACCCGTCATCAAGGTCGCTGTAGAACCAAAGACTAAGGCAGATCAGCAGAAAATGACTGAGGCCCTCATCCGATTGGCTGCTGAGGATCCTTCCTTCCGATTCTCTCGTGATGAAGAGTCCGGACAGACCATCATCGAAGGTATGGGAGAACTCCACCTTGAGATTATTGTAGACCGCATGAAGCGTGAGTTCAGTGTTGAAGCCAATGTCGGAGCACCACAAGTGTCCTACCGTGAAGCCATCACTTCCGCGGCTGAAGTTGACTACACTCACAAGAAGCAATCTGGAGGTTCTGGTCAATATGCTCGCGTTAAGCTTGTGTTCGAACCAAAGGACATGGGTGAAGAAGGCGGCATGGACTTCGAGTTTCAATCCGATATTAAGGGGGGTACCGTTCCAAAGGAATACATTCCTGGTGTGCAGAAGGGAATTGAGTCTGTCATCGGACAAGGTGTTGTTGCAGGGTACCCAGTTCTCGGCCTAAAAGCCAGGCTCATCGATGGAGCCTACCACGATGTTGATTCTTCCGTCATGGCATTCGAAATTGCGGGACGTGCTGCCACACGTGAAGGTTTGAGGAAGGCGAAGGCCCGTCTCATGGAACCTCTCATGCGTGTTGACATCACAACTCCTGAAGAATACATGGGTGATATTCTTGGAGATATCAACTCTCGTCGTGGTCTTGTTGGTGATCTTGGTGAACGTTCCAATGTCAAGACCATTTCGGCATTGGTTCCTCTCGCAAACATGTTCCAGTATGTGTCTACCCTTCGATCCATGAGTAAGGGACGCGCCAACTACTCCATGAAGCTCGCCAACTACGACTTCGTGCCACCAAATGTTGAAGAGGAATTGAAGAAGGGCTTCTCCATGAAGGATGACGAGTAAAGGATTAGAATGTGTGTGTAGCTTTTAAAATTTAAATTTCTTGGTTAGAAAACAACACTCTGAACTAGAGCGGAAGGTCAACAACACAAAAATTGCAACTATTGAAATTTGCGAAGAAAAAGAATTCTAGATGCCATCTCCTAGGCACGGAGGGGGGGACCCCAGTGGCCCGCTGCATAGTTGAAGTACTAGTATCTTGCAAACCGTTCATCATGCAGATAGCTCAGGCTCACACGCAGCACCCTTCCTGATGATGAGAACTGCGTGTAGCACAACCTACGGAAGACCAAGCTGCTGCTAGTTCATGCAAGCGCTGCGTATGGTTTCTTGCTTGGTTCAATTTCTGCATGTAATCGATTCGCTAGCGACTAGAGTGGATCGGAGCAGCAAATCTGTTCTTGTACTTGGCGGGTCCTCAGCCTACCG
>Ga0163149_10005586_pt1 | contig 13208 bp, 10 predicted proteins | sample OliLakLV19MP5G1_FD_148604 | JGI IMG/M metagenome (GOLD analysis project Ga0163149, IMG submission 148604) | Freshwater microbial mat bacterial communities from Lake Vanda, McMurdo Dry Valleys, Antarctica - Oligotrophic Lake LV.19.MP5.G1 | ecosystem: Environmental > Aquatic > Freshwater > Lake >...
CCACTAACATAACCAGTACAATGCCCGTTAAGATCTGGGTCTTCCGATCATTTTGTAGCAGTAGTAAGTAATCTTTAATCTTTTGTTTCATATGCAACCTTACTTTTCTAGCGTGCCTTAGTTACGATATAAATTTTTGTTGAATCTTTTCCAGCAATCTGCTGTTCAATATTAAATGGCTTAGGAGTTAATTCCCAATTGCTTGCTGAAACAGCTCTTGTGCCATCAAGTCTGAAGGATGCTGGATTAATTTTCTGTGTTGTATTTAATAAGTTCTTTGTATCTAAAACATATCCCCAAAGATTTGGCCCAATAAAGATAGTGTCAATAGTAGCCAACATTGTGCCGTCACTAAGTACAACTTGTCCTCTATACTTTTCACTTTTTCGATATCCAGCTATCGTTGATTTACCAAACTCAGATGTCAGAACCATTTCACGCATTAAGCCACTTATCTGACTAGGCGGGGCATACTCAAATCTTTTCTCTCTATAAGTTGGTTCTTCCTCCTCTTTTGAAAGAATTATTGAGCCACGACTGTCAGTAATACTTACCGCATCATCACGAGGTTTATCAGCACTCGCTCTTTTAGCTCGAATTGAGTAAGAGCGTCCATCTTCAAGTCGAACAATAAAAGCTTCTCCATTTGGAGAGATAGTTTGGTTGCCAAATAAAATGAGATCATGATCCTTTTTATCAAGGACAAGACTTGAATCTTTGCGCTTATATCCACCAGCAATCATAGCGGGAAATGCTACTCTTGTTGGTTCTCCTGGTGTTACCCAGATAGAGATTTCCCCATCGCCCTCGTTATACTCAACATCCCTAGCTAGAGCGGTAGTCGCAATACCAACTAGTAAGAATATGAGAGCAATACTTTTCAATTTTACTTTTGTTTCCATACAGCTTGCCTTTTGTAAAATCCTATTTCTCCACATTTTTAAGAGCTACATTGGTCACAACAATTCCATAAGGATTAAACTTATTCTTTGGAATTGTATTCATTGTAATTACAAATTCAGTTTTAACTGCAGGCATCTCTTTGCCAGCAATAATTTTATAACGATCACCAAGAAGAGATACGGTTACGTTTCGTCCTTCCCGTTTAATTCCTACTTTTGTTGGATCAACAAAATAGATCTGAGTACGCTTCGTGTTTTCGATCGCTCTTAGCTCTGTTCCCATCATGTCGGAATCAAAAGCCTGAATCATCTGGCTCCAAAGCATTCGTCTAGCCTCTTCAAACTGTCTACGAGCAACTGCTGGTTGATATGTTGCAATTAAATTAATGTAGTCAGTTGAAAAATCAATAAATTCACTATCGGGAATATCTTGAGCAGCATAAATTCCAGGCAATGGTTTAGCTGGAACATTCAGCGTTACGCTTCTTGTGCTCCATAAAACCAGAGCTAGTACTAAAGAGATTAAAGTAATTGGAACTTGAATTAAAGTTAATGAGCGCCAGAGTGTGGCTTGCTCCTGATGACTCTCCCATAATCGAATGGTGTCATTATCACTGAGCGGGGCTCTCAGTTCACTAGCTCTTAATATCTCCGCAACCTTTCCCATATTTACCTATAATAACCTTGTTTATTGTCTCACTACTCTTGGAGTGTATGTAGGGTTTGGCTCTTCCCCGTCATCAATCCGTAAAATTGCTTCATCTAATCTTAAAGTTTGGTAATGACTATCCTCTCCTAACTCTTTAACTGGAGCGCCACTCCACATCGGACAAAATTTAGATGGAGCTGGAAGTCCAATTGGAATAAATCCAAGTGCAGCCATGACTGCATTTCTTAAGCCACGCTCTTCATCAGGAAATGATTTTCTTGCAGCAGCTAAAAGAAAAGTTGTGCCTATCCACATCATCAGCAGGATCGGCATCGATCGACTAATCTTGTCGAACATCTCTGAAGCAATGAGAAAAACAACAAAGCCAGACATCCACTCAGGCAGATTTGCACCAGCAAAGTTCCAGTCTTCATTTAATGCTCCAATTACCTCTCCGTTATCCATCTTCCCTCAACTTAATCTTTCAATTTCATCCCTGTAATTTCGTAAAACTTCAGAGTGACTCCAAATAGTTATGTATGATCTTTACTTATTGGTGACATTTAAGAGCCTAGTATCAGCTTCAAATTTTACTCCGCCCTTGGTAACCCTAGGCTGCGGGGAAAGGATCCGTTCAAGATCCTCAGCTCTTGAGATAAGTGAGCTTCTCCACTCTTCGCTATCTAATATGGAGTCTGGCCTTGCAATTTTATTGGCCCTATCAAATTCTCTAATAGCTTCAATAAGTAAGGAACGGGACCTAGCATAATGTCCAACCGCAGAAGCTAGTGTTTCACCACTGGCGCCTTCTAATTTTGCAGAGGCTTTGGGGGTTCTATTTTCAAAATCCGCATCAGCGTAACTTGCAGAAGATATAGACAAAAACGACACTAGGGCGATTAAGCAATAAAGATATCTCATACCATTCCTCTCTCGTTCTATTAATGTAATAGATCTAATAATAGGCACAAATTGACACTTCTCTTTACCATATCAGTACTATTAGTGAGTTTGATCCCCTGATCATTCAATGTTTTTAAAATATTACCTAAAATCAGCATGTTAGATTACTGCAACTCTATCTTGATCCGCCCCAGATAAAGTTTCTTCTATTTCCGAGTAGGTTCTGATTTAGCCTTAACCTATCTGGGCCATTTATATAGGTTGATACTGGATCAGCCTCAGCTTGACCGGTTGCATCAAGTAAATGTTTCTGGATTACCATGGCTCCTGCTGCAGTAGTCATGCTCTCCCACGGATCTAGTAAGTCACCAGAGGAGACAACCATCGGACGTCCTCCGTATAGAGCTGCTTCTGGCCCACGGTCATATCCGGCACTAACAGAACCAAATTTCTCCCCAGCAACAGCACCAAGAGCAGTACCAACCATTGCGCCAGGCAAGTTTCCTAGTGCAAATCCGATACCTGATCCCCAAGCAGCACCTACAGCACTTGATGTTCGAACTTCTTGTTGTCGTCCGATCTCGATATCTCTTAACCACTGATCTTGAAGTTGAGCAGCTCTTCTTGACGTTGCATCCATTGCTTTATTTTTCATGCCATCAGTGAATAAGCTGAGAGAGGATGCTCTGCCCCATAAAAAGAATATACCAGTAATAGCAGGGATCGAGATTGTCGAAAGCGCAACGATATAGTTAATAATACCTTCAACGAACTTTGGATCCACGTCATCAAATGCTTTATAAACTGCGAGATGTAGAAAATTAATATCCTCCAATCTGCTGACTACATTATCTGCAAAGCTTGAGACACTTCCATCAGTACCCACGTATTCATTCTGCACGATATTATTATGAAGCATCCCTTTATGCAGAATGTTTTCTGACATAATGCCGGAGAGGAGACTTATGACGTAAAGCATAATATCCCAGCTCTTAACCCAAGCCCAAGCACCCATCCAGGTGATCATTGCAGTATGAAATCCAGGTATCAGCATAATAATGCAGATAAAGGGGTATACAATTGCTAAGGTATAAAGAAGTGCCCCTTGTAAGTAGGGAACTGATTTTGCAAAAAATACAGCTTGGCTCTGAGCTGATTCTCTCTCAAGCCAACCTACAATTGCTTCCACTGGTTTATTCAGCTCTGATTCAGTTTTCCCCCCATCAGATAGTGAGCGAGAAGGATTTAAAAAATTAAGATCATCCATCTCATTTTTGAGCATGTAGCTAGCCACAAGTTTTTTTAACGAAGAGTCATCTTGTGCCAACATATCAAGTGACCACTGTGGTAAGATATCTCTGCCGAGTGCGCTAACACCTGAAGAGTTTGCTCCTGACGATTTATATAGATTTCGTAATCTTAATTCAGCGCTTACCTGAAGTGCCTGCCAAGTAGTTCGTGAAAATTCTAGACAACTTGATTTCTCTGAGTTTCCAAGGGAAAAGGTTCCTATAGCTCCCCATGGATTGACAACACACGGCTCTGTATCGATCTGATCAAATTCTAAATTTGAACCATACTGCCAGATCTCATAGACCATCGAGTATTCACATAACTTTCGAACAACAGATTCTGGAACTCCCTTAACTAATCTGTTATCAAGTGCTGTTTCTAGTTCATCAATCTCTAAAAAATTCCACTCTTTTGGTTCATTTCCCTTACTAACAGGGACCATTGGAGTACAATCTGGGCCCATAGCGATCCGTACAGCCTCTCTTATCTCAGGACTCTGGATCATAGATCCAAGCATTCCCTCCTGAATATTAGTTTTGGCAAAAAGCCTGGTTGCAGGATCGTTTGTAATCTTAGCTAGTAAACCGGTTAGATTCTGTACAGTTCCGCTAACAACAGAGTCCCATAGTACGTATAATGTTGCAGGACCCTTATCAAGAGAGAGGTCATCAGTAAGACTTTGGTTACTAAATTGAGTTAACCAATCCTGATCTTGTACTACCGTCCCAGCATACATCCAATTTAAATTTACCTGTTCTGCTCTTGTATTTGCCGAGATATCCCAGAGAGCAGGGCCAAATACTAGCCAGATACCCATTTTATAATTTTGAAAAAAGGCAACGCTGATAAAAAATCCGATAGCTGAAATTATATAGATAAAGATCGCAAGATTGCCGATTGGAGAATTAACCACCGCATCCAAGATATGGGCTTGGCTGAATTCTCCACTTAATTGCATGGTTGCTGAGACTAGTGTCGCAGTAGAGCCGGTTGCCATAAATTAAATCCCAATTCCGTTAAAAGTCGTTTGCTCCATTCTTTGGTGACATTCCACCATCCAATGCCCAAGTACCTTGCGAACCGCTTCCTCTTTGCTTATTTGATCGGGCCTGCGCCAAAGCACTTTGAGAGAATTTCTTAGCTGCCTTATCACCTTCAGTTAAGATCTTTTCAAAGACCACCTGATTCTTTGTAATTTCAGCCATCTCCTTTTTAAGCTCTGATAAGGTACTACAAACAGCATTGACTCTATCTTTCCATCGTCTTCGCTCTCTTTCCGTCGCTTGACTGGAGGCAGATTCATCAACTGCAATTCGTGCTTCACTGCAGGTAGTATCGATAAGTGCATTAGCTTTCTCTTTGGCCCACCAGTTGACTAATTCTGGACGATCTCTTAATGGATCAAACCCTTGTTCAATTGCAGATACTAAAGCCTGAGTTGCTTTTAAACCTGGGCGGATATTAATAGTCGCCAGGTCATACGGCGTTAAAAGGTATCCTCCATTATCTGTTGAAGCTTGCTCCAATATATACTGCAGATCTAATACACTTTTAGAATACTCTTCGTACCAAACTTGGCGTGTTGAAAAAGACGGCGGAACAGCTGAGAATTGATAAGCAATATATTGGCCGCCAGGAGAGGTCTCATGAACAGCTGGACAGATTTCATCATCTCCAAATTGTGCTCTCATTCTAAACGGAATCTCCATTGAGAGATGACCCCACATAACTATTGATAGCCACTCACAACCGTTCATTCCCATTGCTCCTCTAGCAGCTAGAAACTGAATAGTTGATACTTGTGATTCACAGATCTCTCTGGCCATCTCAACACTGCCTCCGAATCCACCACCCCCAAACAGATAACCACCTATTAATGAGCTAGCGGTACTTCCCGTTATGTTAGAAGCCATGCAGTGTTCATAATCATCCATGATCTCTTTTGCAATTTCTGGACGAGCCGCGTTAAATGTAATTTCGTTTGCTCTATCTCTTTGATACTCAGCTATCTTGCTACTACTAATGTTTAATAAGGCAGCTCCACTAACAGCTAACGTAGGCTCTTGAAACATAAGCATCTGATACCAGGTGCCCCCAGCACTATTAAGGGCATTCTCTGTTCTGCCCTGAAGTGTAGCGATACTGTTTAAATATCCTTCCTCTACTTTGTCCTTGTTAATACGTCCAAAGTATTCAAATGGAAGATACGTTTCAGATTTGAAATCAGTCTCATCATGTTGAAGATATCCGGAGGCACTTTCGGTTGGTCTTAGTCGGGGAGAGATTGCACGATTTTGCGTACCAACAGTACTACCCTTAGAATAACTTGAGCTCTGCTCTAGCTCAGAGATAGTGATGTCTTTCATCTCCTGCTCTAGAGGCATTAGCTCATATGGAAGCGCTTTAGCACTTTCTGTTATGCCTAAAAATATAAATATTGCTAGTACAAGATTTTTCATCTTTTATTCCCCTTCATTTTTTTAAGGGAGAAATCTATAAAATCCCAGATCTGTTCAATTGCTAATGGTCCTCGATAAAAAATTGGCTTTGGATCGTAATTGTCAATGGCAACGAGTGATGGAAGTTTAGAGATCTCAAAAGCATTAGCTAACTCATGATCAAATCTGACAGGAAAAGTTATCTTAGTGGATGATTTAAGTTCGGCTAGGTCTTCAATTGAAACTTCACCATCAGCTATACCGATAATTTCTATGTCATTACGCGAGATAGTTTTCTCGTTTAGAAGTTGTATCTCAGCAATGCCTTGGATAGATGAGGCAGATTTTGCATCGAAGAAAAAATAAAGTCTTAATGGATAAGCAGCGTTTTCAAGAGTCTTATTTAAAGACGCTTCGATAGATGACCCTGAATTAGATTCCTCCTGTGCTTTTAGATCTTTTTCAATCTCCTCTTCGGCATCGACCTCAAGACGTGCTTTTTTCACTAATGCTGATAGATCAGAGGTTCTCTTTAGGACTTTATCTTGATATTTTACCCAGCGCTTTGCTTTAGAGTAAGCACTGTCCATGTTCCCACTTTCGTAAGCTTTCATAAGATCTTTAAATGGCTCAGGAGCTTTTTCATCAAGCCCTTCAATTTTTTGCTCCTTATTTCCTTCATTTCCTTCATTTTCTTCCCCTTTTATAGGAGCAGTCCCTAGCCTTGCTCTTACATTCTCCATGTTTGGAGTTTCTATTTTAAGTCCTGAATTAATACTGTTCTCACCATTACAATAAAAACAGGTTGCTAAATTCTTAGTAAAAAACTGTCCGGGAGAGTCTCCGCGCGCACTGAGCGTTAGTCCTAGTGTGAGACCTAAGATAATAAATATTGTACCGAGTACTTTTTCTCTAAAATTCATAACTTCCTTAATAACAACAGTAATGAGTTTTCCAGTGTATATAGTGCGTAATTGCCTCACTTCCTAAAGACTCTCTAGGAAACTTGCTTCCGTAAGCACTGTCTTTGTCCCCAAACTGAATGCACCCGGAATCATTGTAAGCGTCCTTTAAAGCATCCTTACTTTTATCAAAGGTGTGAGTGTCTTCTCCCTCATATCCAGGCAAAGTTTTTGCGTAAGGTCCGAGAGCAATTGCCTTTAATGATCGCAAGGCATCTCCAACAAATTGATTTGGATGGTAAGAGTGGCCGTTAAGTGGATAGATTTTACCACCCCAAGCACTAGCGCAGGTGGAGGCAGCAAGTGCAGTTCCTAGTCCGCTTATGCCGTTGACATTTATTAATCCAGGAGTTGTTTCTCCTGTTGCCATGCTATAGGCAGCGCAATCAAAAGGGGTAACTTGGTCCGCACCAATCTGAGCTAAGGCAGTAAATTCCGGCATTCTCCATAGAACTTGGTTCGGGTAAATATCGGTTTTAAACGGGTCGTATTCACTCCAGGTTTTACAAGAGTCAGGGAACAATTCGAGTATCAGTGGAGGGTAGTCATCAGGTAGAGAATAAACATGAGATTGTCCAAAAGATAATCCTTGATTGTAGCTCGGGTGTAGTCCCGATCTTCGCTGTTGATTCTGAGCTATTGAAATAGCCGAGACATTGTTTCCTGTATTTTCCCTAACGTAAGCTTCAACATCAATATAGAAAAGTTCATAGTTATAGTAGTTCAGGATGTTATCATATGGCATCTCAAGCATGGTCTCGCCAACGTTCCTTACGTTCTCAACCATCTGAACCGGTAAGCGATACTCCCATAAGATCTCTTCATCTGGACAAACACCAATCACTTTAAGATCAACACACTCTACTTCGGCCATCATTTTTTCATAAATGATCGCCCAGTTTAATTCGGCATCATTTGCACCATCTATATAAGTAGGAATTCCTCCCGGAATGTTTGAATCAATATCAGCGCGAGATGGTGATGGTGCAGCGAGACATAACACCAAGATATAGGTGACAATAATTAAAAGATATCGCTTTATGTTTCTTAGTTGCACAATTTTTCGTCTGCCTTTCGTCTGCGTTAATTTTTACGCATTGAAAAACCGTCATTGCACTATTAAGAAGGGAGTACTTAAGCAAACCTAAAACTTGTGCTTAAGAATCCTAAAAAATCAGCAATTTTACTTATCTTTATAAGCAAAATCTTTACGAACCTGTTTGATCTCTCTTTGAAAAATCTTGCCTCTCTGATCTGCATCTTTAGCTCTTACCTTCAAAGCAGATTCAGCTGTTCTAAACTCAAGCCCTTTATTAGTTAGAACAATTCTCGTCGGTAAACACTTAAGACCTAAAAGATTGCCCAATCTACTCTTAGTAGTAGGACTCTCAGGTTCATAAGCGACCACCTCTCCAAACCACATCTCTGCAGCTGAACGAGTTTCTCCATCACGAGGAGCGTAGAAGAGTAGATCAATTTGGAATTTTCCATTTCTACTCAAACTTTTAATCTGATCTTTGTTGATCAGAGTTTGAGATCGATCACACTGAGGTAAAGGTGGCAGTGATTGAGAAAATTCCTTAGCTTGCTTTTCAGTAAGCTTGTTGTACCTTAGGACTCTCTCTTTGATTGCCGCCCGATCAATTTTTTTAGAACGAAATTCCGAACTATCTACCCAACTTTTAAACTCAATTACTCCAGCACGTCTGTAATGTGCTGAAGTGACAGATCTTTCCTGGGTAGTGTTATGAGGAGGAATTACATCGGTGTAACCTATCGAGATATAAAATATTACAGTTAATAGTGGTGGTAAGAATAAGAATATAAAAAGCTGTAAAAATGAGCACAGAGAGCTCCTTACTAGATTATGTAAGTAGCTGAAAATAATATATTTTTTAAATCTCAGATCCATGATACGCTTGACCTCACCGGGAGTTATGGTGACTGCTCTCATGAAAGAGTCCTAAGTTCTAATAGATTTTCGTATGCTCTATTAACTGGTTAAGGCACCCTAAGCCAAAAATTGACAATAATATGCATAGGAGTTGGTGTGTGCTCTCGAGTAAGTCACTGACTTGAAATCGTTTGATTTTTTGATGTTACGTCGATAAAATAAGCAGCTTGATCAGTATTGGTTTTATTTTAAAAGGCAATCTAAAGAGGTTATAGTTGAGCTCCCTATCAGGTCGTGAAAAAAAAGATATTTCTAATGCGAGAGGAAGTCGGAAGAAGATTAATCCGATCTTTTATCTTGTAGGTTTAGGATTACTCGCGATCTTCATTCTGTATATACTCTCAGCTGGTGTTTTCTATAAAGGAGAGGATCAGGAACTTCTTCGACAGAAAAGATCTACTCATATTCAACAACTAGATGCAGATCGAGCCTATTATGCAGAGTGGCTTGAGGGAAAACTTGGTCGAGGGTCTAGTGAATCATTTCTCTCCTTAACTTCGATCCTGGTAGATTCTTCAGGAATAGTTCCAGCAACTGGAGATTTTGTTTCAGAGTCATGGATAGGGCTGCATAAAGGATTAATCAGAGCCGTTTTTCTTATAGTCGCTTGGTGGAAGTTCTGTGCTTTAGCTATCTTGATCGCATTTATGTGGAGCATGAGAACTTGGCAGGTATATTTTTCTAAAGATATTCTTGGGAGACAAACAAATGGTCGATTATTTTACTCAGGTATTAGAGGAGATCTTAAAAAAATCAATACATTCGGAGCACCGGATGTTCTGGTCCCAGGTTTAGCATGTCCCAAAATTTCAACAGCAGCAGCGGTTAAAGTATCTCCACTTGGAAAGATTTTAGAGCATTATGGAGCTGCTAATTCAACTAATACTTATTTAGCAGGCATCCTCTGTGCTTATAAAACTTGGCCTGCATTTGTGGCATTACGAAATGAATATGCACTTTTAGAAGCTGCTTACAAAAATACAACTTTGACAAATCATGCAGCACTAGTGCTTGATGCTGCTCTTTCTCTAAGAGAGACATATTGCAAGTATAAAGATAATATCGAGACTCTAAATACCCTAGGTGTTGACCCCGTTTCTGAAGAGCAAATGACACCCGAACAGTATATTTCAAAGTTAAAACTGTCGTTTAATAGAGTCCTCTCCTCTGAGTGGAAGCTTGCAATTACTGAACTTTCAGCTAAGGAGTTAGCTGCGATCGTATTGGCTCACGAAGCTGGAAAGGTAATGGCCTATACTGATGAGGGACATAGATTTTTTCGAACCTCAATTTTTCCTCAACTTTGTGCCCGGTCCGTATTACATTCTGTACCTGATTTAGACACTGATTTTACTTATTCAGAGAGGAATACTATTCGTCGAGCGATCATTTATGCTTCTAGAAAGAGCGTATATGGACCGGTAAAATTCACTCTTGATCTAACCCCCCAAACTAGAGCTGCCCGTCAATGGGTTGAACTTTTAATGGCTTGTCCACATGAATTAAAAATTGTTGGTGAGGAAGTTGAGCTCTATGGATTAATTTGTGAGATTCACGCTCGGTGGAGTAAGGGTTTTATCGATGATCTGATGGTTCAGAGTGCTGATAAGTTAAAGGGATTTATCACACAAGGGACAGTTCTGTATGTCCCACTTAATAAATTAATCCCTTATTTTACAAATAACATTGAGTCAAAAGTTTTAGCACGACTAGCCCATCTTGTTGCAGCAGTAAGTCATCGTCAGCAATTAACTCTGGCTGAAATAGCAACCACTGGGATAGGCAAAATCCCTGATTATCAAAAGATCTATACGCCACTAACAACAGATCAAATTTCAAAGCTGTCTAAAGATCATAAACTTGATCCTAAGATAGTAGCAGACTGGTCCCCACTAAGAGATGTTCTTAACTATTATAGTTGGCTTGGCCGAAGAGTAGGGGATAGTACAGTCTCAGATAACTCAATTATTCACTTAGCAGTCAGACGTGATACAGAAAGTTATGGAAGTTTAGAAGATGCAAGTGAGTGTCACTCTGGAATGGTAGCATTAAGAGCTACAAGATTAATTGATCGATGGGGAGTTAATTGGGCCCATAAGTATGATCAAGTTTTCTCAGTTACTTCAGTCGATAATATGGAAGAGTTTGAGAAATTTAAGCGAGGCGAATCTTTAGATGATATTGATTTAAATACCGCTGAGACATTTTAAGGTTATTATTTATGGCACGTGATTATCAAGTTACTTCACTGGCAGAGACTCAACAGGAGCAACGCCAAAAAAGTATCTCCATGTCAACATTAGCTGCCTTTGGAACGCTAGGTTTAGCAGCAACACCACTAGGCTCTCAATTATCACCGGCACTTCTTTTTGCCTTAGGGTTAATTCCTACATTCGCCTTTGCTAATACTGTAAAACATTTTACCTCTGGAATTTGGCTTGAAAAGGAACGTCAAAAAGAGAGTTTAAAAAGAGGTGGACGGCCGGTATTAGGTATGCCACCTAAGAGAGATTGTATAGCCAAAGCTCTTGCAGAGTGTCGGGCCAAGGGCAAGACGATGATTGATAAGTATCTAATCGGTTTTGAAGTAGATACTGGTGAGCCGATCTGGATCAATGAAGATGATCTTTGTACTCACGCCGCCGTCTTTGCAAAAACAGGTGTCGGAAAAACACTCTGGTTAGAATCAATAATTTTTCAACAGATGGCTCGTGGTAGAGCTAGCGGACTTACTTTTATCGATGCCAAAAGAGATTCAGGTACCTTAGCCCATATTATTTTTATGGCCATGATTACAGGGCGAATTGAAGATCTAATAGTAGTAGATCCTTTTGATACCGTTCATAGCTATAACTTTGTTCAAACTGATCAACGTGCCGACGTTAAGGCTCGTAAAGTGCTAAGAGCTGGATTGCCTCCAACTTCAGATCAGAGTGTGACAAAACATTATGATCGATTAGCTGCTGATGCTATCTATCGAATGGTTAGAGCAATGGAAAGTTTTGGCTTGTCATGGTCAATTAAAGATATAGCCGTAGCTCTTTCAGCTTTTAATGTTTCCTATCCGCATCTAAGAAGATTGCTGCATAAGATTGGAGCAAAGCAAGCGCTAGTTGAGCTTGGACATTTGGCTTCAAGTTATAGAAATCCAAAAGGGATGCTCGATTCAGCGCGGATTACAGACAATTTACGGGGTATATCTTCAGAGCTTCATGCGATTGCAGGTAGTGAATCTGGTCAGATGTTTTGTACTAGACATACAGATCTTGTTTTAACTGATGCGATTCTAAGAGGGAAGATAATTTACTTTATGTTACCTCGACTTGAGGAAGCTGAATCTGCAGCACGGATGGTTAAAGTCTTTCGTGAAGATCTAGAAGTTTCAATCGGTGAAATTACCTCTTCTCGTGAACTCAATCTTGAAGATCCACATCTAGTTGTAATCGATGAAGGATCATCTACCTTTGGACCAAGCTGGGCCAACCTCTTTGAGCTTGCACGAAAAGGCCGCTTTGCTCTTCTGTTCGGTGCGCAATCGGCTGGCGGCTTAACTGATAGTGCAATGGGGCTTAGTGAAGCTTTTTATGAGCGGGTAATGGCCAACGTCAACCTTAAAGTCACTATGCGTGTTGGTGATAACCGTACCGCCGCAGATATGGCGGAATGGATCGGTAAGGTAACCACTACTAAAAAGACAATTGGTGCGGGTGTGACTTACAGCCGTTTACAAAAAGAGGTCAAAGGGTTATTTGACTTAGAGGCACGGTCCTCTGGTGGCGAATCTGAAACAGTAAGTTTATCTGAAGATGAAGAGGATCTAGTAAGTCCTGAAGAATTAAAACATGAGATGTCTGCAGAAAAAGGATTAGCTTGGTTTGATTTAGGAGATGGTCGAGTCAGAAAGGGACGCTGCCTTTGGTTTGATTCTGATATTCCTGATAGCTGGCTAGGGAGAGAATTTATTCCAAGGCTAGAAAGATTTGAAAAAGATGAACTCGGATTAGCTGATTGGGTTGATGAACAGATCTTAAATACTGAACAATCTGAAACTACTGGTCGCAGAAAAGAGGATTCGTTTTCTGGACCTCAGAGTTATGGATCTAATAC
>Ga0163149_10005587_pt1 | contig 13207 bp, 7 predicted proteins | sample OliLakLV19MP5G1_FD_148604 | JGI IMG/M metagenome (GOLD analysis project Ga0163149, IMG submission 148604) | Freshwater microbial mat bacterial communities from Lake Vanda, McMurdo Dry Valleys, Antarctica - Oligotrophic Lake LV.19.MP5.G1 | ecosystem: Environmental > Aquatic > Freshwater > Lake >...
AAATAAATCACTCTTATCCTTGTCATTGTCGTCTTCGTAATCTTGTCCAATTTGAAATCCGATGCGCTTTCCTTTCTTGCGGTCTCCATCCTCCTCATCTTCGTAGTCGCCTCCAAAAGGCCCTCGCCGGGAGGATCTCGATGGCGCACCGGTTCCTCCCAATTCCGCGAATTCATCATCATCAAATCCGGCATATCCTCCCGCACGACCCATACCCAATTCGAGTTGTCGTTTCTTCTTGAGTCCATCGGCTTGTTTGCCTTGTTCGGCCAAATTTACATTTTCAAGGGTCGGACCATCGTTACGATTGAGACCCTTGGCCAGATGAGGATTGTGTTGACTGCTTTCCAAAAGAGGGGCGTCCGCCAGTGTCATGACGGTGGTAGATCCCGCCTCCAGTTCCGACATGGCATGTGAGACGTTGATGCCTTTTAAATCTTCTTCATCGTATTTATCATCCTTTTTCTGGCCCTTTTGGGATTTTTTCGTCTTTTTGACGGCCTTTTTCTTGTCATCCGCGCCAGTAGCCGATCGTAACTTGGCAGCCCATGCCGAGACATCATTGTCCTCCGTGTCGCCCAAGGACTTGGCCGTAAAGGTCGACTTGATGCCACGTTGAACATCGTCTTCCAATTGAATGGCTTCTGCCAGATTTTTTTCATCTTCTTCTCGTTGCTTGCCCTTCAAATTGGCATCTTCAATCTTTCTGGAAGAAGAAGACTCACGGAGGGGTGGCAACCCAAGTTTGGCACGCAAGGCGTTCGTGTCGTCCACGGACATTTCCAAGACTTTGTCGCCTTCGCCTCCATCTTTATGGTTGTTGTTGTTATTGGCTCCATCATTATTAGTCTCTCGAGCCGTGCTTTTACCGTCCACGCGGAGAGGTGCTAGTCCTAATTCCGCACGCAATTTGTTGGTCTCTTGGACCGACAACTCGATGACTTCTTCGGACATTGTTGCACGTTTGAGAAACTAACGAATGAATAGTTGTTTGTGGGACAAATCAAGGGAAGAATGCTTACCGATGCGTACTAGTAGTACTGCTTGATGGGTAGATGAAGGAATGGATGAGGGGGGGCTAGAAGTAGGAAGTCTACCTCTTACTGTAGTTGTAGCAATACACTGACTCTAGAACTTTCTGGAGCTTTTACATATATGGCTGTCTTTGTTGGTGCATGTTTGTTGTCGTCTCTTGTCCTCTCGTTTTGGGACTCACTCGCTGCTCCGGCTGGAAGAATAAGTGTGCACTAAAAGTAATTTTTCGCGACGCACATTCACTCAAAACACTTCACTGGTACTTTTCACCAAATTTGATGCCGAGCCATAAATTTGTGGAACAAATTCGACCAGATTTCTTTCATTTTTCATCGATCGACGGAAGCTGCTGGGGCCGGGATGGCGCCTTGATTTCCTTCCTGAGCAGAAAACACTTACTGTACTTCGTAACAGGAAGAAGCAGAGCACCTCCCATGTCTCACAACAGCACATTAAACACACAACAAGTGAACACATCTTAAAAAATTCAAAACAAAAGGCTGAACCATGAAGATTGGAACCGTATTGTCGGCAATTGCTATAGCTGCATTCCTTCCTGAAGCAATGGCACAAATGGAAGGAGATGAGATTGGTGACGAAGTTTGCGTCGAAGGATATGTTATGGATGATTTTTGCATTGAACTAGGTATGTAGACATCATTACTACCGTAGCTAGCGGCACTATACTGTGTGATGGGCTTGTTCGACCCAACCCCTCTCTTGCCCTCATTTTTTCAAAACTTCCAGGAAATCTTTTGGATAACCCTTCGATCGAGACCCTAAAGAATCCAGAAGAGCATTCGGTAAGAGCAAAAAGCGTACACAGCGTATGCTGCTGTCTATGAGAATACGACTCGATATTAATTTTTGTTCGCCTTCTAAACGCGATTTCCTGTTCCTTTGTGTTTTTTGCTATTCTGATAATGACCAGGTCCACTGTCTGGTCGATGTACCGGTTTGTTATGAATCGCCCTATAACGTTTTGATCCCCGATGGTGATAATGGGTACACACCAGGATATTACTTGTCGGACAGTGAGTGGCGATCAAAATAATTGGCCGGCAACATGCAATCATCTACAGATACCGAACTAACCCTGTCTATTGATTCATATCCTCGTTTGCAATAGATTCCATCATTATGGATTATGGAAACCAGGTTCGTGAGACCTTAGCCAAAGGTTTGCGGGCGACGATTTTGGGTAAGAATTACACGCGATTTTCTACAATAAGCTGTGTTTGGTTTGCGATTGCTGTTTGTAAGGTGGAAGAGTAGATTCAAATCTGATTGTCTTCCTTTTGATCCGTTATTCCTATCGTCTTCAACAGGTAAAGTTATTGAGTCACAAGGAGATAAGCATTTCATTGAGCCAATCTCGCTCCTTCCGGTTGGTCCATGCCCAATAGTGGAAGATGAAGTCATGGTGGTTGAAGAAGCAACTATGCTACCGACTGAAATGCTGACGGTCGACGCAACTGAGACAGGTACTATGGATGATACAAATGGCGACGTAGAGGTCCCAGGTAGGCAACACAGAGTATATTTACTTGCGATGCATTTCTGACTCGGAGGAGCGCCACTAACAGATAACTGCATATCATCCAATCCCTTTTGCATTAGGTGACCGAATCGTCGAGGTCGGGCCCAACATGATGGAAGAGGCCGCAGCGGAAACCGATGCACCCTCCGAAGCGGGCTCTTATCTTGCAACCGCAGCAGAAACTGCAGTGGATAGTGCAGCTGCTAGCGAAGCAGAAATTACATGGACACGATTGCGCCGAACTAGAAATTAGAGTTAGTTGGAAACGCTGATTTTGAATGCAACTTACAGGCATCCTACAGCGCTCCCCAGCAAAAACCCAGAGAGCCACTTTTGTTGTGCAGCAACGTGCATGCGCATAGCTGCACAATAATAATCGGTAAACACTAGTCAAATTGCATATTTTTTACGCAGGAAGCCTTCGTTCAATTTTGAAACTCCTAAGAGCAGCCCAACACTGGTATCGCCCATGCTTTCTTATACCTAGCTATGGTGCCATTTCTTCAAGACATCTCTAGAATAGTGAGTGAAGCTATCTACTAGAGCCGGCGATACACTTTACTACTACTGGCTAGCTAGCTAGACTAGACTACGACGTAGCTAGCTACTAGCTAGCTAGCTAGGTTCACTTGGGAGAAGCTAACGAGTGTACTCCCAACCCTAAGACACTTCCCAGAGCCAACGTGATCCACGACAGCCCATATGACTCACTCGAACCCCTACCATTGAAGTCCACGGCGGCCGTGGACCATCTACTATACTCACTGCGCAAAAGGTCGAGCGAGGAACGTTCCCAGTCTGGAATCCTCAACTGTATCACATCTCCTTTAGTGGAGGTGGGTGCGAAATGAAAATACCGCTACATCAGGGACCTATCCGTAATCGTCTTTTCACGGAGTCGTTCTACTTTCTCAACTGAAAAGCATAAACGGAATGGAGGTGCTGAGACAGCTCGTTTCGTACTCCGACGAGTACTTGCCAACGGGATACTCGGTACATTTGCACCTGGCGGCATGTTTCACGCTGCAGGTTTTCCCCACAAGTCCCAACAAGGACAAAATATATTCGTTTGCTTTCATTATTTTGATACACGTTGACTTTTTGTTACAGCCTTTTCTTCCTGAACCCTCTCAATTTAGACTTTTCCAGCAAGATGAACCGAACCAGAGCAATAGGCGCTTTCATTGTAGCGCTTCTGCTTGTCGTCGCCGACGCCGTCAACCCCAGCATTAGAGGTCTTGCATCCGAAATGGACCTCAAACCAAAAACAAGTGCTCTGGAAGAGTTGCCTCTGTTTGTGCATGCCCATGTTCCCACGGCGGAAATTATTAACGTACAAGGCCACGCAATCTTCAGGAATAAGACTGATAAACATGATCATCGCTTGGAACGTCTCCTACAAGGCGACTCGCCTGTCGAGTATACCACTTGCCCTGCTTCGAGGGCTCAGTGCACATTTTCTCACGACGATCTAACACCGGGCGAACTCGAGATCTACAGCAAACTTGGAACGACACAAGCGTGGGAGGATCTTTTCAGCGACGCTCAGACGGCGCAACTGGTCTTTGACTGGATGAAGGTGTCTTTAAAAGGCTTGGGACCCAACAGTTGCGTTCCACCAGCTATAACTTTAACAAATGCCCTCGTTTTTGGCGTGCCGCTTGATGTCCTGAATCCACTCTTCTATATTGAGATTTTGGTGGCAGGGCCTTGCGAGACATTCAAGCCGCGCGTCGAAACGTTGTACAGTCGTCTCAAAAACCTCTACAAGGCCGCCAACAATCTTGCCAAAGTGCCCAAAATCGGGCCTTTCTTTAGTAAAGTTGCTAAGTTTTTAAAGAGGCCAGTAGATGCACTCGACGAGGTGCGACACGCAATGAAGGACGGCTGCAAAGCAGTGTCCAGCACGAGGAAGGCCGCAAGGTACACACTCGAGATACTCAACCACGTGGGAACTGCCTGCGGCGTCCTAGGTAGTCTCATGGATTATTATCTCATTTCCATCTGTAATCAGGCCAACGAAAATGCTGCAAACGCACGCTTGCGTGCGAGCGGCTTTCCGAACTCTCGTCGCTATAGAGGTCTGCAAGCCAACGAAGTCGATGTGCAGTTGCAAAAGCAAGCTGAAATCATCAGGACAAGGACCATGGTGCCTAAGGCTGTCTATGACAACCTTAAAGACTTCGACGAGACAGTTGCGCCAGTCCTCAATAAATTGAAAGCTACTTGGGATAGAGTAGAACAGGAGTTGGAGAACATGTTTGACGGCATCGAAGATGTCGTGGAGCTGTTTGCTCCATTCCAAGAAGTCATTGACATTTTAGGCGCTGTTAACTGCGCGGATATACCGGTGGTGAGCTACGGTAAGCAGCCCGGGATAGCTTCTAAATCTTTTTCTGCCCACCTAGAAGAATGGATCTCTAATTTTTCTACCTTCTACTTTGACCAAACCCAGCGTGCGAAGCCCTTGATTTGATCAATGAACTTGTTGAGGAAATTCTGGATGCCGTCGGAATTGGAGGTCTCCTGGATTCTCTCGAAGACGCGGTGAGAGATGCTATTGATCTTCCAATTGACTTTAGTTTTGAGATGCCCTTGGCTGGCCTCATCAATCTGAATCTGGATTCGTTGTTACCAGAACTGGACACATTACTGTTGGACCTGCGAACGAATCTCATGGCGGATTTGCCAAACCCAATCGATGACATTCACGACGCAGTAGAGAGTGCAACCACCAAACTCAATAGCGAACAAACAGACAAGTATGATATCAAGACAATGCTAACGCATACAACGAACGCCGAATGGAACTGTCCCAGTGGATTCATGCCTGTAGTGTCGTCAGCGACTTACTACGGACCAAACTGTGTCGACACCTTAGACGGGGTATGGCGAATTCCCTGTGATGGAAAGGATAGCTCTTGCACCAAGAATTACTTGAACCCAGACACTCGGCTGACTTGTGCGACACAATCGCTCCATTCTTACACTTCGCCCGAGCCGCTCCCCGCTTTGACTCAGGCCCCACCATTGCATACGTTTTCGTCTGTTTACCTCTGCATACCACCGACGGAGCTTGACAGTCTTGGTATCATGCCTGTCCTGAACGAAAGGAACGGAGTGACCAATTTCCCTTGCGTCGTGGATCATGTTGGTCCGTTTGACTACAGCAACCGAAACATCTGTACGAATCTTGGCGGAAGTTTCACGGGGACGGTGGACAAGTTCAGCTTTGGCCCCATGCCGCAGGCGTACTTCGATACTAGCCGATTAGTTACAACTGATCAGCTGGTGTGCCCCGGCGACGGTCGTGCTGTTCACTTGGAATATAGGGAGCACCGGACGCAAGAACAGATGGCGTGTTTGGATGTTGGCGGGCCTATGTACGCAGCGGAATATAAGGACGGCTATGGTAGCGAGTACATGTGTTTTGATGTGTTCAACCCTTCTAATCTGGGACCGACGGACGGTTGGTACCCAAATGACATGGGGCCTGCTTACTGCATGTACCCCAACAACAAGGATGCTGCATGCTCCGCCAGGGGGTTTTACCCGTTCACAACGAACAACCAATGCAACCTGCCCACTACTGCTGCCGAGGGAGCTGACACTGATTTCACTAGGACCTTAAATGCCAAACGTGAGAAAGTATGGAATCAGCTCCAAAGTACCAAGGCGACGTAAGTAGATCATGATGCCACGCCAAGCATTAAATCGCGTTGAAACAAAAACTGATACCTATCTGTACATCTTGCCTACACAGCTACACCAAGGATGACAATACTTGCCATCAAGAGTATGCTACGAGATGCCATGGCCAAACGACTTGTACAAGGCCTTCTTATTGTCCCTCCCTTGTTGTCCAATACGCATGTGTGTTTATGGAAGACGCATTGGATAATGATGTCCATTTTACCTTCGGAAAGTCTCGGGCTGGTGGTGGGAAACGATACGGATATAAGTGTCTCGCCAATCAAGAAGTGACAATCGACTCAGCTTCGCGAGGGTTTGGCTTGGGAGCAACATATGATGTTACGGAGGCTTATGGAGCACGCCTGACTTGCAATAGTAATAGGCAGTATTGCGAGATCCTTCAATATTATAGCGACCTCGGACAAGAGACACTCCGACTAGAGTTTGGATGCGAATGTGTTGCTGGCTATGTAAAGCCCCCCAACGAATTTGGAGAGTGTGTTGCCTGTTCCCCTGGATCTAAAAGGGCGGAGAGTGATGAAGTGTGCACCAAGTGCCTTCCAGGAACATTCCAAGACAACATTGCCACGAGCAGCTGTATCAACTGTCCAGCTGGGACCTATGCAATCGGTTCTGGCTCTGATAGATGCACCCCTTGTCCCGCTGGAACTGCTAGCTCGTCTATCGGGGCTTCAACAGACAGCACTTGCAACGCATGTCCTCCTGGATACTGGGCAGGGCCTGGAGCAAGCACCTGCGCCCCATGTAACTCCGGAGAGTCGACCAATGGTCTTGACAAAGCTCCTAAATGCGATGAATGTGTTAGAGGGACTTATGCCGCAGGTACAGGCAATGCTGAATGCACACTTTGCTCATTGGGCACCTTTGCAAACCATGAACGAGCCAGTTCTTGTAACGACTGCCCACGTGGAACGTATGCGGCAGATATCGGAAGTACGTCTTGCACCTCGTGTCCTCCAGGAAGTTATGCCTCTTCGACGAAATCTACAGAGTGCATCTGTTGCAAGGCTGGGGAGTTTATCTACGACGAACTCCTACGCCCGATCTCCCTTGGAGCTACCTCTGATCTCTGCCAAGATATTGCCATAGATCCTGTCCTGGCAAGTATCGACCCTTTCGCTCATTCAGATGTGTGTTTGGCTGGCTCAGAGGAGCTTGGTAACGGTCTTTGTAGTCCGTTTGCTAACACTGAAGCGTGTGGATGGGACGGAGGTGACTGTTGCTACGAGAGTTGTATCTTCAACCCTGACATCAACAGTGCAAGCTGCTACTTCACCACACTCCAATGTCTGGATCCCGACCCTGAGTCCCACGCGGTTGATATTAGCCTGCGACGCCCGTCTGATTTTGAACCAGCACCAATCGATGCCAATGATCCACCTCTGTCTCCACGGCCCGGCTGTGACGTGGACCCTCGCGTGGGCGATGGTCTTTGCAACGATGATTTGAATTTTCCTGAATGTGGCTACGACGGTGGCGATTGTTGCCCCTCTACTTGTCACGCGAATAGCCCAGGCTGCAAGTTCAACAAATGCACGCGCATGAATTGCAAGGACCCCCGCCCGAATTCTCCCATGCATCCTCCTGATCCTCCCAAGCTCGTTCCATACGTACCGAAAAACATTACGTATCAGTGCTCCGAACGTGTGCGAGATCCGGCCGTAGCTGCCATAGCCCCTCCTCATTTGAATTATGATGGCGAGGTCACTAGATTCTATCCTTGGGTTTTTGTCAAGGATTCCATTACCGAAGGAAGTTGCGTGAATGACTATGTGATCAAAAGGACGATTAGCTCGGCATTTGATGCATGGGGACAGCAAGCTATCTTTGTGCAGACGATCACTGTTTTTGACGACGTCAAGCCGTCTTTGGATGTGGTCTTTTCTGGAATTTCTGGGACTGTCGAGAGTAAAAATGTCGGATCCTACCCCGTTGATGGCGGCAACACGAGTGACAACTGCCAGAGCAGCGCTAGCATCGATTTCACCGAGACCAAGGATTTAATCATTTGTGATAACTCTTATGTTTTGAAACGCGAATGGGTCGCATCCGATAAATGTGGCAATGAGAAAGTCCTTACAGAAGATATCGTCGTCGTTGATGAGACGAATCCACTTTACACTGTTCCTGTTATTGATCCCGAAGACCTCATGATCTGGCCTTTGGACGACGTGAGAGAGTTCAGTCTGCTAGGAACATTTCGCTACGACTTGGCGGCCGATGATTGTGGAGATGATGACGGCACTTACTGTTCCGACGAAGTTGCGATCCATTGGATGGGATGTACATTTGTTGGCCCTGATGGGTCCGTGGTTGTTGCAGATGAGCTTGATTGTTCGTACGATCCTGAAACAGATACTGTCTTTACTCGAGCAACACGTGGCGATGTGCCTTTGGATAGCGACTACAGCAGAGTGTACGAGTTCAATGTTCGGGTGGTTGACTCTTGCGGCAATTTCATCGAAACGGCCCATCAGATCACGGTCCGCCCTCCCCCGCCTCGTCCAGAATTTAACCGTCCGCCATCCGACTTTGCTCCTGACATCGTCATTGAATGCAGTGACCCTCGCCCCGAAACGTCCGTCCTTGCTGTTTGGAACTTTTTGCTCTATGGCGTTCCAGTCGTATTTGATCCAACGGTTTCCATCAATGAAACTTCGACACCAGGCGAGTGTCCCAGCAACAGTACTGTAGTCGAAGTCTTCACCTCATCCCGAGACCTGTTTGGCAGGGTTACCCAGACCAGTAGAACCATTACGATCGTGGATACTATAGCCCCGGAGTTCAACTTCAGCTCCATCCCCGTAGATGCAGTTGTAGCCCCAGAAGCCGTACCCGCTCCAGTTCAAACATCAGCGACTGACAACTGCCTCCCAAGATTTCCGATTGTAAAGTATACTGAGCAACGAGTGGAACTTGCTGGAGAGAAAGCCTGCATCAACTCTTACATCTTAAATCGCAAGTGGTCGACCAAGGATGCCTGTGACAATCATGCTAGCGTAGAGCAGGTCCTGACAGTCATTGACGACGTTCCACCAGCCTACGCCCCGAACGATGTCATGAATATCTGGCCTCCCAACAAAAAAATATACACTTTTTCACTCATGGAGGACTTTGGATACGGAAATGTCACCAACGGCTGCGGCACGGCGGACTCAAAATACTGCGTGGACGACGTTACGGTTCAGTTTGTTTCCTGTACCGACAGTCAGTTGGATTCTTATAAAAAGGCTAGCCCAACGGATTGTACGTATGAGGAAGCGAGCGACACATTGAGTGTGGTAGCCGATCGCTATCGAAAGACTCCACGTAACTATTCCATCGCGGTGCGACTCGTGGATGCCTGTGGAAACACTGTAGACACTAGTAATACGATAAGCGTGGCCAAAGACTACACTAAGAGGAGCTCAAAGCAGCAGAGCTCAAAGCCGAGGAGCTCAAAGCCGCGGAGTCCCAAGGTCAAGTCCACCAAAAGTTCCAAGAAACGTGCTTGAAAAATAAACCGGTCCAGTGCTTCAACTGAGGCCAGCATCTGCGACAATCAATAACTGGGTTCATCTGGAATGTTTATTGCGGCGTCTTGTGTTAAAATACATATATAATATATGGGAAGACATAATTCGCTGAGTACAGGTTGTGTAGGTGTATAGTTGCGAAGAGTCTCAGGGCCGCCTTCGTTTTCCTTCCTTTTTTACTCGTATTTCGTCCTTGATTGCCCGTTGATTGATGTCAATCTCTTTGGAATCCACAATTCCTTTGTGGAAAGAGCGCCTGTCAAAGCTCATCCTTGACCGTTTTCTGCCTTTGTGGAGTTTGATTCCTTCGTCTTTCAGGACCTCATCCGCTATCTTCTCACGGTGGTTCACCAGTACTATTGCTGCTTGCTTCTGGTTCTCAATTTCCTGAAGGCGCCGAACTCGTTGCGCTTGCTCCAATTCTACTTTGGATTTGGGGAACCCTTTCTTTCGTGAGACTTTCCAGACGGCAAAAGCATAGTCCTTGGCATCTTTCCAAACACTCTGGAAGCCTTCCTTGGGCAATTGTTGCTTCCAATGAGACTTTTGTTCCTTTGCCCACGTTTTTCCATCCTTTAAATCAATATGAATAACCTTTTTTGCGAGGTCTCGTTTCACGCGTTCCAGAGATGATAACGATGGATCATCGACATGATCAAACAAAGTGTCAGCATTGACGGTGTCATATCCATCACCATCGCCAGCCTCAAAGTATGGGTCAAAAATCCCCACTTGTTCCTGCTTGGCATTGTCAGCGAGTGAGATGCCCGCACCCTCATCGTCGTTATCGTCATCATCGCTTTCTTCGTAAGCCTCTCCTGTAGTTGCAGCAAGACTTGCTCGTTCCAGTTTGCGCTCTTGTCGTTGCTTCTCGGCTGCGACGGTCGTATCCACATATCTGTCGATCCCTTCGACGATGCCAATGGCATAGCTCAACCGCGAGCTCTTTGTGCTAACCTTTTCCCAATAGTAGATTGGTTCGCCAGGCTTGTAGTCGGCTGCCATTTGGGAAATTCGTTCGGTGGCAACTTTGAATGCATAACCCGCTAATTGCGCATTTGTGTAGATTCCGTAAAAGGCAACTTCGCATCTTCTGCCACGGGATACGCTGTGATAGGATTTGACATCAAAGTTCTTGCAAATTGGTTGAGTTAGATCGGCAATCCATCTAGCAAAGACAGCTGGTTTGTTGGTCTTGGTACTCAGAATGCTCACTTTAACAATCCCGCCTTTGAGAATCTCCTCGTCGGCGCCACCAGACTGCTCCTTTTCATTCTTCTCTTGGCGTTCTTTCAGGAGAATGGCCTGAGATAAGTTGTGTTTCCTCATCAGCCGTTGCGCAAGTTTCATTGCGTTCTTGGCTTCGTTCTCATTTGACTGCTCGTGAAAGCCAGTATTTAACAATTTGATGATTCGAGCTTTTACAGCTTGGTCCGCCTTCTTCCGACCTGCCCCATGGATCAGAGTAGATCCCTCTTCAAGTGCAGTGTTGTCATCTTGTTCATCTTTCTTTGTCCCAGGTGCAGATGGCAAATCCTTAGCTTCCATTAGAACCTGCAAAGGCGCTTCCTTCTTTTTTCGTGTTTTGGGTTCCATATCATCTTCCTCCAAATCATCATCCGTTACGTCCTGCTCATGATCGGACTCTTCATCCAGCTCGGCATCCCAGGCATCGGATCCGTCTTCTGCAGATCCATCATCATCGTCCTCGTTCTCGTCGTAGTCACTGCCATCATTTGTCTCTTCGTCGGAAGACAACTCTATAGCATCTAGATCCTCTTCTTCCTCCTTTTGTATGCTCGTTTCCACTTTGACTCCCTCCGTTGTACTATCTTCTATACCATTGCTCTCCGTTTTAGCAGCAGAGCTCTCTGGCTCACTCTTCACTGGCGTTCTTCTGCTACTTGTGCGCCTCGGCCGAGCAGCTTCCAGATCCTCTTCTTCCTCCTTTTTGATGCTCTTGACGTGCTCTGGTGTGATATCTTCCATAGTATCATCGCTCTCCCTTTTAACAGTAGAGCTCTCTGGCTCGCTCTTCACTGTCGTTGTTCTGCTACTTGTGCGCCTCGGCTGCGGAACCCGAGCTGAAGCGCTGCTCGGTGCCACATCCGGATGGACCTTTGGAATTAACTCCAGGTCCACGCCATCTTCAATTTCCACCGTGTTTTGTAGCACTCTACCATTGTCACGCCGTCGAAGGTCCCATTGTTGTGCGGCATGATTGCCGGGCAGCGCTGCGCCTAGTTTTTCGGCGGCCTTGAGGATAAGCATCTGCAGTTCTATGGATTCATCGAATTTCAGGACGCGTTGGATGCCATCATCCGATGACGAGAAGATATGAACTCGTTTCATTATTGGAACTAGCTAGGCACTGCTGCAGTAAATAGTATGCTACAAGAGGATCCAACTAATCGCGCTGGGACGCCACTGATCACTCCGATCAGCGAATGATCCCACCCTCTCTGGGAAGTAATGAAAGACCAAGCCTCTACTAGCTGTTTATTCTTCATCATTCATCTTCACCACACAACTGCTATTTGCACTCCAACTGCTTAGTGGCAGAATAGTAATCGCCTGAACAGAAACTGCGATCTTGTTTCCAAAGATTCTGAAACAATTAGATGCATATTAGCTCCATTTGTGTCCCATACGGGACTGATTCCGCGAAAACCTTCAATCGTGACGAAACTGCCGCGAGCCGAACAGGAGCGTCAACAAGACATGGGGCGTCACTGACATCTTCTTGCAATAACAAACGACGAAGCAAAAGCGCCGATCAACGAATGAATAAATCCATCAATCGATCAACTGCCCAAGATCTTCTATCTTTTATTTTTTCCATAATATTTCCTTCTCGGCTTCCCACCATCCATCCATCAATTTATAGTTTTAATCCTTCCCAAGTTTAATTCATTCATTTTACTTGAAAACTGACCATGATTTGTCGACCAGCTGCAGTCCGTGCTCTTGCATCTCGTGCCAATGGGGTGGTAGTAACTCGCCGTGCTTTAATCCAAGCAGCTACACCTGCCTTTTCTACCTTGGCAGGGCGTACAAGCCTAACAGCTTCTGTACCAGTGTCAGCCCAACCGCCGGCCTTTCGATTCTTGTCCACAGCGGCCGCCGCTGAGCCTGCTGCTGCTCCTGCTGCTGCCAGTACCAAACAACCCTTTGTTCCAACCCCCGAACGCAAATACGAACATTTTGTCAATGTCGAAGTGACGGACAAAGGCGTGGGCATTGTCCGCTTTGATTGTGCCAATCAATCCGTCAACACGATCAGTTTTGCCGTCAAGGATGAAGCCAAGAAAATGTGGGCCGAAGAAATTCAAAACAATCCTAACGTCAAGTCGGTCGTCTTTACGTCAGCCAAAAAAGCCGGCTTTATTGCCGGGGCCGATAT
>Ga0163149_10005593_pt1 | contig 13199 bp, 10 predicted proteins | sample OliLakLV19MP5G1_FD_148604 | JGI IMG/M metagenome (GOLD analysis project Ga0163149, IMG submission 148604) | Freshwater microbial mat bacterial communities from Lake Vanda, McMurdo Dry Valleys, Antarctica - Oligotrophic Lake LV.19.MP5.G1 | ecosystem: Environmental > Aquatic > Freshwater > Lake >...
TCGTAGCGCTTCACCACATCCAAAATGACGTTGTAGGTGCGGTCTTGCACCACTTTCGCGCCTGGGTCCATCCAAAGTTGGTTTCCCCAGACATACACCACGTCTGGATTGGTCACGGCAAGATGGGGAGCCGCGTTGACAGTTTGCCGAGAGCTACGGGCGCGATAGGGATTGAACCAGGCATGAAGTTCGATGTTGCGCTGGTGGCACTGGGCGATCGCAAATTCCAACGGGTCATACATCGGGTTGGGCGCTTTGCCTTGGGTGCCCGTCAGCCAATGACTCCAAGGTTCCAAGGGCGATCGATAAAGCGCGTCGCCTTCGGGACGAACCTGAAGAATCACCGCGTTAAAGTTCATTGCCTGAAGGCGATCGACAAGCGCAATAAATTCGGCTTGCTGCTGCTGAGTGGTCAGCCCATTTTGAGATGGAAAATCCTTGTTCCAAACCGAGGTCACCCAAACAGCCCGAAACTCGCGGGCATGGCTCACCTGCACAGTTTGGCTCGGCTGCCAGCGCACGATCGCACTAGAAGCGATCGCGGGAGCCTGCTGCAATGCCACCAAACATTGATAAACAAACGCTGCCATTTCAGCGCGAGTGGTGGGCTGGGTTGGACGCAACCGCCGCAGAGAGGGATAGTTAACCACAATGCTATTCACCGTTGCCGTGGCGATCGCGTTCGTGGCATAGGCTGGAATTTGAGCGGCATCTTCATAGAGCGATGCCAGCGGCACGGAAATAGTCGTCGATAGCTTTAAGCCACCGATCAACGCCGCCAAAGTTTGCGATCGCGCAATCGGCTCGGTTGGGCGAAACAATCGTCCGGGATAGCCACTCATAAACCCCGTTTCATACGCCCAGCGAATAGCACCCGTTGCCCAATAAGTGGCTGGCACATCCAAAAATGGCTGATAGGGACGAATCGGCGATCGCGGGAAAGCCGTCTGCAACACAATCGCGAACTCTGCCCGACTGACCGCTTGCTCTGGTCGAAAGCTGCCATCCGGAAACCCGCGCACAATTCCCCGCTGCGCCAACGCTTCAATAAACGATCGCGCCCAGTGCGTTTGAATATCTGGAAATTGTCCTAAAAAAGAAGTCATGCCGCAGGCACCCACGCTGAATTTTGGAGACAAAAATATTAAAGCTCTATTTCTGGGTCTTGCCAGACAACCTCAAAGGAATGCAGTTCAACTTGCTGATATGACAGTGGTTAGCGGAATGCAGGAGGGCGATCGCCCCAAATTACCCCTTGCACTGCCGCCGGATGAAAGTAGCAGTGTTCTACATTTGCATAGTTCAGATTGGCATGGGTGAGAGTTGCATTGGTAAAAATTGCCTGCTGCAAATTGGCTCCTTGCAAGTTGGCACGACGCAAACAAGCGCCGCTGAGGTTGGCGCTTTGTAAAGTTGCGCCTTGCAGATTTGCATCTGCCAAGTTTACCTTCCGCAGATTTGCCCACCGGAGATCCGCGCCTGCCAAATTCGCGCCGCTAAGATCTGCCCCAAATAGATAGGCACCACACAAATGAGCTTGAGTGAGAGTAGCCCGATGCAGGATTGCTTGATAAAAATGAATCTGACCCAGTTCTACTTGGTGTAAATTTGCGTCGCTGAGATTGGAATTTCCTAGTTCGGCACCCAGCAGCAGCGCTAGGCTCAGATTGGTGCGTTGCAGGTGTGCCCCAGTTAGATCGGCATCGCGCAGGTCAGCTTGGTGTAGCTCGGTGCCGATCAGGTTGGCGTGGCTGAGGTCGGCTCCGCGCAGGTTTGCCTGGGTCAGGTTAGCTCCAATCAGGTTCGCATGGCTGAGATTGGCATAGCTGAAATTGGCGTGGCTCAGGTTGGCATCGACTAATTCGGCACGGCTCAGATCCACTCTGGGGAAATCAAGCGACTGCGATCGCCCTTGTTCAGTGCCGCCACGCTTCCCATCATCCGCAACAGAATCAGGTCCACTGCGTCGCAGCGATTCTACTTGCTGCTTTAGCTGGGTTAAATATCTAACGTCCGCCATCCGCTTTTTGCCCTTTATCCATCGGAAAGCGCCCTTGTTCTCAATTTATTTTTGCACTGAATGCCGCCCAATTATTCCAATCGTCCACCATCGGGCGATCGCCCAGGCACACTTTCGATCGCCGACAGCACCGCATGAGAAGCCGCCAAAATATCGCGTTCTTCTCCACCTAAATACAATCGCCCAAAGCTGCCAACCGCCGACACTTGCAAAATGTTGATCAACGCGGCTTTCTCTGCTTCATTCGCTGCCAATGCCGCCCAGGCTGCGGGTTCCACTTCAAAAACATATAGCGTTTGCCCAGACATGATCATCTGTCCGCGACGAGTGCGGTTAATCAATTGAGCATGGTGGGGGTCAATATTGCGAATAATTTGGCTAGAAAGCACACGAGGCTTGCGGCAATCTTGGCGGCGCACTTCCAGGGTATCCAAAATGGCTTTACCGGCTGCTTGCAGTTCTCCTTGATTGGTGGAATGAAGCTCCAGTAAGCCGTAGAGACGTTCCACCATCAGCACACCCGGACGCACCACCGCCGATTTCAGCGCCACATCGGTAATCCGGTTAATTTCAATCCCAGGAGAAATTTCAATCCAGAGGGAAGCGTCGCCCGGAAGGGGAAGAAACCCAATCGAAACGGTTCCCAGGTAAGCGGCGTGCTGAGCTTGCAACCGATCAATATAAACGTAGCTACGCAGGTCAACGCCCAAGAGTTTAATCTAGTCCGGGTAAACTCATCTAGTATACGGTGTTGAGTTTGCCGATCGCTACGAAAAATCGCTACGAAAGATCGCGTTAGGTTTTACTATGAGAGAAGTTTGGCAGGGTTGCTTAATTTCCACGAACCCGTTGAACGCCTGCCACTTGGGAACTGGGCGATTCCCGTAGGAAGCCTGTGGAAAGCTGCGCTAACGTTTCACGAATCGCCCCACCTGTCATGCCATCTGATCCATACCAAAGCCAAGTTTTTCGTAAGCTGTTGCGCCAAACGCGCCAATGGCTCGATCGCCGCCAGCAAACCGTGCGCCAGTTGCAAGTCGCTGCCAGTTGGAGCGCCCAAATTTTGATCTATCCGGCGTATGCTCTGTTTCAATCGGCGAGATCGCTGAGCAAAACTCTGGGCAAGGCAATCCAGCCTAATCCATCCTTGCTACTCGACGAACATCTCGACGAAGTTGAGATTCCACTGCAATCAGCCCCGTTGCGGCTAACAGCGGAAACTGCCTTACAGCAGATACTCCAGACGGTAGAGAGTTTTTCTTTGCCAGAACGGTTACCGATTGGGCTAGAGCCGCAGACGACGCGAATACGGGCGATCGCCTGCTTAGTAGAAACCCAAGCGCTGGTATTGGTGACTCAATTTAATCAAATATTGGATGTGTTAAACCCGCATCAGCAAGATGAATTGGCGCAACGGATTAGTTGGGAAATGGCAGCCTATGCGCGATCGCGTCGTTCTAAAAGTTTGCCTGATCGAATTATTGATGCATTGCAAGGAGCGCGATTAGTAAAACGTTCGCGAAGCGTCTCCGAAGGAGAATCCCTACGGGAATTGCGGTTGTTCGCTCGTTTTCGTCCAGTCGCCACTAACGCTTTGCCTGCGGCATCGGGTTCATTGTGTATAGATACTCCAATACGGCAGTCAATGCTGGCAGTGCGCGACTGTCTGACAGAAGTGGATGTTTCTAGCCATATGCCGCTATTAACCGTCGCTACCAGCCTATCCGCCCCAACCTCCATTTTTATTCGCGGGGTCGCCACGCAACTGGAGACGCGATCGCTGGTGCTGGTGACCAATCGCAACGAGATTCTGGATATTTTGGATGCTGACCAACAACTGATTTTGCAGCAGCGGATTATCTGGGAAGTCGCTCACTATCGTCGCTATTTGCGATTGCGCCATGCAATGGCTCAGCTTGATCCCGTGCGATCGCCCCATGTCAACAGTCCGATTTTTCCGGGTGTGCGTTCGTTTTATCAGCTAATGGTATGGATGCAGCAAGGTTCTGTAGCGATCGCTACCAACCTGTTTAAGGAAGCAGATTTGGCGGATAGGTCACCAGCAATAGTGCCTGCGCCTCAGATTAGTACTCAACGCGATCGCGGCATCGCGGCTTTAATCCCGGTCATCCGTCGTCCTGAGCGATCGCTAAATGCTGAACTGACGATTTCTGAGGAAATTTTATCTGAGAACATAGCTCAACCGATGCTTAATATGGCGAGATCGCCCGACATAGTAATGATTCCAGACAGCCCTATTCCAGAGATCATTGATACAGAAGTTACCCTGATGGGCTACGAGCTAAGTCTGCTGGAACGAATTATGCGGCTGCTGGACTTCTGCTTTTTTGCGATCGAAGAATTTACTCGCTTGCTATGGAATGGCTTATTAAAACTCGTTCCTAAGCGGTACTAGGTGACTTTCAACCGTTAGGATAATTGATGGAAAACGATTTCAGGAATAGTTATGAGCAACGCGATCGCGGATATTTCGGTCAAAACCATTACAGGCACCGAGCAATCTTTGAAGGACTATACCGGCAAGGTGTTGCTAATCGTCAATCTGGCATCTTATTGCGGATACACGCCTCAATACAAAGGGTTAGAATCGCTGTATCAAAAGTATCGCGCTCAAGGATTGGAGGTTTTGGGGTTTCCTTGTAACGACTACGGCGCACAAGAACCTGACAGCAACGACAAAATCGCCCAATTTTGCGAAACCCGCTACGGCGTAACCTTTCCCTTGTTTGACAAGGTTCATGCCAAAGGTGCCGAGCAGCATCCGCTCTATGCCCGTCTGACCCAAACCGCCCCGGCTGGCGATGTAGCCTGGAACTTTGAAAAGTTTTTGGTGAACAAGCAAGGCGAAGTGGTAGGTCGCTATAAAAGCGCCGTAGCGCCCGATGCAGCAGAACTGATCAGCGTAATTGAAAAAGAACTTGCTGCTTAGAGGCTGAAAAGTCTGGGTTGATCCCTAGTAAGCGATCGCTGAAATTAATCCAAGGATGTGTGAGGCATCAGCCGCAGTGTATCAACTTTACTGGGAAGATGCTCACACACATCCTTGCTGATTTTTTTGGCTGGGCATGTATGATGAACTTATAACTCTCGATAAAAAATTTACATTAAATGATGCCAAATTTTGATTTTGTACTGCGCTAAAATTCATCGACAGATTAGCATAGTGTCATTAAGATTCACCCACCGCATTGATTTCCTATGGTGCCTCCAAGTGGTGATCCATCAAAACCGCAAAGTTCCTTGACTGATAAGCAAAGCGATGCCGCTAGGCTCAAAACGGATTGGATGTCTCAAGTTGATACCGAGCAAGCCTTTCGCCTGGTTGATAGCATTCTGCCCTTTGAAGCCTGCCTATATCATCAAATTTTGCCGCTTTCTCTGGAAGGAAGTCGGCTAAAGCTTGGCATGGTCGATACCGACGACACGACCGCTCTCGATTATGTTCGTCGGATTTTGGCGTATATGAATTGCTCTTTAGTGCCCCAACCAATCGCGTCTGACGTTCACTATGCCGCGCTATCTGCATACCTCCAGTATGCAGATACTCAAAAAAAGGCGGTGAGTACTGCTCCTCAGCCTGTTGCCAGACGCATAGCCAAAAAACTAGCTGAGCAATCTGTCAAACTGTTTGCCGAAGGGAAATCTCTGGGGGATGCAGCGGCTCCTGCATCTGATGAAGTCTCTGCTAAATCTGCTTATGAATACCCTACGTTGGTGGTAGATAGCCCGACTATACTACCGTCATTGGCGATCGTCCCCGATTTGACGATGCAAACAACTATTGATGCCACACAAGTGGTTGCTCAAGCTACTCAAACTTCAGTTCAGAAGGTTTCCACTCCAAGACCGACCCAGTCCTTACCTCGATTAGAAATTTATCCGGCTCATTTATCTGACCCACCAGAAGTATTAGCGGCGCTTTCTCCAAAGGCATTGCTACAGGAATTGCTCGCTCGAATATTAGATTGGGGAATTGGGCGACTTTATTTAGAGCGGCAATCTCAGCAGGGGAGAATTGTGTGGAGCCAGAACGGGGCTGTTCAAGCAGTGCTTAATGAGTTGGAAGTGAGCAAATTTGATGGTGTAATTCGTGAGTTAAAAGCTTTAACTGAATCATCGACGGATTTTGTCAAAAAAACTAAACAGGTAGAAGTCGAGCGGCTCTATCAAAATCAGAGGCTGCTGTTACGCTTGCGGCTTACCCCTGGCAAATATGGTGAAGAAGCGACGCTGCAAGTGTTACGAGGAGCGGCACTCAAGTTTTACAAACAGCAACAGTTGGTGAGTATGGGGCAAGAGGCAATGGGATTGGCTCACCAGTTGCAGAGCAAAATTAATGAGCTGTATGCTCATAGTCATACGCAGTCAGTTTTATTGCCTGAAAACTTAAATACGTTGCCGGAATTGATGCGATCGCTCAAGCGCATGGAATATCAACTGCATGAGTTGCAATCTCTCAAGTTTGATGAGGCAGCGGAGGAGTAGGGAAAAGGTTAGAAAAAGTCCCAGCAGAAGGGAGGAGTTGCCTGCCATGCTGCATCTAGCTTTGATATCAAAGCAGAGTCACCTTCGACTTCTATTTCTCCTAACCATTGCAACTCTGAGGCGGATCTCATTCCACAAAATAGCTGCGTTAAGTGTTCAACCGAAAGCGTGATGCGGGTAGCGGCGGACTGTTGCATACAGTACATTTTTTGCTCAACAAATTCTACAGAAATCTGCTGATTGCCCAACACTGGATCGATGATGTGAAAGGCGATCGCAAATGGATCTCCAGGATGAGTCGGGCGCAGTTCCAATGCTTTCACCACATCTACCAAGCGCCACATAAACCCGCCCCCAGTGGCTCCAAACCGATGGGTCAAACCAAATTCAAACGGTTGTGGGGGTAATGCCGGATCACATCGCTGCTCACTCAGCAGATGGGGAAAAGGATCTTGCGGGTTCGTGTTCCAAACAATTGTGGTAAATTGATCGCGCAAGGCTGCCAAAAAACCAATCAGTCCGCGATAGGCACCAGCGGTTAGAGCGACCCATTCCTGCACCGCGATCGCCCACTGCGTTTTAGTGGGTTCCAAATGGGTGAACTCAATCACCATATAGCCCAGCAAATCTCCCGCTTCAGCATAGCAGTAGATTTCTTCTCCACCTTCAGGTTTAAAGTATCCTTTCCAGCGATTGGGTTCTCGTTGCAACCAGCCATTGTGTTGCTGTGCAGCTTTGTGATACACCGCTTTAATAGAGGCTTCCAAGTCACCCCGATAGGGCACTACATTCACTCGCTCAGTGTAAAGCGGCAGGTGACGAGATGACACTCGATATTGGTGCGTTTCGCCCACCCAAGCCCAGCCCAACTTGCGATAAAAGCCGTGCTGAAACGGATACAGCATCGATAAGGGGATTTGCTGCTTGTGAAACAGTTTCAGGGCATGTTCGATCAGTCCTTGAGCAATTTTTTGCCCCCGTCGCTCCGGTGCAACGGCGACTCCGGCAACTCCCGCCATTGGAAACTCTATCCCTTGAAAAAACAAGGCTAGTTCGAGATGGCGATAGCGTCCTGCCAAATTGCCAGCCTGATCCGCTAATACCCATGCCTGTCCGCCCGGTGGATTAAGCGGCTCGTCTTGCACCTCTTTTTCCACGTCAGCTTGCGATCGCGCCAGATCAAACGCCAGCCGCCCCAAGTTGATAAATTGGGCGCGATCGCTTTCTTCAGCGGTACGAATTGTGAAATCTGGCAGATTAAGCATGATTAATCTCGCGTTAACTGTATGTTGGAAAACTCTCTACCATTCTTGATTAATTCACAAAAATATAGGGACATTCCGTAAAATGTCCCTACCCTAAGGAATGGAAATTAAATAAATCCGAGGTTTGGTAGGGGCGTAGCATTCGGGCAAAAAACCTTGCAACTCAAGCAGAGTCATCTGCCGAATGCTACGCCCGTACGGGGAGTTGTCGATATTATTTAATCCATGATCCTAAGTATCATCAATTTTTAGTTTGCTGGCTAGGTTTGCTGGCTAGACTGTCGCCAATAGCGGCTGTGCAATCCAACGATCCATCGCTTTACCCACTACCGAAAGCTGTTGCATCAGTTGGTCAAACTGATCTGGCGTTAAACATTGCGGTCCGTCGGACAATGCTTTCTTGGGGTTGGGATGAACCTCAATCATTAAGGAATCAGTGCCAGCAGCAATAGAAGCGGCTGCCATGGAAGGAACATATTCCCACTTGCCCGTACCATGGCTTGGATCAACCATGATCGGTAGATGAGTCAGCGATCGCAAAACTGGAATGCAAGATAAATCTAATGTGTTACGGGTGTACTTACTGTCAAAGGTGCGAATACCGCGCTCACAGAGAATTACGTTAGGATTGCCTGCTGCCAGAATATATTCTGCCGCCATCAACCAATCTTCAATCGTTGCCGCCATGCCACGCTTTAGTAGAATGGGTTTTTCCTGCGCGCCGACCTTTTTCAACAACGAAAAATTTTGCATGTTGCGGGCACCAATTTGAATAACGTCCGCAACTTCTGCCAAAGGCTCTAAGTCTGCTGCATCCATTAGCTCAGTAATAATGCCTAGTCCGGTCGCTTCTCTCGCCTGTGCCAACAGTGCCAAAGCGCTTTCTCCGTGCCCTTGAAATGCATAAGGAGACGTTCGTGGCTTGTAGGCTCCACCTCGAAGAAACTGTGCGCCAGCCGCTTTCACGCGCCGTGCCGTTTCCACAATCATTTCTTCATTCTCAACCGAACAAGGACCCGCTACCACCACAAGAGGATGCTGTTCTCCAAAGGTAACGACTCCATTGGGCGTAGACACAGCGACCTCGCTAGGAGAGCCTTGCCGATACTCCCGACTAGCGCGCTTATAGGGCTTTTCGACTCGCAATACCTCTTCAATCCAAGGGCTTGCCTCTTGAATTTGCCGGGGGTCCATATCCACCGTTTCGCCCACTAGCCCAATCACAACTTTGTGACTGCCAACAATTTTTTCTGGGCTGAGTCCCCAGCTTGAAAATTCTTCAGTGAGGCGGTTAACTTCAATTTCTGGGGAGCCAGTTTTCATGACCACGATCATTGGGTTTCTATCCTTGGTACGTGTGTGAATGATGTGCGAAATGACGAAGCAAAGCACAATTTTTGAGAGGGTTATGACTCTTTTTGCCGTGCTTCCCGCCAAGATGCGATCGTCCGGGCAAAGTTGGTTCTAAATTCGTTCCAACCAAACCAACTTCCTACCCGATCTTCATCCCAAGACGCAGAAAGGGCACCATAGCTAAGACCTAAAACGCCCAATCCAAAGAAGCCCAAACTGACCAGAAAAACTACCACTGATGGCAGCTTAAAGTAGTACTGACTAACAACAATATAACTAATTATAAAAGTCAGCATTCCAAGACTAGATGGAATGCCGCAAAAAAGTGCAATTCGCCTAACCATTCGTTTGCTAACGACTTCCGGTATAGCAGCAGAATGGCTAGGGACTGAATCTCTATCTTGTTTAGCCTGTTTTTCCACTTGACTAGACTTTGCTAAAGAGCCGCTCTTAGATCTGGGGTCAGATTCAGCCTTGGGAGATTGAACGCCACTGCTTCTAAGAGCTTTTTTAGGGTTCTGAACTGGCTCAAACGGCAAACGTGAAGAACTGCTTGGACTAATGTCTTGGGACAATCCTGCAAACTCTTCACGTTTATCTTTATTTTTTGATTTCCAAGACTTTGATGACATGATCGCTTTTCCTGGCTTAGCCGCGAATGCCCAGTTTAGTGATTAATGCGCGATAACGAGCGTTGTCTCCGGCTTGAATATAAGCCAGCAAGCTCTTTCTTTGACCAATCATTTTTAGCAAACCTCTACGGGAGGAATGGTCTTTCTTGTTTGTCTTCAGGTGTCCACTCAATCGATTAATCCGTTCAGTTAGCATTGCCACCTGAACGTCCGCAGAACCCGTGTCAGTTTCGTGAACCTGATAGGAGGAGATAATTTCTTGTTTTTGCTGTTGCACCAGAGCCATGAGTTGTCCGAATTCCTATTTACACAAAGTCAGCAGTCCTCAATAATAGCATGGGATTTAAGCATGGCTAAAGAGTTAAGCAGGAAAGTAACACTTGCAAAATTGCTAATAGTTATTCTCTAAAAGCAGGGTAAAAACACTTAAGGTGAAATAGAAGATGTCACCACTGGGCATGTACCTAAATCACCTGGAGGCGGAATTAAGCCAACGACGTGGGGAACAGCCCGTGGTTCATAAGCGACTAACGATTTGCCTTTAAAGGCTAAAGAAGTGCTGGCACCCGAATCTAGCATGACCGCATCTCGAAACCCTGCTTGGGCAAGCGCTACGCCTAAATCTACTGAGCCGATGGGTTCGGTAGACACTCCAATTTGAGGTTGCCCTTGCTGATTAATTCCCCAAAATGCCCGATGTCTCAATTCGTTGACGCTATACAGCCGACCAAATCGCTCTATGGGCTGAGGTTTGCCATTTTCAACGAGCCAACCAGCGGCAACAAAAGCGTCGGTCACGGTGGGCATCTCTGCCTGAAGGGCTTCTAATGTGTTGTGCTTTTTGAAGTTGAAAGGAACAAATTGGACGGCTTCAGTTCCGATCAAAACGAGGGGGCGATTTTCTAAAAAGGGAATTTCGCCGCGCTTACCGGGAATAAATTGACCGTGGCTTTGGCTATAAATTGGACCCAACATTTCGTTAGAGTCCAGCATTTCTAGCGAGAAGAAGGTGCCATCGACGGCGGCGATCACAGGAGTATTCGCAATAATTTGAGGGATTTGCCCACGCGTATTGTAATGAATGGTGACTGGCTTGCCGCCGGCAATAAAAATAAACGGATTCTGATTGATTGTCATATCCATCCGACGGATAGGGGCTGTGAAGTTGAACCCCATGGTGACGGATGGCATAGGGGAGCCGCCCCAGGCAACATCGACCATTTCTTGAATGCGGGATTGCCCGATTCTCCCGATCGCCATTAGGCTCTGTGACTGACCTGCCAGTTGTTCATCGGCATCGTTCATCGTCAGTGCTGCCAAGTATCCCGCTGCCTGCACCGACTCCAAGGCGGCTTTGTCAAACTTACCTTCCGGGTAGGTGAAGTAGCGAATGGGGATGTCTAGCTGTGCTTCTAAAATCCGCTTGGACTCCTGAGTTTCGACCAGCAGTTGAGCCGGAGTCAATCCCTCCATCACCGTGTGGTTGACGCTGTGAGAGGCGATCGTCACGAGGGGATTTTTTGCCATTTCCCGCAGTTGCTCCCAGTTGAGGCTAGAGCGTCCCATTTGTTTACCGACTTTGATGGTGTAAATCGAGAAGAGTGCGGGGTAATTATATTTCTTTAGCAGGGGATATACATAGTCGTAATGCCCTTTATAGCCATCATCGAAGCTGAGCAAAATCGGCTTGGCTGGCAGTGCAATGCCTGTGCGGAGGTGTGCCACAAGCTGATCCATGCTGATGGGAGTTAGCCCTTTTTGTTTGATTAGCTGGAGGTGCTGCTCAAATTCCTGCGGGGTGACATCAAAGAACACGAGCTTTTCCGGCAGGATGTCGTGGTACATCATGACGGGCACTTTGGCTTGCCGCGCCAAAGAGTTAATTTCGGGAAAAGGACTGGGATTGAGGTATGCCATTACTTGAGGGGCAATTTGACCGACGATCGCGTCCATACCAAATGCAGGCTGTTCAACCCAGTTAGCAGTTTGGGAAATGTTGCTAACGAGTTGAGTGATGCCATTGGTGGATTGAGCCGCTTGTGCTGGTTGGCATTTGGAATTTGTAGGGGGAGCAGATGGCTCTAAAATATCTGGTTGCTCAATCGTTGGCTGTTGAAGTGTTGGGTTGGAATCAAAGGTTGGATTGGAATCAAAGGACTGGGCAGTAATAGCGGTTGCTGAAGCATTGGACTGCGATCGCCCAATTCCGCAGAGTAGTAGCGGTGCAAGACTCACTGCAATTGCAAGCCGCGATCGCTTTTGGAAAGGACTAATTACCTTGAATTTGCTCAAAAACTCACACGCGATTCCCATAACTTATTCAATCCCACAAGATCCCCTAGACATATCTACCCTATAACGGCTGATTTGTCAGTTTTTTAGATGCTTTTTTCGCGAAAAGGCAGACCTTTTAATGTTTAATCTTTATCGGCAAGCCTTGTATTTAATTTAACTAGCCATAGAAAATGACTGAAACAGAATTTATAGAGGATTATTATGGAGCTTTTCACACGTTGGAAAAAGAAAAACAATAGTCCTCTAAACCCATAGAAGATCCTGTTAATCGCTGTTTTTTAAGCATTGGTGAAAGAGAATAAATTTTGTATAGAAGATTACAGAATAACCTAATCAAAAAAGGTGGAATTCTTTATGAAGTTATTTTTGTTACTTGCTTAGCCATTCTCAAAAAAGTGAGATAACACTCAGGAAATACGTCAGGAAATACGTGCGTTAAGCATCTAAATGTTCGCTTCTAGCTTCTTATGTTCCTCGCAAGCTTTTTGAAGTGTTGCGATCGCTCAGGGTTCCGCTGATTTCTCAATTTGCTCATCTTCCTAGCAATTAAATGCTGTTCATCAAAGTGTCACTCATCAACTCAAACTCAGTGAGGAATTCCTACTAATGACCATGAGACTTCCGTTTAAGTCGCCTTCAGCCCGAAGAAAGCAGCGTCTAGCACCAGTCCAAACAAACCAGTGGCGATCGCTCGATTGGTACTCCAGAAAGCTATCCCCCAGCGCTCAAGCCTGTATTCCCCTTGCCCTGATCATTGTGTTGATTTGGGGTTATGAAGCGTTTGCTCAAGGTGCGCCTACCCTCGCAGATGTGGTAAAAACCACCGAAACCCTCAAAGTGGGTCTCGATACCATGTGGGTGCTGGTTGCTGGGATGTTGGTGTTCTTCATGAACGCTGGCTTTTGTATGTTAGAAACGGGTTTTTGTCGGCAAAAGAATGCAGTCAACGTACTTTCTAAAAACCTGATTGTGTTCGCCCTCTCTACGGTTGCATTTTGGGCGATCGGGTTTGGGTTAATGTTCAGCAGCACAGGCGGTGGCTTCATCGGCAGCGGCGGTGGCTTCTTTTTAACCGGTGCAGACAATAGCCCAGCCACAGGAGACGCTTACAAAGGTATCTTTAGTGCA
>Ga0163149_10005594_pt1 | contig 13198 bp, 17 predicted proteins | sample OliLakLV19MP5G1_FD_148604 | JGI IMG/M metagenome (GOLD analysis project Ga0163149, IMG submission 148604) | Freshwater microbial mat bacterial communities from Lake Vanda, McMurdo Dry Valleys, Antarctica - Oligotrophic Lake LV.19.MP5.G1 | ecosystem: Environmental > Aquatic > Freshwater > Lake >...
GATTATTGCTACCGGGCTCACAACTGTTCATTCGAAAGATTTGATTGAATTTTTGAAAACCTATATCAGTAAAGAAGAAGTGGAATGCATTGTTGTGGGCGAACCAAAACGGTTGAACAATGAGCCATCAGATTCGGCAAGGTTTATTGAGCCTTTTGTAGTTCATTTAAAACGTACGTTTCCTGCAATTAAAGTGGAACGCATGGATGAAAGGTTTACATCCAAAATGGCTTTTCAAACCATGATTGATAGTGGATTAAAAAAGAAAGCTCGACAAAATAAAGAGTTGGTAGATGAAATTAGTGCTACTATTATTTTGCAGAGTTATATGAATAAGATATAGGTAATTAGGTAACTGGGTGATTAAGTAACTAGGTGAGTAAGTAATACAATTTTTAATTTTACAATTTTGATTTCATGATTTTACCAATTATAGCATACGGAGATCCGGTTTTAAGGAAAGTAGGAGCGGAGATAGCAAAAGATTATCCCGGACTGGATCAATTGATCAAAGACATGTTTGAAACCATGCGTGCTTCGTCTGGAGTTGGAATTGCTGCTCCGCAAGTAGGAAAAGCAATACGATTGTTTATTGTGGACACAACTCCCTTTGTAAATGGTGAGCGTGATGAAGACGAAGAAGATGAATATTCAGCAACAGAACGTGAGCAATTGGGGAAACTTTCTAAAGCATTTATTAATGCAACTATTACAGATGAAGAAGGTGAAATTTGGTCGTTCAACGAAGGCTGCTTGAGCATACCCAAAATTAGAGAAGATGTTTATCGCAAACCTAAAATTCATATTGAATATTATGATGAACAATTTAATTTCATCAAAGAAACGTATGAAGGTGTAGCTGCTCGAGTTATTCAGCATGAATATGATCATATTGAAGGTAAATTATTTACAGACAGAATTAGCCCTTTAAGAAGACGATTGTTAAAAGGAAAATTAAATGATATCTCCAAAGGAAAAGTAAGTGTAACTTATAAAATGCGTTTTCCAAACAAATAAATTATGCAAAAAATCAACTATTTTATTTTCACATTACTTATAATGTTTTTTGTTTCTTGTGGTAATGAGGAAAAGCCAGTAGAAGCAATTATTAAAGTTGATCCCAAAATTGAAATTCTGAACAAGATAAAAAGCCTAGAAGATAAAATGCATAAGTCGATGCAGGTTGATAATGTTATAGCTGGACAAGCACTTCAAGTTTATTATGAATATACAATAACATATCCCAACGATTCAATTACACCTGATTTTTTGTTCAAGTCGGGAGAAATTGCAACTGCAATTCAGCAGTATCCTCAGGCATACAGCCATTATAAAACCGTGTGCGAAAAATATCCTAAGTATAAATTGATTGAGGAGAGTTATTTTTTGCAAGCATCCATCCTTGATAATTATTTAAATGAAGATGAAAAGGCAAAAGCGGTGTATGAACAATTGATTTTACTCTTCCCCAATAGTAAATATGCCAATGATGCAAAAGCTGCTATTTCTAATCTTGGTAAATCAGATGCTGATTTGATAAAAGAATTTCAGAAGAAGAATGGACAAAAATAGAGCAGTGCTCAGTTGATAGCTATTAACTAAATTCTTTCTCCAATAGTTCTCTCAAGCGCTCGTGTGAAACAGCATGTTTTAATTCCCCAGCAATAGAATAAGATATTTCTCCTGTTTGTTCAGAAACAACAATTGCAATAGCATCTGTGCTTTCTGTTATTCCAACTGCTGCTCTATGGCGCATTCCTAAATGAGCAGGAAAATCGGCATGTTCTGTAACGGGTAAAACGCAACGGGCTGCAACAATACTGTTGTTGGAAATAATGATTGCCCCATCGTGTAAAGGAGAATTTTTATAAAAAACACTCTCAATCATTCTTACCGAAACTTTTGCATCTATTGAATCACCTGTATTTGCATAAAATTTCAAATCGTTCTCCTTTGTTAGAATTATAATAGCTCCGGTTTTATTTTCGCTCATATTTTTACAAGCTTTTACTATGGAATTGATGTCTAAGATTTGTGCTGGACTAACATTCCATTTGAAATCAAACAATCCTTTCCCTATTTTACCTTTTGTGAAAATATCGGAGGTGCCTATGAATAATAAGAATCTTCTGAGTTCGGGTTGAAACACAATCAATAGAGCAATAAATCCAACATCTATAAATTTACTGAGGATACTGCCAAACAATTGCATGTTAGCCGCTCTAACAATAATCCATAAAGTATAAATAAGCATTATCCCAACAAAGATGTTGATTGCAACTGTGCCTTTTACGAGATAATACAATTGATAAATTAGTACAGCAACCAATACAATGTCTAACACATCAATCCAGCGGACAGTAATAAAAGCGGGTATGAATAGTTGAATCATGTTGCAAGTATAAGGATTTTTTGAAATTCTTTGACCAATTACTTCCTAGCGCAACAACGTAAAGTCTTCGACTCCGCTCAGACTGACGGCTCCGATGTCACACTGAGCGGAGTCGAAGTGTATTAACTTTTTTGATAAATGAATAATTAACATTTTTTTTGAAAATAATGCTTGGCGTATTCAAATTTAGTTTAACTTTGCAACACAAAGTACTTTTAATCTATTCCAAAATGACAGAACAAAAAGAGCATTTGCAAGCATTAACAGACATTCGTTCCATGATGGAACGTTCATCTCGTTGTATTTCATTAAGCGGTTTATCGGGAGTATTCGCAGGAATATTTGCTTTGATAGGAGCTTATTTTGCTTATGAAAAAATTTATTCACTTTCTGACGATTATAGAGCATTAAGTTCTGAGCGTGTTGTTGAAATGACCATTTACTTTTTACAAATTGCAGGTGCTGTATTAATTGCTTCTTTGGCTGTCGGTACACTTTTAACAATTCGAAATTCAAAACGAAAAGGAATTGCAATTTGGGATAACTCAGCAAAACGTTTATTGATTAACCTTGGAATTCCATTAGTAGCAGGTGGTTTGTTTTGTTTAGTCTTATTGTTTCATGGAATTATTGGACTGGTTGCTCCGGCAACTTTAATATTTTATGGATTGGCATTGTTGAATGCTAGTAAATATACTTTCAATGACATTCGTTATTTAGGTATTTGTGAAATTATTTTAGGACTGGCAGGTTCTTTATATATTGGATACGGCTTAATATTTTGGGCATTTGGCTTTGGTGTATTGCACATTGTTTATGGTGCAGTTATGTATTTTAAATACGAGAGGAAATAAATTTGAAAAATTATATACAAGATTTAAATAAAGCTTTTGAAAACCGAATTCGTTTGGGCATCATGTCGGTGCTCATGGTAAACGATTGGGTAGAGTTTAGTACGCTCAAAGAAATGTTGGATATTACCGATGGAAATTTAGCTTCACATATTTCTGCTTTAGAAAAAATCGAATACGTAGAAGTGAAGAAACAATTTATCGGTAAGAAACCAAATACGACTTATGCTGTTACTAAACTTGGAAAGAAAGCTTTTAATGAGCATCTAGATGTGCTCGAAAAGCTGTTGAAGAACAGAGATTGATATTTTTTTGCTTAGTAACTTTGAAATTCAAAGTACTTTTAATTAACTAAATTATGATCATGCTAGTATTCTTATTGTTTGGAATTCTTTATGTAGCGTATGGAATCTTTTTTTTGATTACACATTTTCGAACAATAAAAGCAGGTGAGAGAAGGCCATCGGATTCGTTTTCGGAAATAGTAATGGTCTTTACTGAAGTAGTCTATACCATCATTGGTCCAATTATCGGTTTTCTTCGTTACGATGCTTACGGTCCGGAGATTCCTTTTGCAAAACAACATGTACTCACCATCATTTTATTTGTAATGGTTTCGTCTCTTTCTTTTTGGATAGCACGCTTTACTTCAAAAACGCCAAATCCTGTTCTAAGAATACTTGTTTCTGTTGGCTTACTTCAAGGAATTGTTTTGTGCTTCATTACTAGCATACATTTCTTAACATTTATTCATCTAGGACTTATATATCCAATATTGGGATTTGAATTATTATCGCCAGTGTTTGCTTTATTTATCCTTATAAGAGAATTTTACTTTTATAATAAAACAGAATTCAATTACGATGATGCCCTTCCATATCGTAAAGAACTAGGACTTGTTCCTATTCCATTTAAAATTATTCAAGCTCCTGTTGTTACACGCTTAGTTGTTTACGGAGCGATGCTCTTTCCTTTAATTATTATTCAAATGCTTTTTGCTTATGGTTGTGGACAAGATATTGATGCTATTGTGAAAGCATTTACACATTCAGTTGGATTTGTTTTTTCTCGTTAAAAAGAGTAACATGATAAAAAAAATAAAATATCTCCGCTCCAAATTATTAGAGTTTTTGACTCATAAAATCGCATTGCCGTTGATTGGTAATTTTCGTAAAAAACCAAAATTCAATTTTTCAATGAACGATTTACTGTCATTTGAAGATGGAACACTAGGAAAAGATCTTGCAATTTATTTAAACAAGATGAATTTTAAACTGCTGCCAAATTATGAACAACACGATTGCAAACACATTATCCTGCAATACGAAATGGACGAAGAAGGGGAGGCGAGAATGCAGTTTTATTTTTTAGGAAATAAACATTATTCTGTTCCTGTTATTGCTACCTGCATTATTTGCTTTGTGCTGATGCCAGAATATTGGAAACAATTTAAGGCGGAGTATCAAAAAGGAAAATCAGGAAAGCCTTTTGAAGAGATTGATTATAACCAATTAGTCCTTTTAAAAACAAACGATTTAAGAAAAATCTATCAGCCATGTTAACAAACAGTCAACTAAAAAAACGAATTAGAACATGGATTGTATTGTTCATCGTGCTTTTGATTTTAAGCGGTGTAACTGCATTTCCAATTGAAACAGAACTTGCTTTTCTGATTCAGCATGTTTCAAGTTTTCCTGAGTTTATGCAAACTTGGCTAAGAACCATTTATGATGAAGTGAAAACGGTAAACATAAACTATCCACATCTTTCATACGGGACAGATTGGTTGGCATTCGCACACATTGTCATAGCAACTGTTTTTATTGGTCCGCTCATTAATCCCGTAAAAAATATCTGGGTCATTCAATTTGGAATGATTGCTTGTATAATGGTCTTCCCATTGGCCTTAATTGCTGGTCCAATCCGACAAATTCCTTTTTTTTGGCAGTTGATCGATTGTTCTTTTGGAGTGTTTGGACTTATTCCATTGTACATCACTCATAAAAACATTAGGTTACTCGAACTACAAAATAAATATGCTTAAGAAGCGTTTGAATCTGGCACTAATATTAAACTAAACAAAAACAAAAAAATGAAAAAAAATGACTGGGCAATTCTGATTTCTGTATTTGTATATGGCGCATTATTTTACGACCAAACAGCGGGAATAAATTTTTTACTTTTCAATCTATTGATAACTGGACTGCTTGTTCTAAGGCAACCCGATTTAATTAAAAATAAAGTTTGGCTTTCGGTCGCATTGGGAACAATAGCCTCTTCGCTTTTTATTTTTATGTACGGAAGCGCATTGGCAATATGGGCGAATTTGTTTTCACTTCTTATTTTATCTGCTTTAAGTATAAATCCCAAAACATCATTTCTTACAAGTATTTTCTTAACCATTTGTTCGATTAGTACATCCTGCGTTTTTATGTTTATTGATTGGGCTAATCGTAAAAAAAACCAAATAGTAGGTACTTACCAGCGTCCATTTTATGTTAAACTATTTTTGTTTCTTATTCCTTTCTTGATTGCCATTTTGTTTTTCTTCTTTTATCAAACCTCTAATCCATTGTTTTATGAGTTTACGAAAGAGATTAATCTGGATTTTATTTCAATTGGATGGATTCTTTTTACAATAGGCGGATTGTTTTTGTTATATGGCTTTTTTCATAATAAAATTATGCCAGGCGTTTATGAATTAGATGAAAAAGTATCCTTAAGTCTTACTCCTGAAATTGCAAGCAGAAAGAATTTTTTAAATGGGATGATGCGAATTGATAACGAAAATTTATCTGGAATTATATTGTTCGCAATGCTTAATATGTTGCTATTGATATTAAATATTCTTGATATTAACTATTTCTTATTTGATGGACCTTTGCCGGAAGGAGTAAATCACAAAGGTTTTGTGCATGACGGAATAGGTACGCTTATCACTTCTATCATTATTGCCATTTGTATCATTTTATTTTATTTCAGAGGAGACTTGAATTTTTATAAGCAAAACAAGTGGTTGAAAATTATGGCTTTGCTGTGGATATTACAAAATGCCTTTATGATATTCTCAACTGCATATCGCAACAATTTGTATATAGAGGAATCAGGAATTTCATATAAAAAAATTGGGGTATATGTTTATTTAATACTTGCATTCATTGGTTTGGCTACAACCTTAATTAAAGTTGTTAAACTTAAAACCAATTGGTATCTTTTTAAAGTAAACGCAGCTGTGTATTACTATGTTTTAGTAGTTTCTTGTTTTTTTAACTGGGATACAATTATTACCAATTTCAATATTAAAAAATACACAGATGAGCATAAAAAATTAGAAAAATATTTTTTACTCGACTTGAGTTATAAAAATCTACCACAACTTATAACATTGCCAGATTCAGTTGCACAAAGTGATGATTACGAAGCACGTGATTACTACAATTTTTCAAGAAACACTTATTATTACGACTATAAAACAGGCTTAGCTACCAAGCTCTATGCATTTATGAAAGAGTACGATGAAATGGAATGGCAATCATATTGTTATGAAAAGAGAAGAACCTATAATGATATAGTTGCTATTAAAGAAAAGGTTGACTCACTTGAATTTCGTTATGATTATATCTCTTCATTAAAGCCATTGACTATATTCGATAATCTTCGTTCGCTTTTAATTCTGAATGGAAATATGAGAGACTTATCTGAATTAAAACGTTTTCCAAAATTGGAAAGACTAAGCCTGATTTCAGCTGGAATTGATACACTCGATAAAATGCCAGAATTTAAATCATTAAAAGAATTGGATTTAAGTGGGAATTCTATCACGAATTTGTATCCAATTTCTAAGTTAAGAAACATCGAAGTCTTAAATATTTCCGGAGAGTATAATCGTCCAAATGCATATTCACCACTATTGGCTTTAAAAAATTTGAAAAAACTGACAATCGGAAGAATAACTCTAGAGGGATTAGATTCATTGAAGAAAACATTTCCTAATGTAATAATACAAGCAAACGTAGTAAATGTGTATCAAGAAAGATGAAACCAATAACAAAAACAATTTTATGGCTTACTATTTTTAGTATTTCCATGGGTTTTTTAGAAACTTCAGTAGTGGTTTATCTCAGAAAACTCTATTATCCTGAAGGCTTCAAGTTTCCGCTTATTCCTGTTACAAGGGATATTGCTACAACTGAATTCTTTCGAGAAATAGCAACCATTATCATGTTAATTGGAGCAGGAGTGATGGCAGGAAAAAATTCAATTCAACGCTTTGTATTCTTTCTGTACAGCTTTGCCATCTGGGATATTTTTTACTATGTGTTTTTAAAAGTATTGCTGAACTGGCCTGAATCAGTATTTACCTGGGATATTTTATTCCTTGTGCCTGTTCCTTGGGTTGGGCCTGTGATTGCTCCTTGCATTATTTCTGTGTCGATGATTGTTCTCACTTTTGTTGTAGTTTATTTTCAGGAAAAAGGCAGACAAGTCCGTATCACTTTTTTAGAGTGGATACTTTTTATTTTCGGTAGCATCACGGCAATTGTTTCTTTCATGTGGGATTACATCATCTATATTTCAAATTATGGTGAGGAGAAAGGTGTGTGGACTTTATCCAGTAATAAGAACATGTTTGATGAAGTAAAAAATTATGTTCCTCAGCATTTTAACTGGCCGCTGTTTTGGGTAGGACAAGGGCTAATATGTTTAGCACTACTGATGATTTATAAACGAATAAAAAAAGCGTAATCAAATGAGCAAACGACTAATTAAAGTAATGGCAGTTTCATCTGTAATGAGTATTGTCTTATTGTACTTCCGAATTCAATGGAGTGGAAACTTAATGTTTGTGTTTCTTACATGGAATTTATTTTTAGCCTGGATTCCTTTTCTTTTAGCATTTGCACTTTCTGAAATGAACAAAACAAATGCTTCCCGATTAAAGAAAGTAGGAGTGTTTGCTACCTGGCTCATCTTCTTTCCGAATTCACCATATATCCTAACCGACTTATTTCACCTTCGTTTACGCTCCGAAATTCCACTTTGGTTTGATTTAGTACTTATTCTTTCATTCGCTTGGAATGGTTTGTTATTGGGATATTCTTCTTTGATGGAAATTCAAAAAGTATTACGAACTCGCTTGTCGACCGGGATTGTCAATTTTTTTATTGGAGGATTGTTAGTGCTTTGCAGCTTTGGAATCTATTTAGGTCGTTATCCTAGATACAATAGTTGGGATATTGTAACCAATCCAATTAGGCTGTTCTCCGATATTTTTAATATGATCATCGATCCAATGAACAATACCAGAATGGTTGGCGTTACCTTTTTCTTTTCCGTATTTTTGATGGTAAGTTACTGGACATTAAATACAATGATAAATCACAAACAAAATGAAGTCAAATAAATCTTTTAGCATAGGTGATAGAATTCTTAGTTTCGGATTCGCCTTTCAAGGTTTAATTACCTTTTTTAAAACTCAGCACAATGCTTGGATACATTTAATATCGGCAATTGCTGTAGTTGTACTAGGGGTTGTTTATAAAGTAAGCAATGCGGAATGGTGTTGGTTGGTTGTAGCAATAGGATTCGTTTTTGTTGCAGAGATGATCAATACCGCCATTGAATTTTTAACCGACCTGGTTTCACCACAATTTCATCCAACGGCAAAAAAGGTAAAAGATGTTGCTGCTGGAGCTGTTTTCATTGCTGCATTATCTGCAATAATAATAGGATTAATTGTGTTTTTGCCCAAATTGTTTTAATTTCTTATATTTGATATAAATAAAACTATTTACCATGAAAAAATTAATCTTCTCCTTCGCATTTGTTTGTTTTGCTTTGATTTCAAACCAGGCAAGTTCACAAACTATTCAAAATAGCAATTATTCAACTGTTGGTTATATTAAAGATGATGGAACCGTTCAGAATGAAAACTATTCAACGGTTGGATATATAAAAGATGACGGAACTGTTCAAAACAATAATTATTCTACAATAGGATATATAAAACAAGATGGAACGATTCAAAATTCAAATTATATGACCTTGGGGTACATTAAGAAAGATGGAACCGTTCAGGATAAAAACTATTCTACAATGGGTTATATTAAATCGGATGGAACGATGCAGAATAGCAATTATTCTACTATTGGATATGCTAAGGATTCCAAAAATCTTACAAACTCTGCTGCTGCGGTTTTCTTTTTCTTCTTTAGGTTGAATTAAGACTTCATATTAATAAACTGCAAAGGCAAATCATATTGTCCGCTTCTCATTAAAGCAATTACTGCTTGCAGATCGTCTATTTTTTTAGCGGTAACACGCACTTGATCATCTTGCATTTGTGCTTGTACTTTTAGTTTTGAATCTTTGATGTCTTTCACAATTTTTCTTGCCACATCTTTGTCAATGCCCTCTTTTACTTTGATGTCTTTTTTGACTAAAACTCCTGAAGCATAATGCTCTTTATTAAAGTCGAGGCAAAGTGGACTTAAGCCTTGCTTGATCATACGTTGGCGAATCACATCAATAATAGAGTTGACACGCATTTCGTTTTCTGTAGTGATGTGAACCGACATTCCCTTTTTATCCAAGGTTATTTCGGATTTCGAGCCATTAAAATCAAACCGATTTATGATTTCTTTGCGAGCAATATTGATTGAATTGTCAAGCAATTGTGCGTCTACTTTATTTACAATGTCAAATGAAGCCATATCAACGAATAACTAATTTTTACGAATATACGAATTACTAATTTTATAAATCTACTATCTAAATTCTCCCAACTCCCAATGGCGAGGCTTGCTCGCCATCGCGATTGAACCCTCGCGATTAACTTCTGATGTCAGCAATCATACAACGTGCGCTGCCACCGCCATGCTTTTCAATGGTGTAAAGCGAACTATATAACAAACTTCCGTATTGTTCCAGTTGTTTTATTTGATCTCGGTTTAATGATTTGAATGCTTGTTCACTCATCACAATAAAACTTTCTCCTTTGAAATTATACAATTGATACATATTGCCGGCAAATGAATTCATTTGTTCCTCTGAAATTAGAATTATTTCGTGTTTAGTAGCTTTTAGTGAATCAATCACTCTTTTCAGGTCATTCTTATCTGGGATGCAGTGGTTGCAAATAACGGCAAAGCCGTTTCCAATACAAAGGAATACATTGGTATGATAAATATCATTTCCGTTTTTGTCAACTGCTTTAAAAAACACACTTTCAAAATTCAGTTGTTTGCACAATTGTTCGAATAACATTTTTTCGGTACGCGGAGAACTGTTTGCATACGCAACCTTGTGGGTATAATCAAAAACAATACTCCCTGTTCCTTCCAGATACATTTTCTTATTTTCGTATTTTGTCAAATCTATAAAAATGCTGTTGTTTTTTTTGAATTCAGAAAGAATATCAGCTCTTCTTTCAAGTCTTCTGTTTTCGGCAAGCATAGGATATAAAACCAATTCATTGTTTTCGTGAAAGGAAATCCAGTTGTTTGGAAAAATAGAGTCGGGGGTATGTGGACTATCTGTATCATCAAAAATAATCACATCAATTCCAACATCAATCAACTTTTTAGAAAAGGCATCAAATTCCAAAAGTGCTTTAGATTGAATTGTTTCAGCAGTATCCGATTCTGTTTTTTGCTGAAAGGAATTGCTTTCAGCCGTTTGAGAATTGAATCCGAAATTAACCGGACGAATCATTAATACTTTAGAAGCTTTGTTTAGCATTTATACAAAAGTAATCAAGAATTATAGAATGTTTAACTTTGTTAATATAAATGAAGAAATTTTTAGCCATTTCTGTAATATTAACTGGAATGATATGCTCTTTTGAAGCGTGTAATTACTTTGTGCAGGAGAAGAAGGATAGCTTGGAAGTAGTTACTTTTCCTCCTCTGAAAGGAGAAGGGATTCCTGTTCTGAAGGATTCCTTAGAAAAAGGAGTTTACCTTCCAACGCCTTTGGTGATAAGCGAAATTGAAAGTCGCATTTTAGCTGCTGGACTTGTGGATGTAAAAGAGCTCGACACAACTATTGTGGTGGATTTAAAATATTCAACCAGCAATAATTTTTTAGGAATAGATATGTATGGCGATTTTGATAAATGTTACCTACAACCTGATGTTGCTGAAAAGTTAATCTGTTCTCAAAAAATTTTAAAAGCGAAGTTTCCTTTTTACAATTTAATTGTTTTTGATGCTGTGCGCGCCCGCAGCATACAACGTAAAATGTGGGACACCATTGATGTACCCTATTTCGAAAAATCTAAGTACGTTTCCAATCCAAACAATGGCTCTCTCCATAATTTTGGTGCTGCAGTGGATGTAAGTATAATTGATGAACAGGGAATAGAATTAGATATGGGAACACCTTACGACTATTTTGGTGAGTTAGCTTATCCGAGAGAAGAAGACAGAATGTTAGATGAAGGAAAATTAACTCGCATTCAGTTGTTGAACAGAAAATTATTACGTGATGTAATGGAACTAGGCGGTTTTATGGGGATAACAACAGAGTGGTGGCATTTTAATTCGTGCTACAGAACCGAAGCCTATGAGAAGTATACGATAATAGAGTAGTGAATTGGTTAGGTTTTGCAAGCACTCGTCCCGATAGCTATCGGGACCGCTCAGTGTGACAACTCGTTCGGCAGGCTGAGCGGAGTCGAAGACTTTAGTGGAACGTCAGTTGAAAACAATCGTAACAAGTCTTAAAACAAATAACCGTACCTCTGATTCAGAAACTTACTATTATCCCTTCCTCTTTTTGATTTAAAAATATTGTGACTTACAGAAAGCATAATTTCATGGGAACCACTGTTGTATTTTTTTAGTCCGCCAATTTGGATATCATACGAATAGCTGATTTGATAATTTTCTAAAATGGTAAATCCTAAATGAATAGCAATCGCATCGCGCAAACGAATAGAAACGCCAGTAAAAGCCTTTTCAAAAAAGTGTACTCGCAATGTATAATCAAGCATCATGGGAGCACCTTTTACAAATTGCCCGTACAATGTGCTTTCCCAAACATAATCAGGATTTTGTGAAAAATTATAGCCCAAGGTGAAATTAGCTTGTGTTACATAAGTGATTGTTCCTTTTTTTGTAGTGTCATTTTTATAAAATTCTGCAGTAGATTGTATTAAATGTAAACCACTTGCACCCATATGAAATCGATCGTTGTATAAATAAATGCCAAAACTTGCATCGGATACCCAAGTGCTGTTACTTATTGTTTGATTGATGGATTGATCCTGATTGTTATGCAATTTCATGTAATTACCATTCAAGGTGTATTTTGTAAAGTTACCCGCTAACCCAGCAGATAATTCACAGTCAGGAAAACGAAGATGGTAGGCATACGCAGCTCCAATATTGGTCTGTTTAGATGGCCCAATTTTATCTTGCATCAAATACATTCCTGCACCCATTTTTCCTTTTAGAAATCTGCTATGCAATCCTAAACTGATAGTAGTGGGTGCTCCATCATATCCTACCCATTGTTTTCTGTAATTTAAGCGAGCATCCAATAATCTTTTTGTTCCGGTAACTCCCGGATTAATCATGAACGCATTGTTTTTGTGTTGCGTATAATATGGCAATTGCTGTGCATCACAAAGAAGTGTTGCAAAACAAAAAATGATAATATGTAAACTCTTTTTTATCAAAATAATTAATCAATAATTGTTACGTCCCCGTGTTTTTTTCCTTTGCCATCACCTAGTTCTAGTACCCAAAAGTAGGTTCCCTCAGGCAGTTTTTCTCCAAATGCATGTCCATCCCAATTGTTTATATAAGCACTTGTTTTATATACTAGCTTCCCATTTCTATTATATATTTCAAGTTTGTTATTCGGATATTTATAAATGTTTCCAATATACCAAGTGTCATTGTTCCCATCGTTATTGGGTGTAAACGTGTTGTAGAAAACTAGTTCCTCG
>Ga0163149_10005599_pt1 | contig 13192 bp, 14 predicted proteins | sample OliLakLV19MP5G1_FD_148604 | JGI IMG/M metagenome (GOLD analysis project Ga0163149, IMG submission 148604) | Freshwater microbial mat bacterial communities from Lake Vanda, McMurdo Dry Valleys, Antarctica - Oligotrophic Lake LV.19.MP5.G1 | ecosystem: Environmental > Aquatic > Freshwater > Lake >...
ATTATAATGTTTCAGGGTATTTTAGGGCTTGAAAAAGGGAAGTATTTATTGTACTTCAACATATCTGAAATAACATTTTAAATATCAGTTTACATTTCTAAATTTGCATTCTTTAGAATTAGTCTAATTTGAAAACAGTAGCAAATCTTCGTACAGGTCAAAAAGGAATCATTACAGGATTTAATAATTCAAATCTTTCTGTAAAGTTTTTGGAGATGGGCTGCATACCCGGCAACGAAATAGAAGTGTGTTGCAAAGCACCGTTTGGCTCGCCCTTTTGTGTGCGAGTAAGTGGCTACCATTTGGCTTTGCGTAAAGAAGAAGCTGCTCAGATTTTTATTGACTAAATGAAATTGTCGAGTTGTTGGAATGGCAGAAGATAAACTTTTTAAAATTACGCTTATTGGCAATCCCAATAGTGGCAAAACTACACTTTTTAACCAACTTACAGGTCTAAATCAAAAAGTAGGAAATTTTCCGGGAGTAACCGTAGAGCGTAAGTCAGGCCTGTGCAAACTGCCTGACAATCAAATAGTTCAAATAATAGACCTACCTGGCACCTATAGCATATACCCAAAGTCGTACGATGAGGAAATAGTGTTTGATGTGCTTACCAACCCTGCCAGCACCGATTATCCCGATTTGATAGTAGTGGTAGTGGATGCCTCCAACTTGAAGCGTAATCTGCTTCTTTTTACCCAAATATTCGACTTGGGTTTGCCTGTAATTCTCTGCCTCAATATGATAGATGTAACAGAAAAAGCAGGCTTGAAAATTTTTCCTGAAAAGTTAAGCAATGTACTCGAAGGTTGTGAAGTACTTACGCTCAATGCCAGAAAAGGCGTAGGAATAGATGGGTTGAAAAATACCATAGCTTTGGCTACCAACAGACCAAAAGTTAAAAGAGCACTCAAGTTTATTACCGCAGAGTTTGCCCACCAACAAGTGTTTGAAGAAGTGTCTAATGAGTTGAATTGCAGCAGCTTATACATTGCCGAGCTTATTGCACACCAATACAAAACTATTAGATGGGTACCCGCTTTTCAGAAAATAAAGATTGCAGAAATATTAAAGCGAAATGGGTTTGAAAGTGTAAAAATTCAGACACAAGAAACCATACAACGCTACCAAAAAATCAACCAATTGTATGATGTTTCAGTAAATGCTGAGACTTACAATGCCAGACATAAAATTTCTGAGAAGCTTGATAGAATATTTACACACCGGATATTTGGCTATTTTTCACTTTTGGCTATTTTTTATCTGATTTTCCAAGCCATTTTTTCATGGGCTACACTGCCTATGGAGATGATAGACAACGGTATAGCTCAACTAAATTTATTTTTAAAACATGTATTGCCACCAGTAGTAATGGTAGATTTACTTACCGATGGAATAATATCTGGGCTTGGTGGCGTGCTGCTTTTCATTCCCCAAATTGCATTTTTATTTGCCTTCATAGCCATACTAGAAGAAACCGGCTATATGGCAAGAGTAATGTTTTTGATGGACAATTTGATGAAGCCTTTCGGGCTAAACGGTAAAAGTATTGTGCCGCTGTTTTCAGGGGCAGCCTGTGCGATTCCAGCTATTATGGCTACAAGAAACATTGGAAATTCAAAAGAGAGACTCATTACTATTTTTGTAACCCCACTCATAAGTTGTTCGGCTCGCATTCCCGTTTACACCATTATTATAGCTTTAATTATTCCTAATATCAATATTTTAGGATTTCTAAATTTACAAGGATTAACCATGATGCTCATGTATTTTCTAGGCTTTGGTATGGCTTTGCTCTCGGCCTTGCTTTTGAAAATATTGGTAAAAACAGGTGAAAAGAGCTTTTTCATTCTTGAAATGCCCGATTATAAAATGCCAAAATGGCGTAATGTATTACTTTCTGTAATGGAAAAAGTACAGGCATTTGTGTATGGTGCCGGAAAAGTAATCATTTCCATATCAGTGATATTGTGGTTTTTATCTTCTTATGGGCCGAAAGAAGCGATGCAAAATGCAGAGAAATCTGTAATTGGCAAATTTGAAACAGGGGAATTTACAGCATTGGAAGAGATGGACAATGAAATTGCAGCAGCTAAATTGGAAGCATCGTTTGCCGGGCATTTTGGCAAATTTATTGAGCCTGCTATTGCCCCGATAGGCTTCGATTGGAAAATCGGAATAGCTGTAATTACCTCATTTGCTGCCCGAGAAGTGTTTGTAGGTACTATTTCTACCATTTATTCTGTAGGCGAGGGTGCAGAAGTAGAATCGCTGAAAGCAAAGCTTCAAAAACAAACCGACCCCAAAACTGGCAAACCATTTTTTGATTTTGCAAGAGGAATGTCACTCTTGGTTTTTTATGCCTTTGCCTTGCAATGTATGAGTACTATTGCCGTAGTGAAAAAAGAAACCGGCCAATGGAAAATAGCCGTTTTACAATTCATCTATTTGGGAGTGTTGGCATATCTCTCTGCATTTGCTGTTTTCCAGCTTTTAAAGTGATTAAAATACCATTAAAGTCTTGCAAGGCTCATATTTAATGTGGATTTTTGCTTTTATTCGATTCCTTAGTAATTTCTGCTAAGAATTATAACAAAGCTTTTACATGGGCATTACGCTGTGTTTTTTATTGGTTAACTCATTTTTTATAGAAAACACCTCTTCTCAGTCGTTTATTATTACTGGAAACTATCAGGGAAAAAATCTATACGTACAAAATCCTTTTACATCGAATATGAAGGATTTTTGTACTGACGAAGTGTTTCTGAATGAGGTTAAAATCATGGATAACATCAAATCTAGTGCTTATGAAATTGATTTATCTGCACTTACCCCAAATGATTTGGTGAATATAAAAATTACACATAAAGACGATTGTAAACCCAAAATACTAAATTCTCAAGTTATAAGATCTACTAATAACTTTATTTTTGTCTCTTTTAATATTGATGAAAGTGAAATAAAGTGGACTACCAAAGGCGAGAAAAAGAACAATAGGGTATTTGTAGAGCAGTTTTTATACAACAATTGGATAGTGCTCAAAGAACTGCCAGCTAAAGGTTCGGCAACTAGCAATACATATTTTTATCCTACAAATCACAACTCGGGGTTGAATAAATACAGAATAAGGGTGCTGGAAAAAGATGGTAATTCATATTATTCAAAGACATTTGAGTATATGGCTACGCTTCCTGAGGTTACATTTTTTCCCAAACGTGTTGCCAACAAAATATACTTATCAAGGGCTACTGATTATGAAATAGTAGATGGCTATGGCAATCCGCTATTGAAAGGCAAAGGCAAAGAAATCACTTGCGACAACCTTACAGAAGGTGTGTACTACCTCAATATTGACAACAAAACAGAGAAATTTTTAAAGAAGTGATGTAAATCCCTTTGCTCACTTTAGATTCCAAATCTATTTTTAACTTTTATACCTCTACAAATCAATTCTAATTTCAAACCCATCTCCATCTTCTAAAAAAGGATATTTTTGTCTGTACGAAGCCAAATGCTGTCCCGATAAAGTAGTTGTTTTTATTATTTCATCCGCCTGAGTCAAAATTATTGATTCATCTAAAGGATCAAAAATTGCAGAATTGCCATTATAAGAAAAACCTCTGCCATCTTTACCCACAATATTTACCCCGGCACAATAACTGGAATTCTCAATGGCTCTTGCTTTGATTAAAGTTTCCCAAGCTGCACTTCTTATGCTAGGCCAATTGGCTACGAAAATGAGCAAATCGTAATCAAAAATCCCGTTTAAAACTTTATTTCTACTCCAAATCGGGAATCGTAAATCGTAGCATATCATTGGGCATATTTTCCACCCTTTCCATAGTTTAATGATTTTACGATTGCCGTTTTGGTAAATCTCATGTTCTCCGGTAAGTGTAAAAAGATGTCGTTTATTATAAAAGTCGAAATTGCCGTTAGGTTCTACCCATAAGAGTCTGTTGAAGAAGTAGTCGCCATCTCTCACTATGTAGCTTCCCATTACTGTAGCCCCAGTTTGCGAAGCCATTTGTTTCATCCATTTGAAAGTGTGTCCATTTGGGTGTTCCGCCAACTGCGTGGCGTTCATCGTGAAGCCTGTAGTGAACATTTCCGGCAATATAATCAAATCGGTAGGCTGCCCGATTTCCCATATTTTCTCTTCAAACATCGATAGATTGGCTTTTATATCTTCCCAATATAAAGTTGATTGAATGAGTGTTATGATAAGGTCTTGCATATCTTATTATTAACTGATATAGTTAAAAGTTTATCGAATTCGAATTACCATCAGGCTGTAATCGTCAAGTATCACTTTGCTTTCGCAAAACATTTCGAGGCTGCGAATGAAATTTGACTTAATGTCTTCTATTTCAAATTTATGATTGGCTAGCAAAAAATCGGCTAATCGATCGTAGCCAAAGTCTTCACCTAAGGGATTTATAGCTTCTGCAATACCATCTGTATACAAGAAAATAATATCGTCTTTTAAGAGAGGCATTTCAACTATCTCAAAATCAACCGAATAAGGGTGATTCCGAATAATACCTAATCCTAATCCGCTTTGTTGAATAAATTCGGTTGTAAGTGAATCACCATGAAAATATAAGGTAGGGCAATGTCCGGCTCTACAGGTTGACATAATTTTTTTATCAAAATCAAGAACTAAAATGCTAAGCGTGATGAAACATGACTTCTCTAAACAAGCGGAAAGAGCGGCATTGGCGTGCTTCATAAAGGTGTCGGGTGGTAAATCGAGCAGCGCCAAACTGTGAAATACGCCTTTTAATTTGGCCATGTGAAAAGCCGCAGAAGTGCCTTTGCCCGATACATCGCCTATCACAATGGCGAATCGGGTTACCGAAAGGGAGATAAAATCATAATAATCGCCCCCGACTTCATCGGCCGATAGGGAAATGGCCGCCATCTCAAGGTGTTGATTATTAAGTAATTGGCTAGGTAAAAGCCCCATTTGCACACGTTTGGCAATTTCCTTATCTCGCATATATCGTGCTTGCGATACTGCTTGATTGATGAGCCTGAAATTGCTTATAGAATTGCTGGCTTGCGATACGTAGGTGTTCGCAATTTCAATCATCTCCTTTTCAAAACCTTGCTTGATTTCGGAAAACAAGTATAGGTTGCCCAATTTATCATTGTAACTATTAAGCGGGCATATCAACATAGAAAGGAAGCCCATATAGCCAATTTCACTAAATTGATTGAGTGTAGCTAAGTCATCTACCAAAAAATAATCTTCTCCTATATTAATATCATTTTTCAGATTGAAAGATTTGATTTCTAGGAACTTTTCTTTATCAAAATTTTGGAAAATAAGGCATTTGGGTTCTCCTTTTTCATCAAATATTTCTAAAGCGGCACCGGATGCCATTAATGTTGTAGTGCTGCTTTCAAGAAGCAAATCGTATACTTCATTTTCGGTTTTACCCAATTGAGCCGATTTGCTCAGTTTCTGGAAGTGCATTACCTCGCCAAATTTTTTTTCAAATACCGATGAAGTAGGCAAATTGAAAAGCAAAACCAATATTGAAAGTAGGCAGTAGCTGGCCACAAATATGAAAAGGGTGATGATGAGAATATTGTTGGTAAGGTCGGTTACTAGCTGATACTCAATAGAAAAATTGATGATATTCCAAGCCAATACTATGGTTAGAAATAGAATAAGGCATAGATATATAATGTCGTTCCATTTCTGTTTTACATTTAAGTAGGCTATCCATTTGAAATTAGCACAAAGTATAATTGCTAATAGTAAATATGGTAAAGCCAACAATTGAAATAAAATATCGGCATGCGAAAGATTTAAATAATTCAATACTGGACTGAGTAAAATTAGGTACTCAAAAAGCCGCCATAAAGTAAGTGCTTCTTTGGTTTTTTGGTATAGAATCATGCGTTTGAACACAAACAAGCAGCTAATTAGAAATATAAGCGTAGCAGCAATAATGCCTTGTTCTATAATAGAATCAATATCTTTGGCAGGCATTGGCCAAATTATATGGAGGTAAGTAGCTGAAAAGTTATGCCCTGTAAGTAGCAGCACGATTACAAAACTTGTAACGGAAAGTTTCCAAAACATATCGTTGAAGCTGCCACTTTCATTGCCCTCAAGCTCAATCTTATAAAAAAGCAATACAGAGAGTGTAAGCGTGGCTAAAAAAGTATTTTTGGTAAGCGATGCACCAATGGAAGACGCCTCTACAAAGGCATTGAAAAGCTCGGGGGAATCAATAATAGTGAGTCCTAGCCAGCTTAGTAAGCCTACCACAATGTAAATCCGTTCTATTTTTTTCTTTGCGGGCATAGAATAATTGCAAAAAAATTATCTGTTTTTAGCCAATGTCATTAACTTAAGATATTCCCTCTCCATTCATTGCCGTTGGTTTAAACCAATGGCAATGAATGGAGGCGTACCCAAATGAGTTAATGACATTGTGTTTTTAGCATAGATATTGTCAAAAACCTGCCAAATCATTGATGCTATATATTTCCGATATAGATAAAAAAGAAAGATAATTGCCATCGATGATTTCAAAATTTTTTCTTTGCTCTTCTGTAAGTGTATCCAATCCAACTACTTTGCTTAAAGTCACAAATAAAGCCCTCCCATTGCCCAAATTAACTAATAGAATATTTTTCGAAATAAAGTCAATTCCCTTAATAGTGAGTTTTTCTTCTAAAGTGGTTGTCATATTTGAATAGCTTTTACATTTTCTAAATACCTGGCTGATATTAGCAGCTTTCCCATCTATTTTTCTCTTGATTAATATCAAATATAGAACTTGTTTTTTAAGGTTTGAGCCAAACTTTTGTCTTAATATATAGAATTTAAACATTCTAAAACCCAACCCTTTGTTTGCACTTCAAAAATGCAGAAATTTGTAACTATATGGATAGCAGAAGGCAACTCAAATACGCAAAACTCATTCAAAAAGAACTGAGTGAAATTTTTCAGAAAGATAAAAAAAGTCTGTTTGGCAATGCATTTGTCACTATTACGAGTGTGGACGTAAGCCCCGATTTGGGGTTGGCAAAAGTGCATCTTAGTTTTATGTTGGTAGAAGATAAAAATGCAATACTTGCATTGACACAAGAAAATGCCAAAGTTTTTCGCCAAGCATTAGGTGCTAAAATTAGAAATGTAGCCAGAATAGTACCAGAGCTTGCTTTTTTTCTTGATGATAGTGCCGAATATGCCATCAAAATGGACAAGTTGATTTCCGATTTGAATATTCCCAAAGAAGAGAAATAATGGAGATGCCCATAAGAGCTTTTTACAAACATTAGCAATTAGGCATCTTATAATTCAGCTAAAATCAATCGTAAATACTATGAATACCTCATTTTTTATAGCCAAAAGGTATTTCCTCTCCAAAAAGAAAAGAAATTTCATCAACATCATCACCATTATGTCGGTAGTGGGAGTGATGTTGGGCTCTATGGCTCTGATAGTGGTATTGTCGGTTTTCAACGGGCTTGAAGATTTGATTCGTAGCATTTACGGCTCTTTCGATCCTCACTTGAAAATTACGGTAGTAGAAGGCAAATCTTTTGAATTGGATGCACAAAAGCTTGCTCAAATACAAAAACTCAATTATGTGCAATACTTAACTGAAGTAATTGAAGACAATGCCTTGGTAAAATATGCCGATAAACAAACCATTGTGAAAATGAAAGGCGTGTCAGAGACCTTCAACAAGCAATTTGGACTCAATAAATTTATAGTAGAAGGCAAATCTGGCTTTGACGACCATGGTATTCCCAGTGCTTTGGTGGGCAGGGGAGTGCAATACAAATTGGGAATTGATATGGAAAATCGCTTTTATCAATTGCAGTTTTGGTATCCCAAAAAATTGACTAAACTACAAACGAATCCGGAAAAGGCATTTAATTCTGCTAATTTATACCCTGGCGGCATATTTGCTTTAGAAAAACAATACGATGATTTTTACCTATTTGTATCGCTGAACTTTGCAAAAGAGCTCATGGACTATGGCAATAGAAGAACAGCATTAGAAATAAACCTCACCGATATTTCAAAATCGAGCAAAGTTAAAGATCAGATTGCTGCCATATTGGGCTCTACATTTGAGGTAAAGACTGCCGATGAACAACATTCGGGCATGTTGAGAGCCATAAAGATTGAAAAGCTTTTTGTATACATCACCTTCACTTTTATAATGGCAGTAAGTTCACTAAACATATTTTTTACACTTACTATGCTTGCCATTGAGAAAAAGAATGACATGAATATGCTCTATAATTTAGGTGCAAACACAAAATTGGTGAGGAATATATTTTTATATGAAGGGTTGATTATCGGCTCAATTGGAGCCGTATCAGGGTTGCTATTGGGAGGCATATTGTGCTTTTTGCAACAGCAGTATGGATTTGTATCTATGGGTACGGAAACCTCAATTGTAAACAGCTATCCGGTAAAAATGAATGTATTGGACTTTGTATGTACCGGATTGGTGATATTTAGTGTCACTACCTTAATAAGCCTGCAACCAGCCATGAAAGCAGCTAATACATGATATTTAATTTGGTGAATACCTTTGTTTTTTTATCCTTTACTCAAATAAATGTTTAAGAATAAAAGGCTTTTGCTCATCTATTCAATCGTGTTGATAGATGTAATTGCCGGTTCGGCAATATGGCCAGCATTTCCTGATTTTGTAAAGAGCTTGGAGAAGCCATAGATTTTGCTCGCTGCTGGCACATCTATTTTCCTTGGTATTCAGTTAGTTACCGCACCTTTGCTAGGCAAGCTGTCCGATAATATAGGCAGAAAACCTGTATTTATTATTTCTACCATTGGTACTTTCTTCTCCATTTTATTTTTATTGCCAGTAAGAGCGTGGTCGTATTTCGCCAACCGAACTGTCGATGGGCTTACCAATGGCGTGTATGCAGCCGTTCGCTCGGCTGCAACAGATATTTCTGATGAGAAGGACATTTTGCAAAATGTGGGTATAGAAGGTACTATCATTTCTGTGGGTTTTGTAATAGGCCCAATGCTCGCAGGTGTGCTTTTGAGCGTTACGAATGCTGGAGGGCAAGATGCCACCTTTTCACTCATCTGTTTGGGCTTGGCAGTGTCGGCTTTGAATGTGGTTTTGTGCTTTTTCTTTCAGGAAACACTAAAAAATAAAACTGCACTATCGAGGAAAGATATGGCGAAGGAGATGGCTATCGCTTTAAATATCACTCAATTGTGGAATAAAATAAAGCTGAAGGATATGGCTAGCCCTGGGTTATTAAAAGTAATCATTATTCAATTGTTTTTAACATTGAGTTTGGGATACTATCAATATTTCATCACTTACTTGAGCATTGGCTCTTTGCAGATGAGTGCTAAAGACATCTCTTATTTCTTTATTTACTTTGGCACGTTGAGTATATTCAGTTATTATTTTTTCTATACTTATGTGGTGAATAAAATTAATCATCAAAAGTTCATTGTCTGGATGGCACTTATTGGAATTGCTACTCATATTGCCTATGCAAATGTGGGTACTTCCCTTTTGGCTATCTACATCATAGTAACACTCGACACCATTACTATTTCACTATTGCCTGAAGTGCTTGACGGGCTGGTGGCTCAGTTTTCAAAAGTGGAATACCGAGGCGAATTGTTTGGTATTACACAAGCATTGAATGGAATAGCAAGTATTGTGACCACGGTAGTATTTGGAGTTATTTCTATTTGGTCGCTTGAGGTGCCGTTTTATTGGTTTGCAGTTTGCTTGATTCCTTTGGTGATATTGAAAATTAAGTAGCCCTGCCAAAAAGGAATAGATTATCTGTATTGCATCATCTTAATTTTTGATTATGCCTCCACAGTTGGAAATGCTTATAGCAACGTTTCGGATGACACTTCCACAGGTGGAAATGTTTATAGCAACGTTTCGTATGGCACTTCCACAGTTGGAAATGATTATAGTAACGTTTCGGATGGCACTTCCACAGTCGCAGATGTTTATAGTAACGTTTCGGATTACACATCCACAGTCGCAAATATTTATAGTAATGTTTCGTATGGCACTTCCACAGTCGCAACCGTTTATAGCAACGTTTCGGATGGCACTTCCACAGTTGGAAACGTTTAATTAATATTTTTTTTATATTTTTAGAATAAGAAGCCATTGTTCTTTTACTTGCCAACATTCTAATTTACCAAATCAGGTTCTTATTATTAAAGACTTACTTTAAAATAATCGTGCAAATGTAGTACTAGAATGATTTTGTATATATATTCGTTAAATTATCATTTAATTGCACCTTAAAATCTTTACTTCTATGCTTAAAAACTTTGCTGAGAATCCTTTTTTAAATTCTAAAATGAGCAATATTTACTTCTCTCAATTTATGAATTCGCATATTCAATTGCTCACTGCAGCCAATACTAAAAATCAGTATACGGCCATGATAACTGCCCTCAAACCCAAATACGATGCCTTTAAAGCTTGGGTAGATAAGCAAGATAAAAACATTACCAACCGCAAGGGCAAAACTCAATCGGTAGATAGTATCATTTCCGACTTCCAAAAATTCATAAAAAAGGAAGTATTGAAAGAAGTAAGCTATAAGTTTGCCGACACTGCCAAGGAAAAATTTACTAAATTCTTTCCTAACGGAATGACGGAGTACTCAAAAATGACCAAAGCAACAGCTGAAGTGTTATTTGATCGCATCGATAAGGCTTGCATAGCCCACAAAACTGAATTAATAGCTGGGTTAGATGCAAAGGCTACTGCTTTTAATACAACTTACTTGGCAGCCCGTGGTAGCCAACTTTCAGGAAAAGGAAGTGTAAAAGATGCAAGCAATGAAGGTGAGAATCTGAGAGCCGAGGCTGCTCTAGTAATGTTTATTAACTTGCTCGACCAGCTCAAGATATTTGCAAGCAAGCCCGAAGAAGCATTGCAGCTCTACGATAGTGCAGCAATCAATATAAATAAGAGGAAGAAAAAAGACGAGGGAAAGATATAGACGAAGCGGTTCGACACTTCAAAAGCCTTATTTCATATCTAAAAAGGCTGTGTACTCTTTCGTTTTGCGTGAAATAATGTCTTCGATATACTATATTTCATCCATTGTATCGTAGGTATAAAATGCTGCATGTTACTTTTCTTGTTGTCGTAGCGGGCATAATATTTACCGTATTTGGGGCTTTTGCATAGCTTTATAGGCCGAGTTGAAATGGTGTCGATGAAATCTCGGATATGCTGCACGTACTCAATTGCATCTTTTTTAAACCCAAAATACTGTTTGTAATAAAGTATGACTACCAACTCATTAAGCTCATATTCTAATTTATGTGAATATATTATTTTGCCCATAGCTCGTCAATATGTTTATTGACTCTAGCAAATAGCTCGTCACCAGTCAAGTTTGTAGGGTCATTTACTTTTTTATAGAATTCTTCACGCTCAATTTCCTCTTGGCTTTTGGCAATGAAGCCCAATTCTACCAAAGGTAGTTTTGCTTGTGGCTGTTTTTTTAGGTCGATAGTTATTTTAGCCACTATGCCTTTTCTATTAGTTTGGGTAGTTACGCCTGCAATTCGTGTCAGTGCGGTTTGATTTTAGTGTTTGATAAAAATTTCTATTTTCATAGTTCAAAACAAGTATTGTGGAATGCAAGCATCATACAATTTGACTATATTTCATCTGCTATTTTGGACTTATTATAAAGCTATACTCTTTCGTTTTGGGCGATATTATGTCTTCGATATAATATATTTCATCCATTGTATCGTATGTTATGAAATACTGCATGTTGCTTTTCTTATTATCGTAGCGGGCATAATATTTACCGTACTTGGGGCTTTTGCAAAGCTTTAAAGGCCGAGTTGGAATGGTATCTATGAAATCTCGTATATGCTGTACATATAATTTTGCATCTTCAATAAAGCCAAAATATTGTTTGTAATAAAGTATGTCTACTAACTCATTAAGTTCAAATTCTAATTTCTTAGAATATATTATTTTGCCCATAGGTCTTCAATATGTTTATTGACTCTTGCAAATAGCTCGTCTCCAGTCAAATTTGTAGGGTCATTTACTTTTTTATAAAATTCCTCTCGCTCAATTTCCTCTTTGCTTTTGGCAATGAGGCCTAAGTCTACCAAGGGTTGTTTTGCTTGCGGCTGTTTTTTCAGGTCGATAGTTATTTTAGTTACTATGCCTTTTCTATTGGTTTGGGTAGATACGCCTGCAATTCGTGTCATTGCGATTTAATTTTAGTGTTTGTCAAAAATATCTATTTTAGCACTTCCAAGCAAGTACCATTGGTATTTAAAAGTAAATGCTTCACCATGCTTTCGGGCACACGAAGTCTATTACTTCTCAGGTAATTATAGACCTAAGGCTTCTCTAATGTTAAATTTCTGTTACCAGCACTTCTCGTTTCGCAAATCTGAGTAGTTTTGTTTTATTCAATCTCATTTATGTATCGGTTTCTACTATTGGCATTCATTACCACTTCTCAATTTCTGATCGGCCAATCAAAAATTACAAGGCCCAAAAATGTAATTCTCTTCATAGGCGATGGATTTGGCATTGCCCCTAAAACTGCGGCTCGCATGGCAATGGGGCAGGGGACTGAAGGCAAAAGATATTACAACGATGCAGGTTTTCATGTATTGGAGCTGGATAAATTGAAGTTTACGGGCATGGCAACTACCCATTCTCTTAATTCTTGGACTACCGATTCCGCTCCCGGAGCTACGGTATACGCCACAGGTAAAAAGATTGATAATGAAGTAATTAGCTTTGATGTAACTACCAACCAACCCATCGAGACAATTCTCGAACAAGCAAAAAAGCAAGGCTATGCCGTTGGGTTAGTTACCACTACACGCATTACCCATGCCACTCCTGCTGCATTTGGCAGCCATATTTGGCACCGCGATTTGGAAGATTATATTGCGGCTCAATTGATTTCAAAATCACAAACTGAATACGAGCAAGTATTCAATAGCTCGCTTATTGATTCACTCAAATACAGCAAAGAAAGAGATTGGATATTGCCGCAGCCAAAAGTTGGGGTAGCCATTGATGTATTGCTAGGTGGTGGTGCGGTTAATTTTATGCCAGATAAATATGCAGATACCCTTTTTGATGCAAGACGCAATTTCTATGTATTAAATGGCAAAGCACTACTTAAT
>Ga0163149_10005610_pt1 | contig 13186 bp, 10 predicted proteins | sample OliLakLV19MP5G1_FD_148604 | JGI IMG/M metagenome (GOLD analysis project Ga0163149, IMG submission 148604) | Freshwater microbial mat bacterial communities from Lake Vanda, McMurdo Dry Valleys, Antarctica - Oligotrophic Lake LV.19.MP5.G1 | ecosystem: Environmental > Aquatic > Freshwater > Lake >...
TCCGATACCCTGCCCTCCGTGTCCCGCACCCTGCATCCCGATGAGATCGCCTCGAGGCGCACGCTCGCCGGGGGTCTGTCACGCCGCGTCTGGCGCGAGTGGTGCTTCGCCCGCTCGCTCTTCGAGCGCCTCTGGCTGCGGCTGGCGGTGCTCGCCCTGGTCATGGTCGTCGGCGCGCTCTGCTTCATGCGCTTCGAGCCCGAGAGCAACCACCCCTTCCCCAAGGCCCTCTTCTTCACCTACAGCCTCGTCTTCGGCAACGCCCCCGAGGGCTTCCCTCGCCACCCCGTGCTCCAACTCCTGTTCTTCCTGGTCCCCATCGTCGGACTCACCGTCATCATCGAGGGCATCGTCGAGACGGCCACGCTCGTCCGCGACCGCCAGCGCAACGAAAGGGCATGGTGCCGCATCATGGCTGGATCAATGCGCGATCACGTCATCCTCGTCGGGCTCGGACGCCTGGGCTACAAGACCTGGGCCGTCCTTCGCCAACTCAACGTCCCCACCGTCGTGCTGGAACTGGATGAGAAGAACCAGTTCCTCGCCGAGGTCCGGCGCGACGGCACACCGCTGTTCGTGGGCGACGCCCGGCGCGAGTCGATGCTGGTCGACGCCAACGTCGCCCACGCCCGGGCCGTCATCCTCGCCACCACCGACGACCTGGCAAACCTCGAGGTCGCGCTGGACGCCCGCAAGATCAACCCCCAGATCCGGGTGGTCCTCCGCCTATTTGACCAGAACATGGCCGACAAGGTCCGAGAAGGCTTCAACATCCACACCGCCATGTCCCAATCCGCCATCTCGGCCCCGGCCTTTGCCACGGCCGCCCTCGAGCGCGGCATCGTCGCCAGCACCGTGATCGACAATCAGCTTGTCGTCACCGTCCGCTGGGAGGTGACGCCCAGCGGGCGACTGGACGGGAAAACCGTGGGGAAGGTGTTGGCGGAGATTGGCGTCCAGGTCATCCGGCACCGCCGGTCGGGCCAGACCTCCGCGACGCTCTTTCCTCCTGCCGATGCTCAACTTACGGCCGGTGACGAGGTGCTGGTCCAGGGGTTATACGACGTGGTGCGCCGCCACGCCTGACCGATCGCTCGGGCAGGCCCGCCTTTGCCGGACGGCGTGATCCGCACAGAGCGGAATGCATTTGGGGATATTGCCAACAAAGCGTCAAATTTTCTTGCGACCCCCAGTTCGGGCGGTAGGATGGTCGCTTGTGGTGGGGAGCCGTCCTTTCGGACGGCGATCCAGAGAGTTCCCTTGTACTCGTCAAGAGGAGATAGAGATGAAGATTGCAGCTGTCGCCTTGGTTGCCGCTCTCGCCGGTTCGGCGATGGGTGGCGTGCTCGCCGCCAACCCGTTGTCCAACAACGGCACGGGCGGCGTTTTCCTCGATCTGACCCCGACCAGCCAGCCCCTGAACCTGACGGCGTTCGCCACGCAGTTCAGCAACGCTGCTGGCGGTGCGGTCAATGTTGAGGTCTGGACCCGTTCGGGCTCCTACGTCGGCTTCACCACCAGCAACGCTGGCTGGACCCTCACGCAGACCGCGACCGGCACCAGCGCGGGCACCACGACCACCTCGGGCGACATCGCCCTGACCTCCCCCATCCTGCTGCCTGCGGGCGGCACGACCGCGGTCTACCTGCACGGCCTGGCTGGCAGCAACCTCCGCTACTTCGGTACCGGTACCACCTCGCTCATCAACTTCTCCAACCCCGATGTGGCCCTCTTCACCAACATTGCGCGTACCGGCAGCATCGCGTTCGCCGGCACGCAGTTCACTCCCCGCGCCTTCGTCGGCACCCTGACCTACGAGATCGTCCCCGCCCCCGCCTCCCTCGCCCTCTTGAGCTTGGGTGGTCTGGTCGCTGGTCGTCGTCGTCGCTGATCGCAAGCGACTGATCACAGTTCAACTCACGCGCGGCGTGGCTCCAAGCCACGCCGCGTTTTTTTCCACACCTTCCACACTCCTCCCGTTTATCCGGATAAAGGGATAGATGCCTGCTATCCTCATCGCCTGAACGGCACCAACCCGCTGGCCAAGCCGATGATGGGGACCAGCCGCCGGATTCGCCCAGGACTCCCCATGCACCTTCGCGACCTCTTCAACTCGCGCCGCACCACCTTCTCCTTCGAGTTCTTCCCGCCCAAGAGCGATGAGTCGGCGCGCCATCTCTTCGAGTCGGCCCGCGAACTCGAACGCCTCCGCCCCACGTTTGTCTCGGTCACATACGGAGCGGGCGGCTCGACCCGCGAGCGCACGCACGACCTGGTGCTGCGGCTCAAGCGTGACACCACGCTGCGTCCCTTCCCGCACCTGACCTGCGTGGCGCACACGGAGGCGGAGATCACGGGCATCCTGGAGCGGTACGCCGCCGCCGGGATCTCCAACATCGTCGCGCTCCGCGGGGACATGCCCAAGAGCCTGCCCGCGGGCACGACCTCGGCGTTCGACCATGCCGCGTCGCTGGTGGCGCACATCCGCAGGTTCGCGGATCGCGGTTTGCACCCACACGCCCAGGGCTTCGGCATCGCGGTGGCGGGGTATCCCGAGGGGCACTACGGGACGCCCAACCGGGTGAAGGAGATGGACTACCTGAAGGCGAAGGTGGAGGCCGGGGCCGACGCGATCGTGACGCAGATGTTCTTCGACAACCGGGACTTCTACGACTTCCGTGCCCGTTGCGACCTTGTGGGGATTCGGGTGCCGATCGTCGCGGGGGTGATGCCGATCTCGTCGCTGGGCAACATGCACCGGATGGCGGAACTCGCGCTGGGCTCGCGGTTCCCGGCCGCGCTGGTGCGGGCGGTGCAGCGAGCGGGCGAGAATGATGAGGCGGTGGAGCGTGTGGGCACGCACTGGGCGACCGAGCAGTGCCGGGACCTCCTGGACAACAATGTGGCGGGCCTGCACCTGTACACGCTGAACAAGAGCAAGGCGACGCAGAACATTTATCTGAATCTGGGGGTGCAGGATTCGGACGGGCTGACGGGGGGTTGATGGGCGCGAGAGGGCGTGCGGTTACACCCGGGCTCGTGGCCAAGGGGCGCCGCAACGCACTTCAACTCTCGACTACGATCCGGGCGATCCGCCGCCCATCGAGGACCCCTATGCCCCGCACAAAGAAGTCCGGCTCCGCCTCCCAAGCCGGTTCCGGGGGGACACCCAAAGCACACCCCGCGACCCCGCTTGCCGACCAGATGCGACGCGACTCGGCGGCCTCTCGGCAGGCTCTCGAATCGTTCGGCCTGACGCCCGAGTCGTACGCCAACATCACCGAGCGGGCCGGTCTGATCCAGCGCGAGCTGAGCCAGCGCGGGGCGGCCCACGCCGCGGCGCGGCTTGAGCGGCTGACCGCGGTGATACACGCCGCGCTGGATGCGCCATCCGACGACCTGGCGGCCCGTGGACACACGTATCTGGCCCTGCTGGACTCGATGCTCATGCAGTCGCTCGCCGAAGAATCCGAGAGCCCGCGGTGGCTCGCGCGTCTGGATGCCGAGGCGCGAAGGCTGGAAGCGGGCGAGGCCGGGGCGTCGCTCGCCCTGCTGACCGTCGCTGGCATGTGCGCGGCGATGGGCGCGAGAGTCTCGCCCAAGCCCGACGGGCCGATCAGCGTGGAGTGGCAGCGGTGGCGATTCGGGCTCGTGGCCACCAGCGCGGCGGATGCCAAGTCGATCCCGGCCCGGGCGTCCGCGGCGATCAACACGCTCAAGCGGGCACAGATGCCGGGACTGGTCGTGCTGGACCTGGCGCAGCCGGTGTGCCCTGAGCAGCGGCCCTTGCGTGTGGCGCATCCGCAGGCGGGGGCCGACGAGTTACGAGGCCGACTCGACCGCCTGCTGGCGGATGCCCGCCCCGCGTTGCTGGGGTCGTGCGACCGCGACCACGCGATCGGCGTCATCGGCGCCGCGTTCATGGCCATGCACATGGTGGCGGCCGGGCAGGTCGCGTTCATCACGGCGTATCGGTTCATGCCGCTCATCGAGGCGGGAGATCCGCGCGAGGCGAGGCTGGCGGCGTTCAGGCGGGGATTTGGCGACCTGTGATGGCGTCCGCCACTTGTTCGCGCGCGGAGAAGAGGACTCACCGCAGCGGCGCGGGGGGCGCAGACAAAGCCAGTTGACCAGCGCAACTCGCCTCGCGCTGCGCTCTCCGCGCCGCTGCGGTGAGTTCGTTTTCGGTCAGGCTTTGCGTGCTTGATCGTGTCGGAAGCACGACACAACGTGGTCGTTGACCATTCCCATCGCCTGCATGAACGCGTAGCAGATCGTCGGGCCGACAAACGCGAAGCCGCGGCGTTTGAGGTCCTTGCTCATCGCGACCGACTCGGGCGTCTGGGCGGGAACCTGGCGGTGGTGGGCCCAGGTGTTGACGATCGGCTTGCCGTCCACGAAGGACCAGATGTGCTCGTCGAAGGAGGCGTGCTCGTGCTGGACGGCGAGGAAGGCCCTGGCGTTGGCGACCGCGCCCTCGACCTTGCCGCGGTGGCGGACGATGCCGGGGTCGAGCAGGAGGTTTTCGATCCGAGCCGGGGTGAAGCGGGCGACCCTGGCGGGGTTCCAGTCGGCGAAGACCTCGCGGTATCGCTCGCGCTTCTTGAGGATGGTGTCCCACGCCAGCCCGGCCTGGGCGCCCTCGAGAATCAGGAACTCGAACAGCACGCGATCGTCATGGCAGGGCACGCCCCACTGCTCGTCGTGGTACGCGATCGAGAGGGGGTTGCTCGCCCAGGCGCAGCGGGTGGGTTCGGCCATGCGGGAGGGTATCGGGGCCCAGGACGCCTCCGCTCGGGTCCGAGGTGCTGGCAGGAGCCGGGGGTCTGGATTCCGACCACCTCGTGCACGACCTCACCACCTCGACATCTCGCCACGCTTCTCGCGTCGTCCTCGAGGCGCTTTCGCGGGTCGCGCGCCGAACGACCCCGGGCTCCCCCCCGGGGCTCGGACCGGGCTCGCACCGCCCCACTACCCTGCGTCGATGTCGCAGACCGCCGCCATGTCGCCCGCCGGTGCCGCGCGTCCGTGGTATGTGCTGGCGGCCGACGACATCAAGATCGCGCACTCGGTGTTCGCGTTGCCGTTCGCGGTTCTTGGGGCGTTTCTGGCCCGCGACGGAGGCGCGGGTTGGGGGCGCTTCGCGGGTCAGCTCGCGCTGGTCGTCCTGTGCATGGTCCTGGCCCGGACGTGGGCGATGCTCTTCAACCGCCTGGTCGATCGCCGGTTCGACGCGGCCAATCCGCGCACGGCCCGGCGCGCGCTGGCGTCGGGCGCGCTGTCCGTGCCGCGGGCCTGGACGCTCGCGCTGGCGGCCGCGGGTGGGTTCATCGCCGCGTCTTCGCTCTTCGGCGTGCTGATGGGCAACTGGTGGCCCGCGTTGCTCAGCGTGCCGGTGCTGGCCTGGATCGCGTTCTACTCGCTGACCAAGAGGTTCACCGCGCTGTGCCATGTGTTTCTGGGCGGCGCGCTGGCGGTGAGCCCGCTGGCAGCCGCGCTGGCGATTGAGCCCGGCGCGTTCACCGGCCCGACCGGCACCGCCCTGCTCGCGCTGGCGGGCATGGTCCTGCTGTGGGTCGCGGGGTTCGACGTGATCTACGCCCTGCAGGACATCGACTTTGACCGCTCGGCCAACCTCCGCAGCATCCCGGCCCGGCTTGGCTGGCGCGGGGCGTGCTGGGTCGCCCGCGGGCTGCACGTTGCGGCCGCGGTCGCGGTGGTCGTCGCGTGGCGGATTGAGCCGCGATTCGGGTGGGTGTTCGGTGCGGGCGTGGCCTGTGTGCTTGGAACCTTGGTGCTGGAGCACGTCGTGCTGGCCAAGCGCGGGAAGGCCGGGCTGGACATGGCGTTCTTCACGCTCAACGGCGTGGTGTCGTGCGTGCTCGGTCTTGCGGGCGTGGTGGACATGATGGTGTGAATCTCGGTCAACCGAGCCGGGCGCGCGAGCGGTCGGCCACCGAGCAGCGGCCCGGGGCGCGAACCCGCCCGACGCACGCCGCCGGCGAGTCCGGGTCCGACGGACAGTCGCCAGGTGGCCCAGTGCTCGCGCAGCCGGTTCTGTTGGAGCGGTCGCTCCTGTTGGAGCCGCTGTTGGAGCCGCCAGTCCTGTCGGAGCCGTCAGTCCTGCTGCGTCACGCGCTCTGGCCCCCGCCGCGCTCGATCAGGCGCAGCTCATCCCGCAGGATCGCCGCCAGTTCGTAGTTCTCCTGGTCGATCGCGTGCTGCAGGCGCTGGCGGAGTTCGGCGGCCTGACTCGGCGGGGCCACCGGAAGTTTGGGCACGAGCGTGTCCCGCATCTCCTGGAGGGCCGCCGCTTCGTTGGAGCCCGTGAACGCCTCGGGCTCCTCCTGGTCGGTGTAGTACTTTTTGAGGGCTTCGAGGCCCTCGTCGATCGCCACCACCGCGGCCTTGGTCTCGTTGTCGCGCAGGGCCTGGCTCGCCAACGCCCTGGCCCGCATCATCATGATGTAGGGCCTGAACTGCTCAAGCGTGCCGCGATCCTCCTCGGCCTCCGCGAACCGGGCGCACAGGTCCAGCACCCGCAAGTTGCGGGTGGTGTCTCGCACGACGCCCTCGAAGTCTTCCAAGATCAGCAGCGCGACGTAGCGGTGGTAGTACTGGGCCGCCTCGTCCCGCAGGGCCCGGCAGTCCTCCTGGTTCAGGATGAGGCGGTCGCGCTCACCCTCGCCCTGGTGGTCGGCAACGCCGCGCTCGCCGTCGGGGCCGCCCAGAGGTGGTCGGTCGTCGTCGTCATCGTCGTCCACGCCGCTCGCACCGTCGAACACGCTGCTGCCGTCGGGCTCGTTGGCCGAGCCGCCGTCGGTGGAATCGCTGGCGGTGCCCCCGCGTTTCGACCGCCCGCGGCGTTCCGTCCCGGATTCCTTGGAATCGGGGGGACTCTTGGCCCCCGACGGCGCTTTCGCACCCAGGGCATTCTCGCCGATCGCTTCTTCGTCGTCGTCCGGCGGGGGCTCCAGGCCGTCGGCCCTGGCCTCGAAGAACTCGAGCAGGCTGGGATAGCCGTTAATCGTCTGGCCGTCGGGGCGGCCCTCGTACCGCAACTGCAGAATCCCCAGATCCAGGCGAATCTGGATCAGCGACTCCCCATCCCGGCTCTGGATGAGGCGGACGTTGACCTTGCTGGGGTCATACGGCCAGTCATTCAGGATGTCGGTCAGGTCGCGGTTCATGGTGGCTTCAGGTCGTCGGTTCAAACTCTAGTCCGGGCGAGCGGGACCGACCGGCCGCCGCCGGAGTCTCCGTACGCGACCCCCGCCTGCCCGGCGCCACGGGAACCCGCCATCCGACCCACGCCCATACGCAACCTAAGGCAAGGAAAAAAAGGGATTCATCTCCGGACTCGGGTCGCCTAACCCCGGCAACCTACTCATCTATGCAGGCAGAGGGACGGAGATGTTTCCGGACCGGCCCACCCGGTGCCATCTTGGCACCCGCCGGGTGGCCTACGAGGGTCGAAACCCCTAGCCAAGGGGTTGACGTGGGGTAAAGCGACCAAAAACCCGGGTCGGACGGCACAATCGCTCTGACCCAACTTGTTGAAGGTCCACAACTTGTGAATCGGCTTGACGCGGCCAAGGGGGCGTTCCCCGGGACCGATGGAACCAACATCAAAATGTACACGAATCTTGAAAATGACTGGCATCCCTTCAGAGTCGATGTACAGTTGTCACGGCGAGAGATCGCCGCTGGAAGGTGGGCAGAGAAGTGAGCAGTATCCGTTCTGGCGCAGCCGCGTCCCGGCGCGAGCTTCAGTCCGATCTGGAGTTGTACCTCCAGGAGATCAACCGCACCGCGCTGCTCACCGCTGAGGATGAGCGCGAGCTGGGTTGGGCCATCATCAACGACAACTGTGTGGCCTCGCGCGATCGCATGATCCGTGCGAACCTTCGCCTTGTCGTCGCCATCGCCAAAAACTACATGGGCCGGGGCCTCACGCTCCAGGACCTGATCGAAGAGGGCAATATTGGCCTGCTTCGGGCCGTGGACGGCTTTGACCCCGCCCAGGGAGCCCGCTTCTCGACCTATGCCTCCTGGTGGATCAAGCAGGCCATCAAGCGGGCCCTCATCAACGCGACCCAGCCTGTCCATATCCCGGCCTACATGGTCGAGTTCGTGGCCAAGTGGAAGGAAGCCAGCCGCACCCTTGAGTCCGAGCTCGGCTACCCGCCTTCCCTCGAGCAGCTCGCCGAGAAGATGAACCTGCCCCTCCGCAAGGTCCGGATTATCCGGCGTGCAGTCCGCGCGTTCAAGACTCCCGCCCAGGAGGGCGGCATGGGTGCCGACGGCATGGTGGGCCTGGGTGACATCATCGCCGACAGCCGCGGGGCCGCCCCCGAGGATCGCACCCTTCGCTCCGACGAGCTCAAGATTCTCCGCAACCTGCTGGAAGCGATCGACGAGCGCGAGGCACGGATTCTGCGTCTGCGATTCGGGCTGGATGGCCAGGAGCCGCTGACCCTGAAGCAGATCGCCGAGGAAGTGGGGATCAGCCGGGAGCGCGTCCGCCAGATCGTCGATGAGGCCCTGACCAAGCTCAACGAGCGCTTCCAGGACGATCGCCCGTCCCGCTTCTTCCGCCCGGCGCCCGACGCGTTCGAGGTGGCCGAGCCAGCGGTGGCCCCCGGGATGGTCGCCAAGTTCCGGTTCACGGACGCGGATCGGGCGTAATCTCCCCTCTCGGCCGCGTGCGAGGGCGGTGGGCGAGGCGCTGGGAGGCCGGTGGGGGGAGTTGCGGGTGAATCATCAGCACGCTCCGTGATGACGGGGCGTGTTTTCACTTTGGGGTCAATGGCGGGTCCGCCTGCCCCCTGCGTCGCCATCGCAGAGCCTGGGCGACACCTCCCGCGCGCGGCAGGGAGCAGTGCAATCTCGCGTGATTTGGGCTACCATGCGTCAATGAACACTCCTCCCGCGCAGGACCGGCGGGCCGCCGCATGGGCCGCTCGCCGTTTGGTCGCCTTCACTCTCCTTTCGGTGGCTCCAGTCGCGTTGGGGCAGGGGCCGGTGGAGCGTGTGAACGCGTTCTATTCCAGCATCGCCGAGTCGCAGCGGAGCGACCTGGTGCTGCTGCCGGTGCTGGCCGAACTGGAGCAGCCGCCGATCGGGGCCGATGAGTTGCAGCAGTCGATGCTGCTGCCGGCGGGCTCGAGCAACTGGGACCGGGCCGAGTCGTGGGCGACCGGCGAGCCGCAGGTCGCGGTGCTTGAGGCGCTGGACCAGATCACCCAGGGCGAGGACGCACGCACGGCGATGGCCTTCGGCCAGGCGTACGGCCCTGGCGTGTCCCGGGCGCTGATCGCGCGCGGGATGTACACCGAACTGGGCGACCCGCCGAGCCTTTCGGCCGCGACGTTCGGGTACATGCCGAAACTGGACGATATGGCGTGCCTGGTGCATGTGGAGGCGACGCGTCGGGCGGCCGCCGGCGACGTGGCGGGCGCGTTGGACGTGCTGACGGACTGGCTGTTCTTCGCCCGACAGATGGCCGACCGCGCGTTCATGCGGGAGGCCTTGTGGGGCTACTCGCAGATGATGGACGCCTTTGAGCGGATCCGCGACGTGGCGTACACCGACTCGCGCGGGGACAAAGCTCTGCGGCTGGAGCAGATTTTGGCCGCGATCGCGCGCCTGGACGACCGCAAGATCGTCGGGCTGGAGCGCCTGACGCTGCCCCGGGCCGATCGCATCGCGGTCGAGCAGTTGATCGGGCGGGTGTTCGATCGGACGGGCGAGCTGAACGCCGGGGCGTTTTCGAGCGCGATGGCGGCGGTAGGCTCCAACGAGCGGCCGCTGCGTCTGTTCTCCGAGGCGGCGCGGTGGAGCGGTGCGGCCGACGGGCACGCCAACCGGACCCAGACCGAGGCTCTGCTGGCGACGATCGCCGCTGACTTCGACGCCCGCTGGCGCCTCGACCCGTTCGAGCAGCGGCACAACACCCCGCCCGCGTTCGCCCAGGCGGACGGGAACTCGCGCATGGCGGTCATCGACGCGGCCATGGACGACGCGACGGTGCTGATCGCGATGCGCCAGCAACTGCGGGCGGAGGCCGCGGGAACGCGGACAGCCCTGGGCATCGTGGGCTTCTTCTACCAGTCTGTGACGAACTTTCCACCCACGCTGGCGTCGATTCGCCCGCGGTGGACGGCCGAGTTGGAGGCCGACCCGTACAACCCGGATCGCGGGCGTGTCCGGACGCCTCCGTTTGAGTACTTCGTGCCGATGCGTGACACGGGGGCACAGGGCGGCGGGCCGCACGAGATGAGCGTGGTGGCCCGCGACGCGAACTTCAGCCTGAACCTTCGCAACGACCAGTTCGTGCTGTACAGCGTGGGCCCGAACCGGAGCAAGGAGTGGGCGCGGTTCGTGTCGGACGACCCGCAGGCGGTGCAGGGCGACTACCTGATCTGGCCGCCGGTGATCTCGCTGCTGCGGATTGACCTGCGGCAGGAGGGGCTGCTGGAGTAGGACTGGTCCTCATTCCTCAGTCCTCAGTCCGCAGTCCTCAGTCCGCAGTCCTCAGTCCGCAGTCCTCAGTCCGCAGTCCTCAGTCCGCATTCCTCAGTCCGCATTCCTCAGTCCGCATTCCTCATTCCTGAGGTTCGGGAGTGGCAAGTCCGGAAGAGAGAAGCCGAATCGAGCGTACACACATTGAGCAACTCGCGCGGGGTGTTCCCGCCCGCGCTTCCCGACTGCCCTCAGCCCGACCTAACGGACTGAGGACCAAGGACTGAGGACTTCGGCGTGACTCCCTCCCCCCACCGCGTCGTCATCATCGGATCCGGGCCTGCGGGCTGGACCGCAGCTATTTACGCCGCCCGAGCCCAGCTCGAGCCGGTGGTCTACATTGGCGTGCCCAAGCAGACGCCTAGCATCGTGCTGCCGGGCGGGCAACTCATGCTGACGACAGAAGTGGAGAACTTCCCCGGGTTCCACCACGGGATCAAGGGGCCTGACCTGATGGCCGAGTGCCAGAAGCAGGCCGAGCGGTTCGGGACCAAAGTGATTCCGCAGGACATCGTCGCGTGCGATTTCTCGCGCTGGCCTTTCGTGCTCAAGACGAGCAAGGGCGAGCAGGTGCTGGCCCAGTCGGTGATCCTGGCGACCGGAGCGATAGCGAACTGGCTTGGGCTTCCCAACGAGATGCGCCTGGCGATGATCGGCGGGGGGGTCTCGGCGTGCGCGGTGTGCGACGGCGCGCTGCCCATCTTCAGGAACAAGCCGGTGGCCGTGGTCGGCGGGGGCGATTCGGCCATGGAAGAGGCGACCTACCTGACCAAGTTCGCGTCCGAGGTCACGATCATCCACCGACGCGACTCGTTCCGGGCCAGCAAGATCATGCAGCAGCGGTTCATGGCCCGCCCCAACGCGCGGGTGCTGTGGAACACCAAGGTCATCGACGTGCTCGGCGACGAGAAGGTCTCGGGCCTGGCGCTCGAGAACACGGTGACGGGCGGGAAGTCGACCATGCAAGTGGCCGGGCTGTTCGCGGCCATCGGGCACACGCCGGCGACCGGGTTCCTCAAGGGCGCGGGCGTGGACGTGGACGAGAAGGGCTACGTCGTGCTGCGGACGAGGTCGAGCGCGACCAACATTGAGGGGGTCTTCGCCGCGGGCGACGTGGCCGACGCCCGGTATCGCCAAGCGATCACGGCCGCGGGGATGGGGTGCCAGGCGGCGCTGGATGCGGAACACTGGCTGGCGGCGCACGCGGAGGTCGACCGGGAATCGGCGCTCGCGACCGCGGAATCGCCGTTGGGCACCAAGTGAGGGCGCCTCCGCACGCGGCGGGCACGCCGGGTGCCCGGAGCCGCGGCTCATGGCACATGGTAACGGGGGCTCACGCTGTGCTTGTCAGGGTCTGTTGAACCGCCCGCGCTCGAAGTTGAAGGGAGGCTGGTAGAGCCTGTCGACCTCCTGGACCGCCGCGCGGACGAAGGCGTCGTCGTTGCCGCCGTCCTGGGCCAGCGGAGGGATCGGGGCGGGCGTGGGGAGCGAAGCGCGGGTGTCAATGACCCCGGCGGCGAAGTAGGTGTTGGCTTGCGAGGTGCGTGCCAGGGAGTTGAGCAGCTCGCGCTCCTCGGGAACGACCTCGCCCCTCTGGACGCGGGCGGCGGCGAAGGTGAGAACGTCGCCGCCGAAGGCCGCCCCGCTGCGGGCCGCATCGGTCGAGAGCGAGCGGGCGTCGTTGATGGCGTCGCGGATGGCGACCGAAGCGCGGAGCATGAAAATGAGGCGATCGGTGCCGCTCTCTTCCAGCGGCAGCGTGCGAACGCGGTCCGCGGCGGCGGCGGCCAGCTGCTGGTAGGCGTGGGCCCGCACGTCCTCGAAGTTGTCCTTGTCGATCAAGCCGGCGGTGATCATGGCCCGGACCGCCACGTCGAGAATCCAGGGCTCTGGCTCGTTGCGGATGAGCTCGGCCAGGCGATCGATCAGGGCCCGGACTCGGCTGGGGGCCACGGCTGGGGACTCTGAGGCCACGGCCTCGAAGGTTCGCCCGACGCTGTAAACCGCGGTGTACCGAACGTCGGACCCGGCGTGGTCGAGGGCCGGCTCAACGGAGTTGGTGGAGCGATCGGTCGCCAGCTCGCCCAGAAGGCGGAGGGCGTTCATGGCGGTGAGTTCGTCCCCTCCGGTGGCGAGGCGTTCGAGCTGGGGACAGAGGAGGTTGCTGTAGGCCAGGCGGAAGGGGACGCCGATGCCGGCCTTCTCGAGGGGAGCCAGAAGGCGAGTCCGAGCGGCGCCGACCAGTTCCGGATCGTCGTTGGTGAGGTCGGCGACGCCCGCGCGGACGACCTCTTCAATTTGGGCAATCTGGGGCTGGGTGAGGCTGCTGGTGGACGTGATGACCGCGTCTGGGACGGAGGCGACCTGGGCCAAAGCAGGAGACCAAGCCGGACCCGCGTAGAGGCAGATCGACAGCCCGAGGGCGACGAGCAGGCGGCGCGGCATCCCTCGAACCAGAGTCTGACCCAAAGCGGCACCCTTTCAGCCCCGCCGATCGGCGGATGATGAAGCCCGAGACACGCCCCTTCGCACCGCCCGACGGCGGGTTGCGGAACCTACCCGCCAGCGGTCGAAGCGTCAACCGCGACCCGAGCCCGGTGGCGGGCGCGGGGTGGGATTGTTGACCGCTAGCGGGGCAAGGTCCAAGGGACTGGAAAAGATG
>Ga0163149_10005611_pt1 | contig 13186 bp, 6 predicted proteins | sample OliLakLV19MP5G1_FD_148604 | JGI IMG/M metagenome (GOLD analysis project Ga0163149, IMG submission 148604) | Freshwater microbial mat bacterial communities from Lake Vanda, McMurdo Dry Valleys, Antarctica - Oligotrophic Lake LV.19.MP5.G1 | ecosystem: Environmental > Aquatic > Freshwater > Lake >...
ATAAATTGGTTTGCCGTTATAAATTGCTTTGATACCGCGCCCTTTGATGATTTCAAAATCGCTGATGGTGGCGGGTGTCACCTTTGCCGATTCTGCTTGTTGGCGAATTCCCTGTGCAATCGGATGTTCAGAATCGCCTTCAATTGCCAATGCTAGTGCCAGCGCATCATTTTCTTGCCAACCATCGGCAACAATCTGATTCACCACACCAAAACGACCTTCTGTGAGTGTGCCTGTTTTGTCGAATACGACCACATGAATGTGACGTGCCGATTCTAGTGCAAGTCTGTCGCGTACTAAAATACCATTTCGTGCGCCAAGTGAGGTGCTAATAGCGACCACAAGCGGAATCGCCAAGCCAAGCGCATGAGGGCAGGAGATAACCAACACAGTGACAACCCGTTCTAGCACCTCAATCTGAAATCCGAGTGCCAGAGTCCACAGGACGGCGGTGAGCGCGGCAACGGCTATGGCGATATAGAATAACCAGCCAGCCGCTTTATCTGCCAAAATTTGCGTGTTAGATTTGCTATTCTGTGCTTCATTCACCAAGCGCATAATGCCTGCCAATGCGGTGGCATCGCCAGTCGCTGTGACCTTGACCCGCAAACTGCCATCACCATTGATGCTCCCGCCAATGACTTTGTCGCCAACTTGTTTTTTCACGGGTTTCGATTCACCCGTCAAAAGCGATTCATTAACCAATGATGTTCCTTCGACAATTTCACCATCCGTTGGGACACTTGCACCCGGACGTACCAATATCAACGCCCCATTTTGCACATCAGCCACATTCACCGTTTGCACATTGCCATCTGCACCAAGCAATTCGGCAGTATCGGGCATCAATTTTGCCAATTCATTCAATGCGCCCGATGCTTGGCGCACACTCCGCATTTCTATCCAATGCCCCAATAACATAATGTCAATGAGGGTCGCCATTTCCCAAAAGAAGCCATCCCCAAAAGTCGTAAAAGTGGCGAATAGGCTATATAAAAAGGCGACAACAATCGCCAACGAAATGAGGGTCATCATACCGGGTGTACGTTGTTGAATTTCTGGCACAGCCATTTGTAAAAATGGCACACCCCCATAAAGGAAAATGGCAACGGCAAAAATGGGTCCAATAAGGTTGCTACCCACAAATTCTGGCATGGAGAACCCAAACCATTCCTGAATCATGGGACTAAACAAGACAACAGGAATGGTCATGATGAGACTGACCCAAAAACGATTGCGGAACATCATTTCATGCCCGCTATGGTCAACACCATGCCCATGATGCTCATGCTGATTGCCATGTGACTTGTGATTCATTTTGCTATGGTCGTGATTATCATGATTCATTTCGTTATGGTCGTGATTGTCATGTTTTTGCGTTGCTGTATGATTTAACATTTTATTTCTCCAAGACTGATTGATTTGCGACTATACTCTTATTAAAAACCCTGTAGTAATATACAATGTCAAGGGGTGAAATATAATTTGAGGGACTTTATATGAATAATGACAGGTTTTATGGGGGATTTTCTTACACATTGAAAAAATTCATACGAAAGTATGATAAAGCGCCAGCTCTATTTCATAAAAAACCTCCCCACCGCGCTGGTGAGGAGCTTTTATCATCTATTATTTTGTCGGCACATACGCCGTCAGATGTGGGGCAAAATTCACACCTTGCACCCGCAACGTCCCCGCCCGATAGAGCAGGGTCGCGCCTGTCATGATGTGATGGGCAATATCCACCGCATGACGATTTTCTGGGGCTTCTAAATAAGACCCCTTTGCCCATGCGTTAAATGCGCCCATCGCGGGACCGCACCAAATCTGATAATCCAGTTCACGCCCTTTTTCACCCACATTCGACCAGCGCGATGATAAGCCCAAATACCACCGAAAAATGAGTGCCATCTTGCGCTTGGGGTTATCCATTGCCCGTTGGATTTGCTCTGGGTCGCGCTCGGTGAAAAATTTGACTGTATCTGCCCAAATATCCTCTAGGGGGCGCTTAAACACCTGTTTTTCTAGCTTGGCACGTTCTTCGGGGTCTATATCATCAATCGAGGCGTGTTCCATATACAATTCATACAAGCGTTGCGCCCGCATGGGGAACATCGTCCCGCGTTTTAACACTTGCACCTTCACGCCCATCTCGAACATATCGGCGGCGGGAGCCATAGCCACATCTGCCATATCTGCCTGTGCCAGTACTTTTTTCGTATGGGGAGATGACCCAGATTCCAGCGCCGCCTGATTCACAGAACCAGTTACCACATAATCTGCGCCCATCATAAATGCGCCGAGTGCCGATGACGGCGTGCTAATGCCACCGCCCGCCCCCACCCGCAACGGCACAGCATAGTTATATTGTGCCTGAACTTCATCGCGCAGTGCCAAAATAGACGGCAACAACGATACCAACGGACGATTATCGGTATGACCACCACTATCTGCCTCACAGGTAATATCATCCGCCACAGGCACACGCCCCGCGAGTTGTGCTTGCAACGGGGTGATGAGTCCCTGCTCCACAAGGGGTTGCAAAAGGCGTTCTGGCGCGGGTTTCATGAATAAAATTGCCACTTCGCGTCGTGATAATTTGGCAATAACCCGATTGTCAATTTTCACACTGCCATCGGGATTTTGCGATAGCCCCGCCGCCCGATACCACACAATATTGGCAGTCAAATCCAAAAATGCCGATGCTTCCACAATCTTGATGCCGTTATCCAAATACATCTTCACGGCGTTGCGTTCCATCGCTTCTTCGCTAGGGCTATGGATGAGGTTAAAGGCATACGGCTTATTAGGGAGCGCCGATTTTATTTTATCAATTGCCCCTTGTAGGCGTGGCGGAACACATCCAGCCGCCCCAAATGATGCGAGTAAGCCAGCATTGCCCAGCGCAATCACTAACTCTTCGGATGCAATCGCATTTGCCATCGCCCCTGCGGTGTAGTTATATTGCACACCATAATCGGTCTGAAAATCGGGATTACCCAGTTGCGCGGGGCTAATTGCCCCAGATTGTCCTAATAGCCGATAGGGGCTATTGGGTGCGATTGCCCCACCATTCGCCACACCTATCCGACCATCCGCCACTTGCACCACATAACAGGCTTGCGAAAGGTCATGTAATTTGGCACGGATACCTGCTTCATCATAAGCAATATCGTTCCCTGCCCATGTCATGCCTGTGTACTGTCCACGAAATGTAATCATGATTTTGCTCCTTTAGATGGTTATATCGCGCCTTCGACAATCCCCAACGCTAAATCTTTTATTTCATACACGCGCAAATTATCGCGCCAAATATGGGCATCACCGATAATAGTGATGGCGTGTTGCCCGCGTTCAATCCGTTTAATATGAATTTCGGCATGAAGGGTCGCGGGTGATAGCATCTGCCCACGATAGCGCCATGTGACTGTATGACCACCGCCGACTTGGGCAAAACGCGGTGTGCGGAATTGTCTGCCCAATCCGGTCTCTATGGCATACGCCTGCACCGCCTGTAACGCCGTCTCCACACCGATAGACCCTGGCATCACCGGGTCTTGATGGAAGTGATTCTTAAAATACCAATCACTCGCCACCACATCGGCACTCGCATAGGCATATCCCGCATTGAATAGACCGCCATTAGGCATCATCATCAGCCTATGGGTGAGGTCGAGTTGCCCATGCGGGAGGGTCATAAATCCGCTACCCACAATCGCATTGTGGTTGAGCGTGATAAGCCGATTTTGGTCGGCAGAGGTTTGCCACAGGGGGGCGCTTTTGCCATTATCTAGCCCTGCTTGGCTGGCGAGAGCGGCTTTTTCAAAATAGCCGAATGACGATTCGCCTTCATAGAACAGCAAATCTTCATCATATAGCTTAAAGCTGTATTTTTGGATGATAATGCCACTCATGGCAGTGCTACCGAGCATGGTTACGATGTTGGTAATCGTGCGCCCACGCAAATCCACATCTTCATGCAAGATACCCTTGCCATCCAGATTGCGGAAATAAAAATCCATGTCGGGATAAGGCAGTGTGGGACCGTGATATGCCGATAAAAAGCCACACGGTTGCAAGGCAATTTCCATATAGAGCGAGTAGGGCATCACGGGATAGGGGCTATCGCCAAAATACCACGCATCGGCAGGCACATCATATTCGGCATGAATATATGTCCCTTTCACCGATTGATAGCGTTCCCCCTGAATATCCACAATCCGCGAGATAAGCATGAGGTCGCCATTGGGGATACGTGGGGTTCGTTTGTGGTCATATAGGGCATAATTTTCGCCAAAGCAATCTGCCACGCGTTTCATAGCGAATGTCTCTACCATATCACCATCGTACATCGGCTTTTTACCCTTGCGGATAGACGGCGCAACAATCGGATTTGGCGGTGGGATGACCAATTTTATCGGCGCAGGGGCTGGTGGTTGGGTTTGATGTGCGGGTGCGATATATCCCGTCCCTACATTTGCCAATTGTTGGCTAATCATCTCTGCTAGGGTAGATAACCCCGATTTGCGCTCTCCCAAAAAGTCGCTATGGACACGATGCAGGTCGTTGGGTAGAGGGGTAGACGGGATATAGGGTGTGGGCGCAGAGGTGGACGGGATATACCCCGTCCCTACGGGTGTCTGGGTGGTGATTGCCTGTGTCCCGATAGATGTAGTGGGCGTGTGGATAGGAATCTGCACACCATCCAGAGGCGTTTTCATGATGGTGGCATAAATATCTTCACCACCAAGCCTCACCGCCCGTATAATATTTTTGGCGGTATCCACAGATAACGGTAATGGGCGGTAAAGGGTGCTGATATCCATCGGCACACGATGACTGGTCAATTGTGCCATCATGCGGATGATAGAGGTACGTGAATCCACACCCAGCGCATCTATCGAAACTGCCAGATGCGGTTTTTCTGCCAGCGTTTCATCAATCCAACGAGCGCAAGTGCTTCTGGGTCCCAGTTCAATGAATACCCGCGCCCCATCGTCATAGACAGTGTTTATCATGCGCGGAAAATCTACCTGTTTACATGCCATGCGTGCGATGCTACTGGCAATCACAGCGGTATCGGTGGGGATAGGGGCATAATCTGCCGATGAATACAATGCTACATCGCTCATAGGCATGGCGGGGATGTGATTCAACCGATAAAATTCGCCAAACTCACTCATCATCGCTTCGTTGTGAATCACCACGCTAAACGGTGCTTTCATGCTCTCCCCACCCACTGCTTGCAAGACGCGCTCACATGCGCTGGGGTCGCCTGCAATCATCACCTCATTGGGGGTGTTGATATGGGTCAGATACACCTTGCGCTCACGGCTCACCGCCTCACGGACTTTTTCGGCGGATGTGGCGATAAAATACGCCCCCCAAAATTGGTCGGTGGGGACATCAGGCGCGATTCCCCATGCTTCACGAACCGTATTCATCGCCCCTGTGAGGCGTGTTTTGAACAAATCAGAGGTACTAAATTGGGTATTAGCAGTATCGGCATCGCGCCAAACCCCCATGCCCCACATCATACTGCCTTCACCCAAGCTATACCCAAAGGCACTTTGTGGCGCAATTTTGAACATATCGCGCATGACCTTTGTGAATAGCAAGGCAAAGCTCAATCCCGATTGAATCATGGCGACAGAATCATCTGCCAGCGCATCTTTCATAAGTCGGGTGAGTTTGGTATTGGGCTTCTCTAAGCCACGCGGATACAAGCGTCGTTCTGCAATCACTTCACCCATATTCGAAGTGAGCGCCGAGAGGGGTTCATACACCTCTGGAAACAGGTGAAGCAATTCATATCCCAATTTTGGATAGCTGTTAAATGCCCCTGGATAGACAAATGCCACATGACCATCTACCCCAACGGGTACAGGGGTAAAATAACTGCCCAATGGGGTTGTCCATGCCTTGCCTGTGCGGAATGATTCGGATATGCCTGTTAGGGCGCGTTCTGTCTCTTTGGTCGCTTCATCGACGTTACGGGCGATGAGCGCCACTGTATATGGTTGCGCCGTGTTATAGGTGCTAAAAACGACATCCGCCATCGCTTGTAGCGATAAAGCACCCGCGATAGCTTGCTGAAAATCGGTGATACGCGCCACCAGCGCCGATTCATTTTCCCCACTGAATAAAAATAGTGTGGGTGAGCCTTGCGCTCGATAGCCAATCGGCTTATTAGCAGATTTTTCTGCGGATAAAATAACGTGTGAGGCGGTGCCATCGGCACTCAAGCTATTGATGCCTGCAATCCGTTTTTGGCTAAACCATGTGCGCGATTTACTCGCCACCCAAAAGGGTGTATTCACCCATTTTTCGGGATTTTTTGGCGCGTTCCAATGGGGTACAACGGGGATAAACCGCCCCGATAGGCATAATGCTGTTTTAATCAGGCTTGCCATGCCAGAAGCCGCATAGGTGTGTCCGATAGTGGCTTTGGCGCTACCCATCGCACAAGTGGGGTCATCACCCCGATACACACGGGTAATGCCATCCATTTCGGCTTCATCCTCATGCGGGATGCCACTGGCGTGCAATTCTAAATATTCCACTTGTTGCGCGGTGATATTGGCGATTTTCAATGCCGATTGCATCGCCCCTGCCACACTTTGGGCGGTGGTGATAAGTGGCAATGGCGCATCGGGCGATGTGCTATGGCTATTGGCAAAGGCGAGTGCTTCGATGGTGGCATAAACCGGTTTATCACCCGCTTTATCTGACCGCACCAGCACCACCGCACCAGCCCCTTCCCCAACCATCCAGCCCGTAGATTCTTGGGCGATGCCCATCGCAGGTGTACCCGTATGCACAGGCGACAGCGCATGACGCATGACGACATTTTCCATGCCCCCTGCCAAATCTACCGCGCCCACGACCACCGCATCCACCGTATTTTCTGCGAGGAGCAATTGTGCCAGTTCTAGTGCCTTGAAGGTGCTATTTTCTTCTGCGGAGACAGTGAACGCCATCCCGCTAAAATCCCATAAGTTAGAGACCCTGCTGGCGGCGATATTACCGATATAACTGGTATAGTGGTTCACTTGCGCCCGTGTGAGCAGGGCATCTTTGGCGAGATATTCGAGTTGTTTGGCTTGCTCATCAGACAGATGCACACCTGCTTTTTGCAACGCCTCCCGCGCTTGCCAATTAAGGTCTAACCGTCCACGATATTGATGGAGTGCAAGTTCTGTCCCCAACGCCACCAATACCGCCACATTGCTACCCTCTTTGAGTCCCGCATCACGGATGGCGTTATTTGCCACTTTGAGCAAGAGTAATTGTTGGGGAATCGGCTCATCGGCGGGGTGTGGTGGAATTTTATATTGGGCAAAATCCAGCGCGAAACGGTCTATATACGCGCCGTCTGGGGCAGTATCAAACCCAAACGCATTGAGCCATTCGGGATGATGATGCGCCCCTTTCCACCGACCTTCTGGCAACGGGATAAATGCCGTCCCGCCGTCATAGAGCGCATGGGCATATTTTTGTAGGGTATCAAATTTGCCGAAATGGGCATCCATGCCCACAATCGCCATGTGGGGCAATGATAACGGGGATGATGGCGCATCGGGTGTGGCGGAAGATTCTAGCACCACATGGGCGCTCACCCCACCAAATCCAAAGGCATTTACTCCCGCCCGATACACCCCATCGCGGGTGTTCCATGCCGTTGGTTGACGGACAACTTGCCTCCCACCAAATCCTTCTGATGAGGTGAGCGGTTGCTCTACACCCACCGTAGAGGGAATTTGACCATGCGCCATGCTCAATATCAGCTTGACCATACTCGCCATGCCCGCCGCCGTGAGCAAATGCCCCATATTCGATTTTACACTGCCCAACATGGGGGCATGTCCGTTATTAAAAAATTGTGCCATAGATGAGAGTTCTGTTTTATCGCCAACGGGCGTGCCACTGGCATGACATTCCACATAATCTACCGCGCTAGGGGATAGTTTGGCACGCGCATACGCCTGTTCAAATGCCAATAATTGCCCTTTGGTGTTAGGCGTGAGAATATGCTTGCCGTGTCCGTCATTGGTGAGACCAAATCCACTGACCACCGCATAAATACGGTCATGGTCGCGCACCGCATCTGACAGACGCTTGAGGACAAACATCCCTGCGCCTTCACCCGCCAGTAACCCGTTTGAACGGGCATCTAATGGCAGGCTATCGCCTTGTACATCTGGATAACCATTCAAATGGGCAAATCCCATATTCACAAATAACGGGTCAGCCGCACTCACCGCCCCCGCCAGCATCATATCGGCTTTATGCGAGGCGAGATAATGCCCCGCCAGTCCCACCGCGTATAATGATGAGGCACACGCCGCGTCTAACGCAAAAAATCCCGCGCCCAATCGGAGTGCTTGGGCGATCATGGCGCTCGGATAACCCGATGATAACGCATTGGCAAAATCGGCTTTGCCCGATGGTGTGGGCGATAAGCTAATGGGTGTGCCAAATTTATCGGTGAATGCCTTGCCCAAAATCCCCCGATACAAATCGGTGAATAGGGCGTTGGAACTGCGCGTTGGGAAGGATAAATTGCCCAAAATCACACCTGTACGGGCGAGTAATGCCTCATCTTGGGTATAGCCACTATCTGCCAACGCATCGGCAGAGACGCGCAACGCCCATTTGAAGGGGTCGCCTAATCCTTCTGTAGATAGGGCAAATTCACGCCCATCAAACGCATATTCTCCAATATAGCCACCGCGCAAGCAGTAGGTTTTATCTGGCTCGATATGCGATGGGTCATAAAACACATGCGGGTCTACACCCATTTGTTGGGGTGTGGCGTGGCGGATTGTCCGCCGATTGCCCTGCAACACATCCCAAAAGGCGTGCGGGGTGTCTGCGCCCGGAAATAAACAGGCAATGCCTATAATCGCAATTTTTTCCATACGTGCCTCTCATGCCAATGGGCTTGGCAAGCGATTTTGTCTGAATAATGGGTCTAATGTGTTGCTGATAGTGACTTCGGCATCGCGCACGGTCATATAAATCCGTCCATCGGCATCATGTAAACGGATGGCGGCGACCAGCTTAGTATCGGTGGCATTGACAATAGACAAGGTGACATAAAATTTTTGTCCCCAGCGCACATCACCATAATGCTCACCCGCCCCCGCCCGCAATGGCAAGCTACCCGCATTGAAAAAGTGCTTGACATAAATGCCCATGCTCTGCAAACCAATATCCACACTATAATAATTGAAGGCTTGCACAGGGAATTGTCCCTGATAGCTGGCGGGGACAATCGGCAGGGTACATTCGACAATCATGCTGTCGCGTTGGATATTCAACACGCGGTCTACACCCTTAAACGCGAATCCATGAAACAGGGTGTAATCGTCATAATATTTTGACCCTGGGATATTATCACGCGGGGATAAATCTGGCGAAAAAAGGGGCATATCGGGTAATTTTTTCTGTAGCTCCAAACGGGTGCTATAGTGGAAGCGCGGTTTTCCCTTTGGGGTGAAGGTGCTAATCATCGCGTCCATGATAATTTTATCGGCAGATTTTTCGACATCTTTGAGTTCCAACGTAAAACGCGGTGGCAAATCATCATCAAACACTACGCCCTTTAGCACCTTATACATCTCAAACGCAGAAAATTTATAGCCTGTATAAATGCCTTCGGCGGCACTAGACATCCAGCTCATCGCGGAGACCATCGGCAAAACGGCGTTTCCGCCCACCACATGGTCTTGTAAGAACGGACTGTCCTCTAGGCGCAACACCCGATGCAAGCGATAGGTGTTCAATTCGGGTGATGGGGCGATTGCAGGAAAGGCGATGCCACTGCCGACCACCACTTGCACCGCATTATCGCCTTTTTCATTCTCTAATTCGTGGATGAGCATCGCCGCACCTGTATCCAACGGGATAACTTGGATATTATTTTCGGCAAAATAGGCTTTGAGCTGTGGTGTGACCATACCCGCATCCCACGGACCCCAATTGATGCTCACAATTTTGATGTGGGGATAGCGTCCCTGATACAAATACGCCGTTTTATTGAGAATTTCGTTGGCAATCGCATAATCGGTCTGCCCGACATTGCCAAAAAATCCCGCCACCGATGAAAAAAGCACCAAGTGTTGTAATTCGGCTGGTGGAATAGCTTCTAACAAATTTTTGAGACCATCCACTTTTGCAGAATAGACCGTTTCAAAGTCTTTCTGGGTCTTATTTTCGATGAGTTTATCGGCAAGGTTGCCCGCGCCGTGAATAATCCCTGTGACTTTACCCAATTTTGCCGATGCCGAGGCAATTCCCGCCTTCACCGCCGACGCATTGGTAATATCTGCGCTCAGATATTCTGCCTGACCACCTTTTTGGGCAATACGGGCAAGTGTCTCGCGGATTTCTCGGCTGGCAAGCACCTCACGGGTCATATTTTGGACGGTGGCGGGGGTCGGTTTTTCGCCTTTGGCTTTGAGTGCATTCATGGCGGCAGTTTTGAGCGATGGTTCATCAGATGCAGAGTGCGCCCAATCGGGGTCGGGGTGCAATTCGGAGCGCCCCATCAAAATAAATTTGCAATGATAATACTCTGCCATGACCTCCACACAATAGGCGGTGATGCCTCTCGCGCCACCACTCACCACAAACACAGAGGCAGATGTAATCGGTTGTGACATTATGAAAACTCCAAAATGATAATAAATCCTCTATAAAAACACTTTTTGCGCCTATTAGTTCTTGTATTTGTGTCATCAATTATTTAGAGGAATTGTCTCATATTTTGGTGTGATTGCAAACAGGGATATGATTACCTACATAATTTTGCACAATGAGTACATCACTCGGTATAATCGTGTATGCTGTGATGATAGTATATAGGGATAAATTGATGTCTGACGTGTTCATATCCTATTCGCGGGAAGATAAAGTCTTTGTTGCCCAATTACGCGAGGCATTTTTGCAAAAAGCACAAGAAGTTTGGATTGATTGGGAATCTATTCCCGCATCACAATCGTGGTGGGAAGAAATTAAACGGGGCATTGCCACCGCCAATAATTTTGTTGTGGTGATGTCTCCCAATTCGCTATCATCACCGATTTGTCATCTGGAAATTGAATATGCGCGGGTATTGGGCAAGCGGATAATTCCCGTCTTTCATGCCAAATATGACCGTGAGACCTGTCTTATTGGCATCACCAAACGGCTGGCTATCACCGATAGTAGCCAAGACATCACCCGTGAATTGTGGGGCAATCGGCAATTACACATGATTTTTGACGAAAATCAAAATGCACTCGCCCCCATTAATTATTTTTTCTTCACCCCAGAAGACAATTTTGCAGAAAAATTTGATGCCCTGATGTCCATTATCCAGACCGATTTTATCCATAAAGAGACGCATACTCGTCTGGGATTGCGGGCAAATAAATGGGCAAACCGTGACCGTGATGTGAGTTTTTTGCTGGATGGTGTGGAGCTATCTAATGCCGAAACATGGCTAGATGAGGCACTTACAAAATCTAAAAACCCACCGCCCACAGAGGTGCAAGCCGCCTATATTGATGCGAGTCGTGCCGACGAAGAGGCACAAATTCAACGACTCAAAAATATTCGTCGTGCCAGAATGATCGCATCCATCACGGCAGGTATCATGATAATCATCGCACTAGGGGCAGCGTTGGTGGGGATAAATGCGCTTAATGATGTCACAATCGCACGCAACGAAATCGGTACCGCCACCCAATCCCTAGCAACAGCAGAAGCCAACCTTGTGGCGATAAACCAAGAGGTGGTTTATGCTCAGGCGACTGTCACCCAAGTCGCCGTGATAGAAGAGATTGTGACCAGTTTTTCTGATATTATACTCAATACAGATAACCCCGATGCTCAAATGGCACAGATGAACCAAATCATCACCCGTTACCCCAATGAACCACGCGCCTATTCATCACGGGGACTCCTATATGCCCAACTCGGCAGATATGACGAAGCGATTACCGATTTTAGCGAGGCTATCCGCCTTAATCCCCAAATCGTTACATGGTATACAAATCGTGGGCTGGCATACACTAAAATTGGCGACTATGATCGCGCCATTGCCGATTATACCCAAGCCATAGACATCAATTCACAAGATGCAGATGCCTATTTCAATCGTGCGAGCGCCTATCTGGATATGGGGAGCTATGACCGCGCCATTGCCGATTATACCCAAGCCATAGACCTCAATTCACAAGATGCAGATGCCTATTTCAATCGTGCGAGCGCCTATCTGGATATGGGGAGCTATGACCGCGCCATTGCCGATTATACCCAAGCCATAGACCTCAATCCAACTTATACAGACGCCTATAATAGTCGGGGTATTCTATTTGTGCATACAGATGATTATGACCGCGCTATTGCCGATTTTAGCCAAGCGATTCTCAGCAATCCACAATATGCCGATTCCTATGAAAATCGGGGGGTTGCCTATTACCTAGCAACACAAACCGACATTGACCCGATTATCAAAGGCGACTATGCCCAAAGAGGCATTGACGATTTTCGTATGGCAGAATCTCTTGGCACACTCTTGAGCAGTGATATAAGCGATATAAGCGCTGAATTAGAAGCGCTGTTGGCAGAAATCACCCCAACACCCACACCATAACTTATTTGAACACCTCGCTCAGTGGCAGGCTAAACCCTTTTAGCACATCGCCACCTGTAAGGGTGTCTTTTTCAGATAAAAATTGCACCGATTGTCCAGGGACATAAATCTCTACGGTCTTTGTCTCTGGATACACCACCCAAACGACTGTCCCCGCATTGAGATAATTGGTCACCTTATAGCGCAGGCGTTTTTCCGATGCCAACTCAGGGGGAAATTCGACCTCTACTGCCAAATCTGGGGGAACATCGTTATAACCCGATGTGTTGAGTTCTGCCTGTTTGTCTTTGGATACATACGCCACAGCAGGGGCATATCGCTCACCAAATCCAATTTGATACCCGCCTGCTTCATCTGTAGTGTGTCCTAAATCGTGTTCATCTACAAAATTGCCGATATATCTGCCCATACGCAGAGAAATTTTAGACGCATACGGATTTGATGGCATTTTATTAAATATCTCCCCCACAATATATTCTAAAATCTTATCGTCATTTTCTGGAAGTAACATTCGCTATGTAATTATAAAAACATCCCCTATCC
>Ga0163149_10005612_pt1 | contig 13184 bp, 10 predicted proteins | sample OliLakLV19MP5G1_FD_148604 | JGI IMG/M metagenome (GOLD analysis project Ga0163149, IMG submission 148604) | Freshwater microbial mat bacterial communities from Lake Vanda, McMurdo Dry Valleys, Antarctica - Oligotrophic Lake LV.19.MP5.G1 | ecosystem: Environmental > Aquatic > Freshwater > Lake >...
TGGTGTCGGAGGGGGAGGGGATGCCGTTGATGGGGTTGGGACCTGGGAACCATATCGTATCTTGAAAAAAGGGAAAATATTGCATAAGAATAGGAATCAATGTTCTGGATAACAACACCCCAGTAGAATCAAACACATCAAAATATCCAAAAACACGAGGTTGTCCACCTGCATAAGTCAAGCTATGGCAAAATTTTCTTCCATAATCTATCCCCGTGAGATATTGACAATTATGCAGGTTTATTCTACCATTCCGCACGTCATTGGTTTCTGGTGAAGGATTATTAGAAATCGCCCGAAAGGTTTGGGCAGAAGCCAGATTACCAAGGGCAGCCCAACTAATAAATACCAAAAATGCAATGCTCCAGACCTTCAAACCTGTGTTTTTTTGCTCCCAAAACATACTTCCACATTTTATTTTCCAAAACAATTACTGCCGAACCATCATCCGGGTAAAAAAGTATCCTGAATCCGGATCACTGATGGTTATGAAATAAGCGCCTGGCGGCAGGTCTGCCAGGTCATTCAGGACGACACTCCCCTCACCTCTTTGAAAAAACGTCGTACTGCTGCGCAAAACTACACCCTGCACGCTTTTTATGGAAATAAGCGGGGTTAAATCTCGCTCCGATTCGTAAGCGATGGTCAGTTCTGCTGTGAAGGGGTTGGGGAACAAGCCGGTAATGCCAAAAGTAGTTTGGTTTTGAATGAATGGGGTAGCTTCGTTGATGTGGTCGGTTCTGAAAAGCAAATCGCTACGATTGTTATCTTCCCGATATAACAAGGCAGCCGGAGGTACACAGTAAGGAGCATTAGGTTCAAATCCATTACAATTCTCTATTTCCTCGCTTAGATATTCAATTTCACCTGTTAATTGGCAAATGCGCGCAAGCCGGCATAAATAACCATGATTATCAGTATCTACAATGTTTTTGCAAACCACCCACTGATTTAGATCCTCCAAAATTTCTCCTGTAGCTTTGCAAATCACAATAATTTTGCAACCGTCAAAATCTGTGATTACTTCTACATCTGGAATCAGGCAACACACATTTGAAAAATCGGGTTACAATTGCAAATGCCATACTCATTAGCAGAATTACAAGACTTACAACCCAATGGTGCGTTCGCATTGATCTGTGTTTCTATACCATGACAATATCTGAATCGGTTACAACCATCGGTATAAGGCGAAACCGGTGTTCCGATATAGGGCGAATTATTCATTAGCGCAGTCAATCCATAAAATACCTGAGATTCTATGGGGTCTATCAAACTGAAATATTTTAAATTCCATCTGGCATCTTCTGTTGCTCTTAATTCCGATAAATCAAACTCATACTCAGCAGTACAGGTTGCCTCATCTTCAACCAATACCGTCCACAAAAAAGAACCTGTCATGGTTTCTGTGCCAAAAAGATTCCCTGAATTCAGTGTTCTGCTAAATCCTGGATTTGCCTCTACCGAATGTAAAAAAGTTTCATCTCCCCACCGCGCTTGCAAAGACCCATTGTTATTATGAGGAATCACCTGAAGAGAAATACTGGGGCCATTTAGATACAAACAGGCATTTTCATTATAATCTCCACTCACCGAAAAATCTCCACAATACGCCACCAACTGGCAATGCGTCCATACCGTACACCCATCGGTAACCGTCACGCAATAGCGCCCTTCGGCCAAGCCCGAAATGTCTTTGGTATACCGATGAAACCCAGGGGTACCCACCATCGTCCATTCATAAAACAACGGCAGAGAACCGTAACTAATCACCAACTCTATGGCCCCGTCGCCGGAGGTGGGTGCTGTAAGTGGGGTGACCTTAATATCGGCTACTTCAAAAGGAATCATGTTGTTTGACGGGGGATTAAAACACGAGGTAATTGTTACAACTTCTGTTGAGAAACAGTTGTTTTCATCGGTCACTGTGACAATATAATTACCGGTAGGCAGGAATTCAAGGTCTTGCGTCTGCGCGCCATTGCTCCACGTGTAGTCAAAAGGCGCATTTCCGAAAACTTCAAGGTCAATTGATCCATTAGAGCCTTGAAATGGAGGGTTGATAATACTAGAAACTACGATCAGTGGGCGTGGGACGTCTTCCACTTCAATACAAAGGAAGTTCGAGCACCCTTCTGCGTCTACCACTGTCACGCAATAGTTACCCGCCAAAACCGAAGGAAGATCTTCTGTCATTGCTCCGTTGCTCCAGGTATACTGAAAAGGTGGAAACGTGCCTGATGGTTTGATGTCTATCGAACCCGCCGGATTGCCATAACAACTTTCAGCCACTTCCCCCGTAACGATCTGAACATTGGCCATGTGCACAAAAAAGAAGTCCACCAGGGTGCAATTTCCACTCGACACGCTTACCGAATATTGGCCGGCTGAAAGTCCTGATACATCCTCGGTGGTTGCACCCGTACTCCAGAGGTAGGTGGGATTGGCCGCCTGAACAGTAAGGTCAATCGCCCCAGTTTCGCCGACGGTGCAAATGTGTGTAATCTCTTCCGTAACTTGTATGGAACTACTGGCAAACCCCATTCCCACATCGAAAGGCCCACCAGTGGTCATTTCTCCGCAGGCATCGGTCACCGTTACAAAATAATCGCCACTGATGACCCCGTTCAGGCCAGGCGTCGTGGCTGTAAATCCGCCGGGACCACTCCAACTGAAAGATAAAGGAGTCAATCCACCTGTAAGTGTCAGGCTTACAGTGCCGGTCGGGTTACTGCCGCAAGCGGGGTGAGTATATTCGTCGGCGATCACTGGCTGTGTATAAGTAGGCAAATTGAAGCACTGCGACGTCGTTTGTCCGCAAGCATCCGTCAGCGTCACGCCGTAACAATTACCGGCGGTCAGGTTGTCGTTGATCGGACTGGAAACGCCATTGCTCCATAGAAACGCATAAGGAGGCTGGCCTCCGGAGGCGATGACGCTCAAACGTCCATTCGATCCACCCGGGCAGGCCGGATTGCTCACCCCTTGCACAAGCACAGGGGGGGCTTACAGCCAGGAGCGGATCGGTACAATACGTGAGCTGCTGCGGACAGGCTAAGTCCGTCACGGTAAGGCAATATGCTGGGCCTGCTGTCAAGCCGCCGATGCATTCGCCGGAGGCGCCATTTTGCCACTGGTAGAACAACGGGTAGCTATATCCAGTTTCGATGCAGATGCTGCCATCCATAATCCCACCCGGGCAGGGCGCTGTAAACTCAATCAATTCATCTATAAGGTCTTCCAAAGGTAGGCACAAGGTTACACATTCCTGCACCGAACAACCCGCGTTATCCATAATGCTGACGCAATAGCGACCGGGAGACAGACCAGAAACGGAGGCAGTAGTTGCAAAGACGTCGTTTTCCCCTTCTTCCCTCCATTTAAAGGTATAAGGAGTCTGCCCCCCGCTTGCAAGGGCTTGAATGGAACCGGCTGCAAAATTGAAATTGAAAGCCACCTGTAAACACTTACGCTCCAACACATGCACATTGTCTGTGGTTAGGGTTGTATAGGTCGGAGACCAGGTACAATCAGGCATCAATTGAGGGATTTCTGCACATTTGGTCAGGTTGTTGCTTAAGGTGCGCAAATCAACCAAAGGATTGCCGTTCATATCCGGCCCCATGAAGAAAAATTCATCGAATAAGATGTTATTATTGTCAACCATTGTGGAAAAGAGCGCTACGGAAAACTCTTTTCCCCATGATATCGCACTAACTGGGAACATTTGTGCCGAGCCTAAAAAATGGCTTCCCACTAATATCTCCGCCATTGCCTCACTAGTTTCCACTTCCACCCGCAACTTTCGTTCCTCTCCAGCAATCGCACTCAGCAATTGTGGAGAATCTCCTCCGTCCCCCCGGTAAAAAACACGCAGCCCGCCGCTGTGGTCACCCATTCCGCATCATAGATCAATGTTTCAATGGGGTGAGCGCCAAGCGACACCGCAAACATCCGCACCCGCTTCACGTAGGGCGCTGCGTCTTGGGGTGTGGTGGGCAGAGTCGTGTACGAACCAGAGATGATGCAGCCATTCGCATCCGTTACCGTCACGAAGTACTCTGCGCCGTCGAGGTTTTGGATGGTGGCGGTGTTGTCGCCATTGCTCCATGCGTAGGTATAGGGCGCTGTGCCACCACTTACAGTGAGGGCAATCGCCCCGTCGCCGGCAGTGGCGCAGGTGGCGACGGTGATTTGCGCGGAGGCGATGACGGGTTGAGCATTGGTGATGATTTCAAAAGTACCGGTCTCTGTGCAATTGTCCTGATCTCTGACCGTGACGTTAAAAATACCGGGGGCAAGGTTGCTGATGGTTGCTGTTTCCTGGCCGGTGTTCCAGTCGTAGCTATACACTCCGCTGCCACCGCTCGCATTCAGCATAATACTGCCATTGTGCTCCTCCCCGCAGACATTGGTGATCTGCGCCTCCAAATCCAGCACCTGCTCGCTGGTGATTGTGGCGCAAGCTTGTGCTGTGCAGCCGTTGGCGTCGGTGACGGTGAGGCAGTATTCGCCGGGGGTGAGGTTGTTGATAAAATTGTCGGTTCCGCCGGTGCTCCAGGCGTAGGTGTAGGGCGCGGTGCCGGTGGTGATTTCTGTCAGGGTGATGATGCCGTTGTTGTTGCCGGTGCAGGCAGGTGCGGACGTCAGAAGGAGGGGGTCTATGACGGGGCAGGCGCCAACTTCGGTGGTGAGGGTGACGGCGCAGCCGTAGGCGTTGGTGACGGCGACTTCGTACAAACCCGGTATGGTTATATCCTCCGGGTTTTGCTCGGTAGAGGCGTAGCCCTCCGGGCCAGACCACTGAAAGGTGAACGGGCCGGCAGTGCCAGTAGCAATAAGAGTCACACTGCCTGGCGAGGCAGAACTACAAATGCAGTGAGTAGTCTCTATCCTTATTTCTCCTTTGGCAATTGTAAAAATTAAAAGGAAGATAGAAAGTAGAAGATGAGTTTTAAATTGGTTCATGTTGTTGCGTTTATAAAAATGGAACCTGTTGATTTCAGGCCTATTTTTTAGGGTTTTTGTAATATTCCATAATCAGTAGAACATTGGCTCGTTTATTTTGCAAGGCATTAGGTTCTTTCTTCTTTTGGCCTATAGGATTATCCGGTTCGTTTAAATAGTGCACAAGCAAGGCATCCCGACAAGGAAGACAACCTTGAGTAATGCCCCCCAGAAGAGTCGCATACAGATTGATGTACTTTTCAGGTATCAGTTGTTTTTCCAGCGCTTTTTCAAAATGGGGCAGCAAGTGCCAGCCCATGTTATACCCCGTATTAATATATTCCACCAAATACTCATAGCAGGGGTGGTTCTCTGGCCAGACATAAAAAGAAGGATCCCGCCCAAAATTGGTAGGGTCGCGAGTACCTGCAAAATTCATCAGGTTGTCCATTAAAAAAGTAATGGCTGCCGGGTGGTGGGATTCTCCCAGTTTGAGAAGACCATCGAAACGAATCAGATTATAAGAGTTTGTATCCGCAACCATCTCAATCAAAGCAGCAATTGCACGATCCAGGCCAGGCTGATGTTTGTCAATTTCAGCAAGCACGGTGTTAAAAGTATCCCGCTTGTCTGGAAAAAACCGCCCATGATAATGAATCGCACCTGCTCTGCTATACAGGTGATTGAAAACATCCGTTAGGCTATCCCTTTGAGCAATAGAATTTACTTCATTCCTTTCAACCATGCCTTGTATCAGCCTTACTTCAGCATACATTTTTTGCGAAACCTGATAAAACGAGTCGGCGTCTGCCTGCATTTGTTTAAATTTTTCAATAAGAGCCAAATAGACAGCGTATAAACTATCTTTCTGTTGGAGTGCCGAATCCCTTTCCAATATTATAATCTGACTTAAAACAGCCTTCATCTGCCATGTCTCTCTTGGTTGACTCCAACCCCAGCTTGAAAAAAACAACAAACTACAAAGCAATCCATATTTCATAACTCAAGGATTAAAGCATTAAAAATTAGTAACATTAATGGGGAAGTTTAGCCTGCCAGGTGCGATTTCGCTTATTTTTCCCATAGGATTAACTGTGCGGAATACATTAAAGCGAAAACGGTGGTGCATAGCATTAAAAACCGCATTCCCTGGCTTCTTAATGGTTATCGTCACTTGGTCAGGAATCGCAATAACCCATTCATTCGATTCATCAGGTAGCGTCTGCATTGGCCCGGAGATGACAGGATCAATGGAGGTGTTATTGATATCATACATCTTAGCCTGCCATTTATTACTACTAAGATATTCCAGATAATACGCTCTTGTCTGTACACTCTCAGCAGGCTGGCCCGTCTGAGCATTCTGAGCTAAGACAATTGATATAGTACCCGGATTTTGGGGGGCGCCTTCTCCAGTTTGTATCCAGGGATCACTATAAGAAACAGGTTCTGTATCTATAACCAATAGATTATTAGGCCCTCGCCTGTGATAATGGGTGCAGTGCCATTCATAACGACCGGAAGCCCGTGATCCCAAAAGCTGATTTTCGTCATTGAAAGGGGTAAAACTGATCCTGACGAACTCTGAAAAAGTAGCTCGGGTCATTCGGAAAGCGGCATGTGGGTTGGTCGCAGTAATTATTGGGGGTGCGTAAATTAAATTCGTAACGTTATCAAAAGAGTATAGGAGCATTGCCGCCGGATCTGTTACCGTTGCCGGTGGCAATCTATCATCTTCATCCTGTGGCGACCCACTGTCATTTGGGAGTTCGTTGTTTGCTGCCCTATGAGTATGCCTTAGATCATTCCATTCAAATTGAAAAGGGGGCACCCAAGGAAAGTCGTCTATATCGGTCACATAAGGGCTACCTACTCCACTTTCAAATCTTGCCGCCACTGTCTTTCTCTGTCGGGCTATATCAAAATATATCCCTGGAAGGGTATTTACACCTGCAGGATACACCCGATATTCCACCAGATGACGTCCACCCAGTCGTGTATCCCCATCAGGGCTTCCCGGAGGCCCCTGGCTGTTGTTGCTGGAGCCATACCCATAAAGACTACCATCCTCTGCTATATTCAGTGTATTAAGTCTATCGATCAATGAAGGTTCATCCAGGTAGTCAAGGTTATCCGGGTGGCCTATTGTACCCCCTACTGTTGGCTTGTCACTCCTGGCATACCAACCTCTGGTTTGCTCTATCCAGATTGCTGTCGCTCTCACTTTGTCCACTTCATTTTTATATTTCAGTTGAAGTTCAATATCTCTTACTGACATACTTTTGTCAGTGGCCTCTACATAAAGCTCTGGGTATTGTTCAAGTTGTTCCCGGGAGGTGATTATTAATGGAAGTGTAACCTGCTCAGATTTATATGGTTTCTTCCATACCTTTATATTACCTGATTTTCGACTAAGTGTAAGAGGATGAGCGGCGTCAGGCATTACATCTGCATCGGCTGCAATTTGTATTTTCATCAAATCAATTTCATTGCGCCCCATCACATTACTAGGTCTAACATCGTTATCATCTCTATCAATCCGTTCTGTGACACCATCCTCCATAAAATCGCCATCCGTGTTATTTAAGTTAGCTACTGTTACTGCTCCTATCTCATATTCCTTATCCGCTAACTCCTCAAGAATCTGTCCTCCTGACCAACTAACATCTCCTTCCCAATCCTTTAGTCCATTATATATAATTAGGTCAATTGAAGTTGCTTCGCAATCCTCTACTTCTATTTTTCCCACTGCAATACACCCGCCAGGATCCAGTACTGTAACACTGTATATGCCCGGTTCAGTAACGGTTAAACTTGATGCCGTGCTGTTGTCTGACCATACATAACTCTCAAACCCAGCATTAGCTTGCAATACCACTGAACCTTCACAAAGTTGAGCAGGTACAGGGCTTACTTCCAGTGTCGTTTCTGTACAATAAGCCAGTTCTACTTCCTTAGAAGCCTTACAGCCATTGGCATCCGTGACGGTAACACGATAAGAGCCAGGCGTTTCCACCTCGATACTTGGCCCGCTTTCCCCAGTGGACCAGATGTAACTGGAATAAGTAGCAGTGGTACTCAATGTAATGGGGTCAATCGAGCAAACATTGTTTCGGCCACCCGGCACCTGAACACCCGGAGGAGGCGCTTGTTGGCAAATGGCCGGATTTGGGGGTGTAATTTCTACTGTGGGTAAAGGGATAACGGTAATCGTCACCATATCAGTACCGATCAGATCTCCCTGGTCATTGGTAATGTAGATGGTACAAGTTGTCGTAACATCAGGACAAACCTCCGGAAACGGCGAGGAGGTTGAACTAATATTTTCCTGAGGAAACCAGCTATAGCATAGATCATAATCATTCAGAGAACGAGGCAGACAGCCAATATAAACACATTCCCCCGCACAAATTGTCTTGTCTTCCCCCGCCCACGGGCAGCCCGCCGGCAATTCTGTTATCGTCACGGTCATTGCGTTCACTTCACCTGCTGTAGCACCGCCCGTCAGGTTTTGCAGCTCCAGGGTATAGGTATGATTCTGGTCGGGTTGGCCATTGTCTGGTTCCAATTGCAGGGTAAAACATTGGGCCATAGTACTCCCCTCTGCAAAAGTAAGTGTTTGCGTGTCAAAGCTACTCAAATGCGGGTCGGCGCTACCCACCAGCACGACGTCTGCTGTGCAAGCCACCGATGGATTGGTGATTGAAACACAGACTTGTGCATTTGAAGGGGTAGTCACTGAAACACTTACCTGCGTGCTGCCACCTTCGGCTATGGTGACACTGGATTGCTGGAAAGCCAATACTGGTGGGCTGATCAGGCGGCGCTCCAATTTGAAATTGTCAAACCGCACAGATGGCGCCGAACCGCCACCACTGCGCCGTGCAATCAGGTAATGCAAACCGTCGTAATTGCTGAAAACGGCGCTTTGCACGTCCGTTGTTGTCTGGTCGAAGCCGCTCACTACCAGGATGTTTTGGGCGCTGCCGATATTTGTCCCTGGTGAGCCTGGTACCAAACCAATCTGGAATTGCACCTGCTTCCCGGACGTTGTCGTCCGTGCATTCCAGGAAAAGCGGTATTCGTAAGCATTAGAAAGAACTGTCTGAACCGCTATGTAATACGTGTTCTGGAAATTAAGAACCCCGGCACAATTGTCCTGAGAACTACCGCTGGCGCCAAAGCCCAGGAGTGAAAACCCAGCCTGATAGAAAGGAGGAGACGCGGGTAGGCCGCCTGAAAAATCAATCGTTGAACCCGTTACCGTTTCCCAATCCTGTGCAGTTGCCGAAAATGTAAGACCCGAAAAGGCAAGGATAAGAAGTGCGTGCTTTATTATTTCTTATCCATTGATTATCAACGAATTACACCCCCCCGAAAAACCAAAAGAGTTGCTGTTCAAGAGCAGGCGCGCGCTGGTTTGTTTTGGATGATTGGATGTCATGAAGGTTTGGTTTTTATATCGTTTTATGATTGATCTAATCTTTACCACCTGTTGTCAACAGACAGAAACGATGGGGTGCGCAACAAGCGGTCAACGCTGTTGCTTCCCATACGATTATCAGCCTTCCTTCCGGAAGGTTGCCCAATTTTGTTCGTGTTTGTTGTAATTCGTTAGAAGACAGCTTATTCTATCTACAAATGCTCAAAAAAATATGAAGCTGTTTATTTTCTTCTAACTGTTGTGTGTGTTCTTAAGTGCAAGGATAGGAAAACAAAGTGTACACCAAAATTTTGGGGCGGTTTTAACAGGTTAAGTTTTTTGGTTGTTTGCTGTCAGGCGGAGCAGAGCCAATAGGACACGCGAGGCAGGCGCCTCAGCGTCAGTCAGGTTTTGCAATAAACGTGACTGTTTTTTGGTTTTTTTTTATTACTTTGAAAACCGCAGGCGCAAGCCCAAACCAGGCGACAAAGACTGTGTGGCGGGATTTATGTCTAAACGCGGTTGCACCTGTAAGCTCAGGTCATCGCCAATATCGAAGTCCATCAGGTGGGCATCTGTATAGGCTTCTACGCCTTGCAGGGCGTAAACCAGAAACATACCAATGTAGGAAAGCTGGGTATTTTTATCAAATCCATCGCGCAACGTACGCAATGTGAGTGTATTATCAATTTGTGTACCACTATATTCATGGGGTTCCCCTTTCAATTTCAACTCAAGAGCCGTTTTAAGACTCCGGTATCTCGTTTGGTTAAAGTCAATTGCATAAACGATGCCGCCCATCGCAGCATAAACGATCGGAACTTTCCAGTAGCGCCGGTTGTACACTTGCCCGCCTCCGGGAATAATCGCCCACATCAGAGATTTTTTAGGAACCGGCAAAAATTTCTTTTGGATAGGAGCAGGCGTGTCGGGCACAGAATCCTGAACCTGAACGGGCGCAGTCTGAGCTTCAATCCGGGCAGGTGCCAGGCATAGTAGGAACCAAAACAGCAAAAGCAGCGGTAATTTCATAAACCATAAACGTTTTGGGCGCGCCCAAAGATGTTCTGCGCCGTACTTTTACGAATCCGTTCACTGCTCTACACAACGATAAAACTCCGTCAGTTGGTCGGCGGTATCAAAAGGAATCAAAATTTGGCCCTTGCCATCGTCATCTAATTTGATCTGAATACGACCCGATCCAAAAAACGCCCGAAAATCGGCAAGGATGGCATCATAGTCAGAAGTCAGTTTACCGGGTGCTGCCAACTTTTCAACAGGTGCCTTTTTTTGAGATTTACCGGAATAAGCTTTTACCAATTTTTCCGTGTCGCGCACCGACATGCCTCTGCTCAGCACTTCTGCCAAAGCTTCTTTTTGCAGCAATTTATCCTCAATGCTGGCAATGGCGCGCGCATGCCCCATGGAAAGTTCATTGTGCCGGATCGCCTCGATGACCTCGATGTGCAGATCCAGCAGGCGGAGGTAGTTGGTGATGGTACTGCGCTTTTTTCCTACCCGCTCCGCCAATCGCTCGTCGGTCAGGTTGCATTCTTCTTTGAGCCGATGGTAAGTAATGGCGACTTCGATCGCGTTGAGGTCTTCGCGTTGTATGTTCTCAATCAACGCCATTTCCAGCATTTCCTGGTCGTTGGCGATGCGGATGTACGCGGGCACTTCCGTCAGCCCCGACAATTTCGAGGCGCGCCAGCGGCGTTCGCCGGAAATAAGCTGGTATTCGCTGGGGCTCAGCCGCCGAACCGTAATGGGTTGGATGAGACCGTGTACCCGAATAGAGGCTGCCAATTCTTCCAACGCATCGGGATCAAACTCTTTCCGCGGCTGATCGGGGTTGGCTTCAATTTCCCCAATCGGGATCATCGCAAAGGTATGCGACAGCTCGCGCACCACCTCCGCCGGGTTTTCCCGGATCGCATCGTCCATTTTGGTCGAAAAAAGGGCGTCAATGCCCGATCCAAGTTGCTTCATGCCGACTCTTACTACTTGTTTAGCCATTGTATCACTAATTAGTCTGTCTTTATAGTCCGATAGCTGCGTTATGTGAAGGCATAAAACTGGTCATTTACCCAAGTAAAATCTCATTTTTGTGCCTTCACATGCCTTGCTCTCGAACTCTAAAGCTCAGACAAGGTAATATACACAAATTATGCACCGACTACTGCGTGACCTACGGTAGCCGGATCATTATTCTTAGCCAAAAACTCATTAGCCAAATTTAGGAAATTGACACTTCCGCTTCCCCCGGCATTAATCAACACGACTGGCATGTGCATGTTGGGGGCCTCTCCGATTTTGGAGTTCCGGTGGATGATCGTGTCGTATACCTTGCCCTGAAAAATTTCCCGCACCTTGCTAATGACCACATTGGCCAAACGCAGCCGACTGTCGTACATTGAGAGCAAAATTCCTTCTATCTTTAAGTCAGGATTGAGGTTTTTTTGAACCAAGCGAATGGTGTCCTGGAGTTTGGACAACCCTTCCAGTGCAAAAAACTCGCATTGCACGGGCACCAGTACTGAGTCAGAAGCCGTGAGGGCATTCAACGTGGTGAGGCCCAGGGAAGGAAGGCAGTCAATGAACACGTAATCGTATTCATCTTTGACCTTATTGACGATGTCCCGCAGCACATATTCACGTCGGGGGCGGTTGACCAATTCGATTTCTGCGCCCACCAAATTAATGTGGGACGGCATGATGTGCAAATTGGGCGTATCCGTTTCGTAAATGGCTTCAGCCGGATCCAACTCGTTGATGATGCAATCGTAAATGCTGGTCTCCACCACATCAGAAGTTAATCCCACGCCGGAAGAAGCGTTGGCCTGTGGATCTGCGTCAATGAGCAAGACCTTTTTTTCCAAAATAGCAAGGCATGCTGCCAGATTGATGGCCGTTGTTGTTTTGCCGACGCCGCCTTTCTGGTTGGCTATGGCGATCACTTTTCCCATTTACCTGATGTTTTATCGAAAATGATAGGTGAAGTTAATGGATTCTTCATGACTTCACCTGTATAAGGAAGTTCGTTGCGAAATGCCCACGCTACAATTCCATGCTTCCGCCAACGGGAAGCAAAATTAACGATTTTCCCCTATCCGAGAAAGCTTTTTTTACGACATCGTGATCAATCTTGATGTACCCAAAAGTATCGTAGTGGCATCCGATGATCGTATTGCACCGAATGAAATCACTTGCAATCAAGGCATCCGCGTAATCCATTGTAAAATTACCGCCAATGGGCAATATAGCAAAGTCGAGCGAAGGGCAAGTCATTGGAATCAACTGCATGTCCATCGTCAGGGCCGTGTCACCGGCAAAATAGAAGGAACATTCTTCATTCCACACAACAAACCCGCCGGGGTTACCCCCATACGAACCATCCGGAAGCATGCTTGAATGCACCGCATTGACGTACTTGACCTTCCCGAAATCGAAAGCCCACTTTCCGCCGTGGTTCATGGTATGCCCCTTCAACCCTTGTTTTTCATACCAGGTTACAATTTCATAGTTGGAAACAATGGGCGCGCCGGTGCGCCGAGCAATCGCAGCGGCGTCGGCCACGTGGTCGCCGTGCCCGTGCGACAACAGGATGCAATCTGCAGGAATACGGTCTACCGCTATGGCGGCAGCCAGTTCATTCATGCTGATGAACGGATCGAAAAGTAAGTGGCGCCCCATCGTTTCGATGCCGAAAGAAGAATGGCCGTAGTAGGTGATTTTCATGTTTGTGCACTTTAATTAAAGCCCGTAAAGATAGCAGACCCGTTTTTTATTTACCAAGACACATTTTATCTTTATT
>Ga0163149_10005614_pt1 | contig 13182 bp, 10 predicted proteins | sample OliLakLV19MP5G1_FD_148604 | JGI IMG/M metagenome (GOLD analysis project Ga0163149, IMG submission 148604) | Freshwater microbial mat bacterial communities from Lake Vanda, McMurdo Dry Valleys, Antarctica - Oligotrophic Lake LV.19.MP5.G1 | ecosystem: Environmental > Aquatic > Freshwater > Lake >...
GAATCTATGGAGTGGGAGTTGAAATTTATAAAGTCTTTATTTGATAAAAGTTTCGACCCGAATCTATCTGATAATAAACTCAAATTTATAAAGCGGCTAATGCAATTTACCGGGCCATTGGCTGCAAAAGGCGTAGAAGATACTACATTTTATGTGTACAATCCGCTCATTTCGCACAATGAGGTGGGCGATTCCCCTGCCGAGCTTTCTATGGGGATACACGAATTTCATAACAGGATGATTGCAAGGCAGCTTAATAATCCTTATTCACTCAATGCTACCTCTACCCACGATACCAAGCGGGGCGAAGATGCCCGCATGAGAATAAATGTATTGGCCGAGCTAGCCGATGAATGGAAAACTTTGGTAGCCCAATGGCAAGCCATCAATCAGGCTTTTATACAAACGCAAAATGGCAAGGCAGTGCCTTCTGCCAACGATCAATGGTTTATTTATCAATCACTTATTGGTAGTTTTCCTGAAGATTTAAAAGTGACCGAATCGTTTGTAGAACGCACTAAGGGTTTTATAATCAAAGCATTACGTGAAGCCAAAGTCGAAACTACCTATTCAGCTCCCAACACCACTTACGAGCATACTTGTGTGCTTTTCATCGATCGCATTCTCAAAAAAAACCATCCGTTCATTTATAGTTTTATCCCATTTCTGCAAAAGGTTATTCAATCGGCTACGGTGTATTCTTTGGTACAAACAATTATCAAAAATACCGCACCAGGCATTCCTGATATATACCAAGGCAGCGAATTGTGGGAATTGAGCTATGTTGACCCCGACAACCGCAGGCCTGTAGATTATACTTTCAGAGCTGATTTACTAAATTCAATCATTTCAAAATCAAGCCAAAGCCTCGATTTGGCTCTCAATTTCATCAAAGAAAAGCGAGAGCAAGGGGCTGAAAAGCTTTTTGTAAACTGGAAAACACTCCATTTGAGGCATGATATGCAAGATGTATTTCTTCTTGGTCATTATATTCCCTTACAAGTGTCAACTCTGTTTCCAGAAGGAAGCAATAAAATAATAGCTTATGCCAGATGCTTTGGCACAAAATGGATAATAGTTGTGCTGCCTTTGGCAATTGTATCAGCTTTTGCTACGGAGAATATTTGGGAAGACATTACTGTGGAGCTGCCTCCCGAAGCTTCACAAACATGGCATAATATCTTTACTGATGAAATACTAGAAACTGCCAATTCAGTATCCGCAAGCAGATTGTTTGCCAAGTTTCCAGTAGCAGTATTGCGAAGTATTCCAGTTCCCCTGAAAGAAGTTTAGGGTGCAGATATTAAAAAGTTTATTCACTAAATCAAAAGGATATTTTCATGACAAACGGCACAATGATTCAGTTTTTCCATTGGTACTTACCTGAGGGGCTTTGGAATCTCACACAAAAAGAGGCAGAAAAACTGGCGAACTTAGGCATCAATGCTATTTGGTTGCCACCTGCCTTTAAAGGTACAGATGGCTCCAATGCACGGGGCTACAATTTATACGATTTATACGATTTGGGCGAGTTCGATCAAAAAGGGTCGGTAGCTACCCGATATGGTACCAAACAAGAATATTTAAACTGTATAAAAAAGCTGCAATCACTTAAAATACAAGTATATGCCGATGTTGTGCTCAACCACATGGGTGGTGCAGACGAAACCGAAACTGTAACAGTGAGGAAAGTAGACCCTGAGAATAGAAACCAATTTATAAGTGAGCCTTATCAAATTGAGGCTTATACTAAATTTACTTTTCCAGGAAGAAATGGCAAATATTCTCAGTTTGTGTGGAATTTCAATTGCTTCAGTGGCGTAGATTATGATGATAAAAATAAAGAAACAGCCATTTTTAGCATTCAAAATGAATATGGCGATAAGTGGGAAGATGTGATGAATGATGAAAAGGGGAATTACGATTATTTAATGTATTCTGATATTGACTACAGAAATGAAGCCGTAAGAGAAGAAATAAAGCGGTGGGGAAAATGGTATTTGGAAACTGCACAATTTGATGGTGTGCGACTAGATGCCATCAAGCACATGCCACCACAAATGATTGCAGAATGGCTCGATTATATGCGCACCCTCAAGCCCGAGTTATTTGCTGTGGGCGAATATTGGTCGCCAAGGAATCTGCCAGCTATGCTCAAATACATTGAAGCAACGGGGGGTAAATTGGCACTCTTCGATGCTTGCTTACATCAGAATATGCACGAGGCTTCCACTAAAGGCCGCGATTACGACCTTACTACCATCTTCAACGACACCTTGGTAGTAGCCAATGCTCCCCTTGCAGTCACCTTGATAGATAATCATGATACGCAACCTCTGCAAATGCTGGAAGCTCCGGTCGAAAATTGGTTCAAACCATTGAGCTATGCCTTGGTTTTGCTTCGCGAAGCTGGCTATCCTTGTGTATTTTACCCCGATTTATATGGAGCAAAATATACTGGCAAAGGAAGAGACGGAAACGATTACGAAATTATGTTGCCAAAGTGCGAGAAATTAGAGAAATTGCTAGTGGCAAGAAAGGAGTTTGCCTATGGAATGCAACGCGACTATATCGACCATCCCAATTGCATTGGCTGGACGCGGGAAGGCTTAGATGAAAATGAAAAATCGGGTTGTGCGGTGTTACTTTCCAATAGTGAAAATGGCAATAAATGGATGGATGTAGGCAAACGCAACGCAGGCAAAACTTTTGTAGATTACCTTCAATATACTGATATCGAAGTAAAGATAAATGAAGACGGATGGGGCGAATTTACAGTTGCGGGTGGCAAAGTATGTGTTTGGGTTGCCAAATAATTGATAGCAGTTTTTCATTGCAGTTGGCTTAAGCCAACGGGTGTAAATAAAGAATATATAAACTAAACTAAACTAAACTTCCCTTCGGGATGTAGGCTCCTCCCTTCGGGTAGTGGGCTTCTCCTTTCAGGGTCTGGGGCTAAATGAAACTAACCATTCCATTGTCAACTTTTGAAGAAAAATGTGAGGCTTATGCTCACGAAGGCAATGATTTGTCGGAAAAAGAACCGCCAAACGAGGAGCGTTTACAAGAATGTATCGACACCATTTTGCAATGGAACAGCAATACAAAAAGCTTTCTTCAAGATTCTTTTGATGAACACTTCAACAATATTTACAGAGAATTTGCAAGCTCGAAAATTATTCTTTTACATAAAAAAGTAGATTTTTCAACTTTCGAAACCCTGCGAGACGATATAAAAGCCAAAGTGCTTTCACTTATTTTAATTAAAGAATTTGTGAGGGAATTAGATATGGTAGTTAATCCTGATGATCCCGAAATAGCCAAAAGAAAGGAATTTGCTATCACCCAAAAAGAAGAATTTTTATTAAAAAAACTCTATAATTTATATCCCAAAGGCAAATATTATCCTGTTAAAATATTGCTCGAATACAATGGCATAGTGCTAAATAGCGATGTTGACGATGCCAAAATTTGCAACCCTATGCAAAAAATGGGGCAGCTCGATTTGGGTGTGTCTGAATATGGCGTAACAGCTAAAATTACTGAAGGGGGAGTGAAATATGTAGAAGAATCGCTTTTGAGGCTTAATACCGATCCGCTAAAGCCGCTCGATTCGGCTCTGGAACGCAAATTCAATGCCGTGCTGGATGAATTGAATAAACAAGGCTTTGTGCAGGAAATAGTGTTTGACGAAATAAACGACTTGCGACAAATCATTCATAAGCTCACTCCCAAGCAATGGCGTGAAATGGTGCTGGGCAAAATGGTAGATTTGGGTGTGCAACAATCTGTAAAAAACGACATCCTCAAAACGATATATGAAAAGCTAACCGATGAAAAAGTGATGTTCGGTGAATAGCATTATTTTTGCTTTCCATAATACCGAGTTCACTATTTCTCCTCCAGCTTTTTGAGCAATATTTTCACAAATTCTCGCTCGGCTTTATACAATTTTGCTGCTTGCCTTTGCGAAATGTATTTAGTAAATTTTGCCATATACTCTTTTTCAAGCACCAATTCAATTTCTTTGTAGCTGTACAAAGTTTTCAAATCTTGTGAAATTTGGTCTTCAGTTAAGCCATCCAACTGTTTTTCAATAGCCAATGCGGCTATTTTTACTTTTATCTCTTTTCGCTTGGCTGTATATTCATTGTATAAAGGCCAAAACGATGAAGCTTGCGTAGGGGTAAGGACTAGCCTTTCGGTTATGAAACCTATTTTTATAGCTTCCATTTTGTCTTTACTAGCTGTGGCTTGTGCATTTGCCTCATTAGAAGCTGCAAAACAGAAAAAAATCAACGCCCAAAGTAGTATTCTATAATTCATATTCAAATAGTATATCGTTCACATCTATATTATTGTATTGAGCTTGCAATGGCACACCTGCATCAGCAGTTTCCCAATTTGTTTCAGGAATGCTCTCAATATCAATCTCATCGCTTTTTGAAGCAATGTAAATTGAGATATCTTCCTTGGTAAGGCTCTCAATTGAGGCCGAAAAACTATCAACAGTTTTGGAGTTCAATTGAAAGTAAGCCAAACCTAATGCCATTACCATTGCTGCTGCAAGCAAATAAATAGGTTGCTTAGCCAATTCAGGCAACCATAGCCACTTTTCTTGCGGCTGTTTTTGTACAGGTATTCTATTTTTAATATTGGTTGATAGCTGTTCGAAATACGCATTTGGCACTTCAAATTCGAAACTACTTTTTGCCTGTTGCCAAAATACCTCAGTGGCATTTGTCGCAGTTTGCTTTAGTATAGTTTGGTTTAAAGATTCAAAATAGCTTTCAGGTACTGCTACAATTCCAAATTCCTTAGGTTTCGTTTGCAATAGTTGCCAAAGCTTTTCCTGCAATTCTGCCTTATGAACGGTGTTATGAATTATATTTTCCTCTAAATTTTGAAAATACGAGTCTGGCACTTCAGCGAAGCTTTTTGTAAAATCATCAATCGATATGTGTTTGTTTTTATTCACTCTTTTTATTAGACAACAATAAAAAAGCTTGGTTTAAATCTTCTTAATATAATCTTCAATCTTTTTTGTGGCATGATGATAAGAAGCCTTCAAAGCTCCTACACTTGTGCCCAGCACTTCCGATATTTCCTCGTATTTCATTTCGTCAAAATATTTCATATTGAATACCAATCTTTGTTTTTCAGGCAAAGTGAGCAATGCTTTTTGAAAATGCTTTAGTATTTCATCTCCCGTAATGTGCGTGTCGTTGTCAATTTTGTTTTTTAATTCGGCTTCTACATCTGCCAAAGGCAAGAAGAATCGCCTGCGTTTTTTTGCTAAAAAATTGAGGCATTCATTGGTCGCTATGCGATATATCCAGGTATAAAGTGCTGATTTTCCGTGAAAATTATCTAGTCCTTTCCATACTTTTATAAATGTTTCTTGCACCAAATCGTCACTGTCGTCATGGTCAATCACCATACGCCTAATATGGTAATAGACTTTTCTTTGGTATTGCTTTACCAATACATGAAAAGCCCAGTTGCGTGAAGCGGGTTCGTAAAATTTTTCGAGAATTTCCTCGTCCGTCATAAATAATGAGTGGTGGCATTATAAAAATAAAAAAACAGGGCGACAAACCCTGTTTTTTATTAATTAATAAGATTTTAGTAAGTCACAGTTACTTCTCTTGTTCTGCCTCTTTTGTTGGTAGTGGTCACACTATAGCCATTTCCACACAGGTTGGCTCCTAAATTGTTGGTTACCGTTACAGTAAATTTAATGCTTTCATCGGCATCTTTCAATATATGTACACGTGTGCCACTGGTAGGTCTATACCATCCGCAATTAGAATTTGCAACAATAGGTGTGGTGATTTGGGTGTAAAATTTATTGCCAAATCTGTTTGTTCCCCACACACTTACATTATTGAGTTCGTCTACCGAATTATCAGAACTAATAGAGAAGCTAAGTATACCAGCTGTATTTGCCCACGTGATTTCACGATTTATCTGCCAATTTCTAGTGCCTTCAAAGCCATCAAAAGCCAATTCCATATTGCCAGAAACTTTATGAGTAACGATACTTCCGTCTACAAATCTGCTTCTAGGTAGCCCTCCTGTTACGTTTGTCACGGTTTGTGTGCCTGTCAATGTCATCATTTTGCCATTGTAAGTTACGCCATAGCCTTCGAATACAAGGTTATAAACCGCCCCTTGTTCTCTAAAATAATTTCCTTGCACTAAAGTAACTGTAATTGTACCTTGTCTTGATCTGCTGCTACAAGTTGAATTTTTATCGAAAGTATAAATTATGGTTTTTTGATTTGTACCACTTACTGTGCTAAAAGCTGAATAATTGGCAGTATACCCACAAGCTTCCGTGCCTTCTACACGAGCTCCAGAAACGCCAGACAAATCTGTGTTTACAATATCCATTGCATCATCTAGGTTGGCAGTGGCATCATCATTATCGGCCGAATGTGTTTTTGTCTCTTCCATTTCGGCATTTGAAACTGCGGGGTCTGCGTCTTCTTTATTTCTACAAGAAGTAAATACAAGGGCGAATGTCAATGACATTACCATCAATCTGATTGCTACTTTTTTCATGGTTTCTATTTTTTAATTGTGTTTAATGATTTACAGTTCTTTGATACAATTCCGCAACGAAGGTTTAATTCTGAAAAAATATTTTTTTATTGATACCTAGGAAAATAATAGATTGCTATAGAGCAGAAAAACAAGTTTCCCTTTGTAGAAATAAAAAATGGCATATACTTTACATCTTTTCCAATTATTTAGCTCCTGTTTTTTAAAGATTTTAGATTTAAGCTTATAAAGCGAATAGGCTTTTTAGTGTTGTGTATATTTTTTGTATGTTGGTTTTTGCATGATTAGCAGAAAATATCGCTGGGTTTAGTGGCTTTATTATTGGCTTTTATGCAGGTATTTACATTGATTTATTTTATTGAGAAATCTCAAAAAGACATAATAATTTTTTGGGATTTATTCAGTACGATGATTTTTCAGTTACTTTTCCTACCAAATCCCAATCGGGAATCACCAAACAATTGTATGAAGATACAACAAAGTGATAAAGAAGTTCAGGATGTTGCGATCTGATAAAGAAGCAAACCTACATTTTTTCAAGTCAATATTGCAACACATTGACATTGGTATTTTAGCATTAAACAATATAGGTCAAATAAAAATCATAAACACAAGTGCCTTGCGATTGCTCAATATCAATCGGCTGGAAAGCCTGAGTAGCATTCGAAGTGAGTATCCTGTAGATTATGATACTTTGCTAGCGTTATCTTCAAAACAGAAAACAGTTTTAAAGCTCGCCAAACCTCACGAATCGATATTTATTTCCATCTCTGTAATTGAAATTACCATTAATGGAGAAGAGATGAAGTTCGTTTCTATGCAAAATATTCAAAATGAATTAGAAGAAAAAGAGATGGAAGCTTGGCAAAGCATGATCAAAGTAATTACACATGAAATCATGAATTCGCTCACGCCTATTACTTCATTGGCTGCCACAGTTTCTGATGAATTTACGCAATGGCACAAAGCTGAAAACGTTGAAAATACCATCAAAATTGCCGAAACCAAAGATATGCAACAGGCAATGGCTACCATAAAAAAGCGTAGCGAAGGTTTGCTACATTTTGTAGAGGACTTCAGGAATCTCTCTCAAATTCCCAAACCCAAGTCGCAATTGTTCGAAATAAAATCATTTTTTGAGGGGCTTTGTTCACTCTTGAAAAAAGACTTTTTAGTAAATAATATTGAGCTGAAAATTGCAGTTGATCCTGAAAATATTAGCTTCATGGCCGATGCAATGTTGATAGAGCAGGTATTGATAAATGTGCTGAAAAATGCCATAGAATCATTTGAAACAAATACTCATGGTAAAGAAGTAGAAATTCGCACCTTTTATAATAATGAAAGCAAAATAGAAATTTGGGTAAAAGACAATGGAATCGGCATTGTAGAAGAGGTTTTGGAAAAAGTATTCATACCGTTTTATAGCACTAAAAAAACTGGTTCGGGCATTGGGCTCACCATTTCAAAGCAAATTATGCGAATGCACAAAGGCAGCATAAAAATTAGCAGCGCGATTGGCAAAGGAACTTTGGTGAAATTGTTCTTTTAACCGTTTTTGAATTTTTTACCAATAGTTTCTAGATAAATATTCAGCCAGCCACTACTTCAATTAAGCTTGTAGAATCAAAATACTTTTCAGCCAATTGTTGTAATTCTGAGGCAGTTATTTTTTTGATAGTATCGGTATACTTATTGTAAAAATCGTAGTTAAGCCCTGCATAATGAATGGTTTTGAATTTTTCTGCCAGTTGAAATGGAGTATTTAGCGAGCCCATATAGCTGCCCAGCATATAATTTCGCACTGTTTCCAGTTCGTCTTGGCCAATCAGCTCAGTCTTTAGTTTTTCTATTTCCTTGTATATTTCTTCTAACGCTTGGGCTACCAATTCCTTTTTTACATCAGTGCCAATCACAAAAAAACCTTCGTTAATCATGCTTACCGTTTGAGAATAAATACCATAGGTTAAGCCTTTCTCCTCTCTGATATTTTTCATTAAGCGAGAGCCAAAGTAGCCGCCTAGTACTTCGCATAGCACTAGAAACTTAATGTAGTCAGGGTGGTTTCTAGTAAAAAGTTTCCGGCCAACGCGAATTGAACATTGCGAGCTGTCTTCTTTTGGCCAAACAATTTTATTTTTCCCAGAGCCTCTGGCTTCTTTTTTAATAGTGATGGAAGTGGGAAACTTCATCTTTTCTATACCAAATATGCGATCTATATCTTTAATTACGCCATCATTTATCATGCCTGAGGCTATTATTTCAAAGCTATTTTCTCTTATTTTCCCATTGTAATAAGCTTGGGTATCGCTGAGGCTAAGTTTATTTATAGTTTCCAAATCAAGGAAATAGCCATAGGGATGGTTTTCGCCAAAAATATTTTTTTTGAATAATCCGGCTGCCTGGTAGGAAGTTTTTTCAAGATTTACCAGCAATTGTTGGCTTTGAATTCGCTTAAGGTTCTCGAAATTTTCTTCTGGAAACATAGAATCTTTCAACATTTCGTTGATTACAGGCAGCAAGTAAGGCAAATGCTTGGTAAGTGCTATAAGCGAAACACTTACTTTGTCGTTGCCGGGATACAACTCAATAGAGGCACCATAATAAGCTATTTTTTCTGCTAATGCTTTGGATGTGAGGCTTTTGGTGCCTTCGTTTAGCATCTTAGTGGCAAGAAATGCCAAGCCCGATAAAGGCTCGTAATAATTGCCTGCATTGTATACGAGTTCTATTTTTACTACATCTTGGCTACCACTTTTAAGAAAGTGTAGCGGTAAGCCGTTTGATAATTTTTGCGTGTGTGCTTTTAATAGGGGAAATGAAGTAAGTGCTTTTACTTGCGGGCCTTCTGTTCTGTCTAACATCAATTTTCAATCAATAATCTCTCATGCAAATCTACAAATACCTTTCCAAAGAAGCTCTAAATATTATTCCACATCTGAATGTTATTATTCTCAACTTAGAAAAACAGTAATATAAAAGGCAAAACATAAATTTTGAGGAGATTGCTTTTTTCAACTAAATTGAGCTGAATGTAAGCCCTTTCTAAAACTTTTTTCTACATTTAACCCAAATCATATAATGCAGTCATTGGCCCATGCAGTTCATTTCAAAACGTCCTATTTTCATCATTGGGGCATTGTTTTTTATATTTGGTTTTGTCACTTGGCTCAATGGAGCCTTAATTCCTTATTTCAAAATCGTATGCGACCTTAGCAATTTCGAATCGCTTTTGGTGGCGTTTTGCTTCTACATTTCTTATTTTGTAATGGCAATACCTTCGGCTTGGCTACTTCAAAAAACAGGTTTTAAAAATGGTATGACAGTAGGGCTTTTGGTGATGGCTTTAGGAATGCTATTGTTTGTACCTGCGGCACTTACAAGAAATTATGCGGTTTTCCTTACTGGTTTATTCATTATCGGCACAGGATTGGCTGTGTTGCAAACGGCTGCTAATCCTTATGTCACTATTTTGGGCAATCCTGAAAGTGCGGCACAACGCATCAGCATTATGGGCGTATGTAGCAAAACTGCCGGGGCTTTAAGTCCACTTTTATTAGGCTCAATTGTATTTGCCAATGCTTCAGAATTATTGAATACGCTTCCCACGCTCAATTTTGAAGAGAAAGAGCTTTTATTAAATGAATTGTCGGAGAAAATCATCGCCCCATATCTATTTATGGCTGTTACATTAGCCATTTTAGCATTTTTGATTTGGAAGATAAATTTGCCGCAGGTTGATTTAACTCTTTCCAATACTGAATACCAACCAAGTACAATCGCAAAGAAATCTATTTTACAGGCACCAAATTTAATATTAGGTGTTATCGCTTTATTCTTATATGTAGGTGCAGAAGTAGTAGCGGGCGATACTATTATTAATTATGCGCTAAGTGAAGGCATAGCTATTGAAGTAGCTAAAACATTCACTAGCATCACTCTTGTAACCATGATTGGTGGTTATTTGCTCGGCATTGTAGCCATACCCAAATACATGAAGCAGGAGGTATTTTTGTCAATCTCTGCTATTTTGGGCATTGCTTTTGTATCTGCCACTTTAATTTTTAGTGGCTATGTTTCGGTTTTTTTTGTTGCTGCCTTGGGCTTGGCCAATGCCATTATGTGGCCTGCAATTTGGCCATTGGCAATTAGAGAATTGGGCAATTTCACTAGGCAAGGTTCATCACTATTAATAATGGCCATTGCCGGTGGGGCTTTTTTACCCTTGGTTTATGGGCAAATTGCCGATATGTATTCTGTGCAAATCGGATATTCTATATTGCTGGTTTGCTATGGATTTATTCTTTACTATTCTATATTTGGGCATAAAAAGAATGTTTGGTAGCTTACAATAGTATTCATTTTCATTCTCACAACCTCCGCTTACTAATGGCAATTATTACTTTTACATCCGATTTTGGCACCAGAGATCATTATTTAGCAGCAGTAAAAGCCCGGATTTTCAATTATAACCCCAACATTCAAGTAATTGATATTTCACATAATGTGGAACATTACAATGTAGCTCATGGTGCTTTTGTGCTAAATTCGGTTTTCAGAGATTTCCCAAAAGGTACAGTACATTTAGTGGCTATTAATTCTCTCAATGAGGCAAACGACAAATACATTGCGGCTCGCATTGAAGACCATTTTTTTGTAGGTACCGACAATGGATTTTTTTCATTACTCAGCGAAAAACCTGCCATAGTTGTAGAAATATTATTCGATAAAAATGTGGTGCAAACATTTCCAGAAAAAAATATATTTGCCTTTGCTGCAGTTTCATTAGCAAGCGGTAAAAATTTATATGATTTGGGGCCAAATATCGCTGCTAACACATTAAAACGAATGGTAAGTCGCAAACTCAAATCCAACAAAAACCTGATTGAAGGCAATGTTATTCATGTAGATAATTATGGAAATGCCATTACAAATATTTCTAAAACTTTGTTTGAAGAAACTGCCCAGGGCAGAAATTCTGTGCTTTCTTTTGGCCGGGAGAATGTAGAAAGCATTCAAACTGTGTATCACCAATCGGAAAATGGCGATTGCGTGGCTTTATTCAACGATTTGGGGTTGCTTGAAATAGCTATAAAAAATGGCAGTGCTTCCCAGCTTTTGGGGTTGCATTACGATAGCCCTATAAGAATTAGTTTTAGTCCTGAAATTGCAGTTTAGAGAGATAATTCAATTCAATTACCAATAAAAAATCCCCAACTTTCATTGGGGATTTTTTAATTTAGAAATCTGTATCGGTTGCTTTTGCCTCTTTCTGCTTTTTCAACTTAATATTTAACACTTCAGCTTTGTCTTCATAATCAGCAAGCAAAGTATCGCCTTCTGAGGCATCACCTTTCAATATTTCTTCAGCCACAGGGTCTTCCACGTATTTTTGAATGGCTCTGTTTAGAGGTCTGGCTCCATATTGTTGGTCATATCCTTTTTCCGACAAGAAATCCTTGGCTTTATCAGTCAATTCTACTTTATAACCTAATGAATTAATTCTGGTAAATAATTTAGCCAAAGACAAATCGATTATCTTATGCAAATCTTCTTTTTGCAATTGATTAAAGATAATCACATCATCTAAACGATTCAAAAACTCAGGTGCAAATGTTTTACGTAATGCACTTTGAATGGTAGCTTTCACCAATTCATCCTGATTGTCTTTCCTTGATTTGGTGGCGAAACCAATACCTGTGCCGAAGTCTTTCAAATCTCTGGCACCAATATTTGAGGTCATAATGATGATTGTATTTCTAAAATCAACCCTGCGGCCCAACCCATCTGTTAATATTCCATCATCCAACACTTGCAATAGGATATTGAATACATCTGGATGAGCTTTTTCAATCTCATCAAGTAATATTACGCTATATGGTTTTCTGCGTATTTTTTCCGTAAGCTGTCCGCCTTCTTCATACCCCACATATCCTGGAGGGGCGCCTACCAAGCGAGATACAGAGAATTTTTCCATATATTCACTCATATCTATTCTAACCAAAGCATCTTCCTTGTCGAATAAATAATGAGACAATACTTTTGCCAATTCTGTTTTTCCAACACCAGTCGGACCAAGGAACACAAACGAACCAATCGGTTTTTTAGGGTCTTTCAAGCCTACGCGTGTTCTCTGAATGGCTTTTGAAAGTTTGATTACCGCTTCATCTTGCCCAACCACTTTGCCTTTCAAATCTTCTGCCATGTTTACAAGTTTGGCATTTTCTTTTTGGGCAATTTTGTTTACAGGAATCCCAGTCATCATTCCTATTACTTCTGCCACATTTTCTTCTGTAACGTTGTAGCGTTTTTGCTTGGTTTCTTCCTCCCAACGCGTTTTTGCCAATTCCAACTGCTCCATCAGCTTTTTCTCTTTGTCTCTCAATTGAGCTGCCTCTTCATATTTTTGGCTTTTTACTACCCTGTTTTTATCCTTCTTTACAATTTCAATTTGCTCTTCGAGTTTGGTAATGTCGGCTGGAACGTGAATATTATTTATATGAACTCTTGCGCCTACCTCATCCAAAACATCAATTGCTTTGTCGGGTAAAAAGCGGTCTGTAACATATCTATCAGATAATTTTACACAAGCATCTATAGCCTCAGGTGTATAAT
>Ga0163149_10005623_pt1 | contig 13175 bp, 7 predicted proteins | sample OliLakLV19MP5G1_FD_148604 | JGI IMG/M metagenome (GOLD analysis project Ga0163149, IMG submission 148604) | Freshwater microbial mat bacterial communities from Lake Vanda, McMurdo Dry Valleys, Antarctica - Oligotrophic Lake LV.19.MP5.G1 | ecosystem: Environmental > Aquatic > Freshwater > Lake >...
ATCCCAGGGTCCCCGCCGTGACCCGCTGGAAGAATGCTTCCAGGAAATTGTCCGCGCCGAGAACAAGTTCGCAGGCGGGTACCTGGGGCTGAGTTACTTCGTCACGCGGTGGCGAGCGCCGGCCATGGATGCGGATCCGGATGTGCGCCGCCGGCTGATTGATGATCTGGTGCTCAAGGGCCGGGCGGAAATCTACGCGTCGCCTGATGGGATGAAGGCCCTGCGCGCGAAGGCGTGAGAGGGCCAGGCCGCTGGCGGGAAGTCGTGGACGCGTGCAGGCAAGTGCGGGGGTCCGCGCAGTCTCCCTCTACCGCCATGCAAGCCACCACACGCGCCCCCACGCACTGGCATGGCCCGCGCCATTACCTGGTCAGCCACTCCAGGCGGCGACCAAGCCATCTATGCATGTGGAGCAAATACGCCCGAACCCCTGTGCGTAGAAACCGTCCACGGCATCCGCCGGTCGCTCGCACGAGCCGCAGCGAATGAGCGGGTCCGGTCGACTCATCCACGCAGGACGCGCGCCCATAAGTACGATTCTGTGCTCCTTCAAAGTGTTGACGCACTCTTTGCAGATTGCCGCCAAACCCAGGCGTCTCAGCTCCGCCTCGTGGCGGCCACATCGAATGCAACGATCTGGGGATGGCGTTGGTTTTCCGGCGGCGCCCAGAAACGTTTCCACCCGCTGCATGACGTCCGCTCCCACTTTGGTATCGGGTGGAATTGTGGTGGTCTGCGCCCTGCGCGCGCACACGACAGCCCGTAGCCACTTGCCCTCCCGCTCATTGGCCTCGGCAGCATCGAGGTACGCCTGCCTTGCTCTGTCCCTAACGCCTGCTTTTGCAAAAAGATCCCCAGCCTGGACGAGGGCATCCGGCTTGCCAGTTCTTGAGTATTGGGCAAGCGCATCGAGCGCTGCCTTTTCGAAGTCCCTTGGTGCCCCGCTCATGGCCAACAGAGCCGATCAATTTGGGGATTGAGATAGCCGCTAAAGCATTCGGCCAAATGCTGGTCCGCGATGGGTGATCCGATGACACCCGTCGAGAAAGACGCTCCGCGCCAAAAGGCCGGCGCTCCGCTTTTCCATAACGCGGCATTCTCAGACATGGGTCGCGTCACGCGGCATGCATCCACTTGCTCCAAAGTAACCTCCGCACCCCGCACCCCGCGCCACGCCCCCTCGGACAATTGCGCTATTCGGTCCAAGCTTGGAGCGCGGCCCGCCAACAGGATTCACAGACAATTCCGCTCGGGCAGCCAACGTAGTGCGTGTCGCCCACGCGCTCATGGCCACAAAGGCAGCAAAGATGACCTCGAGCTGGATAGTGCCTTGGCGGGTCGGCAGCCACCGTCGAAAGGTCGCGTGCGCAGCGTTGACAGGCATACCCTCGGACTGGGCTGCCTCTGCTGCCGCAGAATGCGCACTGAAGGTGGGAAACCGGGGCCGGAGCCGGTGTCCGCGTTGGCGCCACTTGCAACATCAACTTGAGCAACTCCCGCTGTTGGCTCAACTCAGGCGTGTCCTCAGCTAGTATTTTTGAAATGACTCCGACCGCCTCTTGGTGGCCAGCTTCAGACAACGTCGTGGACGCATACTTAAGAACGCGTACAGAGGCGCCGCGATTGGCGAGCCTGAGTGCTTCGAGCGCCGCCTTGATCACCATCCTCAAGTCATTCGTCTCATGAAAGCGCGCCAGGTACTGAGCGACTGTGAATGGATGCTCGGATTCGTGCATGAGTCACGGCACCCAACAATCAAAACCGATGATGCGCGGAGCAGGGTCGCCGCCAAGCACCAATTGAGGGCCAGTGTTGCAGCCGGCGCGCGCCCTGGCCATCCCATTTCCCTTCAGCTGTGCGTTTGACCTTGCCCTCGGCTTCCACGAGGGGCAGACCGGCCAAAACGCGCCTGAGCGGCTCTGAGTGCTTTTGCCCGCCAGGCCCCAACTTCCGTAGTCACGCTCAGTGCGCAAACATGTTGCCAGACTGCACATTCACGTCGCCACGAAAGGTGAACCAGGCACGTGTAGGTTCAGCTGGCCAGTCTGCGCGGCGGAACGCAGTCCGTTCTGGGGACACTCCCATACACTGGAGGTAATCGCGCACGGCCTCCGTATCCTGCCTGCTGTCAAAGACGTCGTTGCCAAGCTCGACCATCAGGGTGGTTCGGGGAAATGCGGCATACGTGAGCTGGAGAAGATGCTCTTCCGCAGGCCTCATGCGCGCTCCCGCGACCTTGAGATCGAGCGTCAACCGCGCCGTCGAATCGCAAAAGGTCTCTGAATCGTGCTGGAGGCACGGGAGCGGAATGCGCCCCAATGACCCGGCAGAACATCGCGCCGCAATTTCACCCAGTGGGGTCGGCAGCTTGGTGTCACGGAATCGGATCTCGGCAGATGGAAGCGTGGTTGTCAGACTTACACGCCGTGACCCAGTCTGCTCGCGCTCGACCAGGCTTATCTTTGCGGCCTCTACTCCGGCTTCTGCCAAGTAGCGGCGCAACGCTGCCAGACGGGCATCGTTCGAACTCGCCCTTCCTACTTTCCAAAGGGTGACGTCGGGTTTGACGTGCCACCCGCCCAGGGCGCGGAGCGTGTCTATGTCTGGTTGGAGCACAACAGGCCGGTCCGTTCCCTCTACGAAGAACACGGAGATAACGGCGCGCGTGTCACAGGCGATCTGTCCGTCCGATTGAGTACACGGACAAGCGACTGTCGAGGGACTGCAGTCCACGCTCTCAGCGCTCGCCGCCTTGCTTTGGAGACCAAGGACTAAGCAAATCAAGATCAGCGGCATGTTAGGCGGTCTCCGTTCGGCGGGGGCGCATCCACACAAATCGTCGCAAAGTGGATGTACCCAACGTCAAAATCCGCCAACGTTGCGTCGCGCAGTCGCGCAAACACGCTCGACCCAGGACACCGATCTCCAACCTCGCCACGAAAGGCGTACACCACGAGGCGGTACGAATAGTAGTACCGCGTAAAATGGTGATACGTTTGTATTGCCCAGCCGGTCGCGCATCCTGGCGTACGGATTGGCAACGTGTTGATGACCCCGCTCCCACCTTCATCCGCCACAAGCGTTCCGGCGTTTGGGTCGTTTGTGTCGTCATCCTCGTATCCAACTGTCGTGCCCACGAATTCACAAAGATTTCCGGTTGGATCGGCATTATCAATCGGATCCTCTCCCGCGTAGCTAAACAGGTTGGCATCGCCCCCTTCGAATCGAATTGGATCCTTCGATGTCCACCTGCCGCTCACGGCGTCGTAGTCCCTGGTCCCAAAGCGGGTGAGCTTGGTGTGTTGGTCATGAAGGCCACCGGCAAATCCAAACGGCTGGAAGGCCGCTGGAGATTCCGTCGTCACGACACCAAACTCATCAAAGTCCATGCGTTGCGCAACGGCACCTGTCGTCGAGTCAACAACAACGCGCGGACTTCCAAGGTGATCCTTGAGGACTCGGAGTGCAACCCCGGCCTTCGCCAAGTAGTCCGGGCTGTTGAGGCTGCCGCTGTACACAAACACGCTCGCAATGGTCCCAGTTGCGTCCAACTCTGCCGCGATGCGCAGTTGGTCCTCGTAAAGGAATGCCTGCGTCATCACGCCGTTGACCTTCTTGCCCACCCTTCGATTCCGCCCATCAATCACGTATTCCAACTGATCCCCGTTCGGCATCCCAACCTGGCGCAGATTGCTGAATTCGTCATACACAAACGTGGTCGTGGCGCCCGTGGGTACGTGGACCTTGGTCTCCAGCTCTCCGTTGCGCGTGTATGAGTAGCTGTAGTCTGCGTACCGCAGCATCCGGTCTTGTGAATCATAATCCGCGGTCACTGTCCCCGTCGGTGTCACATGGCTGAGCCTGTTGCCATTTGAGTCATACGTATACTCGGAAGTGAACGCGCCGTCCGTCTGGACCAGTTTGAGCCGCCCAGCAATGTCATACTCAAAGCTTCGGGTATGGGTGACACCCTGGATGATCTCAACCATCGTGGTGATGCGCCCAAGCGCATCTCTGGAATAGCTGACGTGGAAAACGTCCTCCAGAAGGATCCCCGTGTCGAATTGCGCCACGTAGTCAGACACTTCGCCGAACTCATTGTGCGTGAATCCGTCCAAGAGCCCTCCCAGTCTGGTGCCCGTGACCCGCCCACTCACCACATCCCTGCTCACTTGCAGAGCCCCGGCCCGGGTCAGCAACCCATCACCATCATACTCAAGCAAAACCGCAGACCCACCGTTGACCGTGCGCTGTGCAACCCGGAAGTTGTTGTCAAAGGTGAACGCCACGGAGCCATTCACCGCTCCGCTCCATGTGCTGCCAGCCAACAGCTTGCCGTCATAGCTGAACGCCAAGGCATCGCCGTTGGTGTCCTCAACCCGGGTAAGTTGGCCGGTGGCCGGATGGTAGACGTGCGTGCGGCTGTTGCTGCCAAAGGCCACGGTGCCAAGACGGCCCGCGGCATCGTAGGCGTTGGTGACGGACTTCCCGTCGGGGTAGCTCATCAAGGTCAACTGCCGGTCGTCGTTGTATTCGGAGCTGGTTTCCCTGGGTGAGAACCCAAGGTTCGGCGGTGAATACGTCTGCTCCAAGTCCACCGCAGTGTACTCAAATTCATGCGGCGGCCGCCCTGGCGGGGCAATTGAAGCAATGTTGCCGTTCTCGTCGTAGGTTGTTGCCACGTCGCGGTTGCCGGGCAGCGTCTGCAGCGTCGTGCGGCCCGCCGCGTCGTATGCGTAGCGCGTGACCCGGAGCAGCGGATCCGTCACCGTCTCCAGCCGGCCAAGGGCGTCATAGGTGAGCACCGTCTGCCGCGCGGTTGGCCCCGCGCCAGTGGTGATGACCACCGGGCGCCCTCCCGAGTCATACACAATGTTCGTCGCCGCTGCTCCCGCTGGGCTGACCTGAATCACCCGGCCGGCTGCATCAAGCGTGGTGACCGCGGTCCGCCCAAGTGTGGTTGTTGTCGTGAGCGTGCGAGATGCGCTGAGGTATTCGGACGTGGTTGGCGCGCCGTTGAGCCGGGTCACATCAACAACGCTGCTGACCGAGAACGGGTCCATGGGGTCATCAAGTTGCACCGTCCGGCTGCGGACCAGGTTGCGGACCCGCCCGGACGGCAACGTCTCCTTGATGCTGCGGATAGGACTCTGCATCCCAAAGCGAGGGTCGGGCGTCAGCGTCGTCACGCTCAGTGTGTTGTCCGGTCGCTGGATGGAGGTTGTGCCAGCCTCCGCGCTCTGGACCTGCGTAGACAACCCACTGGGCCAGGTGTTGGCCCTTGTCTGCCCGCCCGCGCCTGGTGACCCCACATTGAATTGCGTCACCCGTGATTCCGCGGTCTCCGTCACCACGCTGAAACCGTCCGGCGTGCTCGTCCGTGTCAGCGTGAGAAACCCGTCCGCAGCGTCATTGTCCCGCGTCAACCGCCCGTCCGCGTCATACTCAAAATCAGTGACGCCGCCGCGCGGATTGGTCATCGTCGCAAGCAAGCCCGTTGAGCCGATGTACGTGAACTGGCGCGTGATGTTCTCCGGTCCCGCAATGGTGGCCAGCCGCCCATTGGAATCCAGCGTCAGCTCGGTGCGCTCGCCGTGCGGCGCAATGATGGCGGTGGGGCGGCCGGTCACATCCCGCTCAACCATGGTCACCAATCCGTTCCGGTCAGTCAGCGTCTGCAGCAATCCACCGGGCGTGTACCCAAACGTCAATGTCGTCACGCCTGTTGTCGGGTCCACCGTCCTCAAGTGCCGTCCCGCAGAATCAAGCACATAGGCTTCCTTGCCGTTCTCCGAGGCCACGACGATGTTCCCACCGCCGCTGAACGGCAGTCCATTGTCAATCCTGCGCACCACGTGGCCCACCGCGCTGCTGACGTAGAGCGCGCCGTCCGGACCCTTGGCGATCCCGTTGGACGCGACAGCCCACACGTTGGAGCGCCCGCCCTCTTCAAACCGGCTGGTCGCAAAAGGACCGGTCAGACTGCTGATGATCCCCATCGGACTGACGCGCAGGACACCGTCACCGCCGGAAATGAACAACTCGCCAGCGGCACTCACCGCCACATCCGCGGGACTGTGAAGGTTTGCACCAATGGCCGGCGTGCCGTCGCCACCAAACCCGCCACCCGCAACAGTGGTGATGATGCCTTCCGGCGAGATCCGGCGGATGCGGCCCTGGGTGGTGGCTGCCAGGTAAATGCTTCCGTCAGGCCCGACCGCAACACCAAAAACCGATCCAACTGCCGCAGCAATTGCAAGTCCGCCATCGCCGCTGAGGGCATCTGTTCCTGTGCCTGCAATGGTGTGAATGATGCCGTTGCAGTCCACGCGGCGGATCCGCCGGTTACCATTGTCCGAGAAATACACGGTGCCATCCGGGCCAACGGCCACCCCATTGAAGAACCCGGTCAAGGTCGCGTCGGTTGCGGCGCCTCCGTTGTTCAGTCCCAGCGCACCGCCGCCCGCCACCGTCGTCAGGATGCCATCCATCCCAATCTTGCGGATCCGGCCTGCATCTCCTTCCCAGAAGAACAGGCTGCCGTCCGGACCCACCGCAACATCCCGTGGAGAGCGGATGGACGAGGTAACCGCGGGTGCACCATCCGGTGTGAACGCATTGGTCCCGGTCCCGGCCACCGTGACAATCACGCCGTCCCTTTGGACTTTGCGTATGCGGTGGTTTCCGTCATCCGCAATGTAGAGGTTGCCTTCAGCATCCAGCGCAATTCCGCGTGGGAACCTGAGCCTTGTTGTGGGGCCCTGCACGTTGTCACCGGTGAACCCAGACAAACGGTTTCCAGCAACGGTGCGCACCACATTGCGGGTTGACTCTGCGGACTGCTCATCACCATCTCCCTTGAACAACGCGCTCACTCCGCGCTCAAGGGACGCGCCGTACGCGTTATGCGGAGTCAGGGAGAACCCACCAAGGCCCAATGCCTTCGCGTCCCATCCGCCCAGCATGACCCGGTGCTCCCGCCAGCGGATGACCTCATTGCCCACCCGAGTCACGTTGAGCGGCAGCAACCCGGTCATGCCAAAGCTGGACAAGGCGTTGGAGGGGCTCATGTACGTGGGCGTGTAGACGTACCCCAGCCGGATACGCGCGACCTGGCGTCCCTGCATGAGGCGTCCGTACCCATCCCGGCCATCCCACGTGAACGTGGTGCTCTGGTCTGGCGCGGCTGGGAAATCCTGAATCAGCTGTTGGCCGGCAACCTGGATATCAAGAACAATCCGCACGAGGTCCGGAGGAACAACAGCCTCACTCAAGATGATGGGCGTCTTGAACTGCGCAGTCCTTCCCGCAACACGGTCACTGGCGTAGCGGAGCGCGTACGGCGTTCCCGTGATTGCCACCCGCTCGCCCAGCACCTGGTTGTGGATGTCTATGATGGAGCCCTCCGCTTCGCAGCTCTCATCAACCGATCCGCCGCCTCCGCCGCCATTTCCTGGTTGTGAACCATCTGGAATGAGCTCCGGGAGGTTCAAATCCTGCGAGCTGAAGTGGCTGAGCGGCACTCTCCAGAGCGTCTCACCGGCGGTGTAGTGGTTGGCCAGCTCCGCGCGTTCAACATCAAGGATGCCCAAGGCGGCGTACGTTGCACTGGACTCGGCAACATCGTCACCGTCAGTATCAAGGTCGGCCATCCCGGCGGAAATTGACACCAGCTTGATGACCAGACCGTTGGGTTCTCCGCACCACTGCGCGCATTTCCGCTGCACTGTGCCGGAAGGCACAATGGTTCCCACCGGAAGCCCAATGAAGTTCTCCAGGTACAGCCGTACCGGTTGTGAGAACGCAACCGAATCCGCTCCCGCGGCGTCCGCCTCGTCAATGCCAAGCTCAATGGCATAAGTGTAATCACTCTCCGGGGGAAGATTGAGCGGCATTGCCTGCCGGCCGTAGGGCCCCACGGTGTACTCCGTGAGCCGCACGGTGAGATTTGAGATTGGTGTGGTGGAGAGGTCCGGGAAGACCATCTCCGCCGCCGTTCCGGGGACCACAACCACCAGGGGCCGACGCGGCCCATCCGCATCCGAGACCTCTGCTCCAATGGCCACCTGGACGTTCGGTGATGTGAGGTCAACCGCGGTTGCATCCGGATTGGGTGCAATCAGGACCACATCCGGTAACAGCGTGAACTCCTGCCAGGCCACGTACTCCGTACGCTGAAGTGGCAGATAGCCGGTCTTGCCGTAGCGGACCGCAAGAACTCCGCCGCCATTTACCGCAAGGTCAAATCGCCCATCCGCACGCGTGAGTGTGGCGCCATACTCCGGGTGGTCTCGGACGATGATGGTCACACCCTCCAACGGTTGTCCCAGGATGCCCTTGACGCGTCCCCGGAGAATCGCTGCGCGCCGCGGGTCAATGGTTCCGGCAATGACGCCGGTCTGGACCGGCGCGGTGCCGGAGTAGAGGAACGAGCCCAACTCCAGCATCTGTGTTGCGACGGTGCGGTCCAAGGGTGGCGCGGGCAGCGAGTTGGGGCACGGCAGATCTCCGGCGGAGCAGTCTTCATCCACGCCATTCCCGCAAACCTCCGCTGCGCTGGGGTGGATGGACGCGTTCCCGTCATCACAATCGCCATGATTCTCTGTGAATCCGTCACCGTCGTCATCCACATCCAGGTGGCAAGCGTCATCCGGCGGGAGTGGCGTGTGCACCACGCCAAGAGTGGGATCGCAGCTGTCAACGGTGCACGGGTTCCCATCGGCAACGATTGGCGGAGCGCCTGCGGTGCACTCACCCGTGGCACCGCAGGTCTCAGCGCCGTTGCAGACTGTGGTGTCCGGACAAGCAGAGCCCACAGGACGCGGCGTGTGCGTTACGCCGGCGACGGCATCACATGCGTCATCCGTGCAGACGTTGCCGTCATCAACAACGGGCGGTGCACCTGCGGTGCAGGTCCCAGACTCGTTGCAGGTCTCAGCGCCATTGCAGACCGTGCTGTCTGGACAAGCAGCGCCTTCCGCGCGGGCGGTGTGTGTCACACCAGCGGAAGCATCACAGGCGTCATCCGTACACGTATTTCCGTCGTCAATCTGTGGCGGTGTTCCCGCGGTGCAAACACCGGCGGCGTTGCACGTCTCCGCGCCATTGCACACTGTGGCGTCAGCGCAGGACGTCCCCACGGCCACCGCCGTATTTACACAACCGGCGCCAACGCAGGCATCAGTGGTGCACGGATTTGCATCATCACAGCTGGCAGGCGTGCAGCCCTGGCCGCCAGTGATTCCGTCCTGAAAGGTAACACTTGCCAAGGTGCCAAGGGTCACAGCGGCAGCAGCGATGGCGCCGTTCAGTGCGGCCAGCGTCGCGACGGTGACCGTTCCTTGCGGTGCCAGCAGCAGGGCGCGGACATTGGCCTGAGTGCCAAGGGTGATGGGCGTGCCCGTGCCAATGGATTCGATCCTCAGATCGTTTGCACTCAGCCCTGCAGCCAGAATGGTATTTGACTGCGTGCTGAAGTTCACCGTCTGCGAGACGTGAATCTCGACGGGTTGAGACGCCTGCAGGTGAGCCAGCGTGCCAATTGTCAGGTTGCGGAAATCGTACCTTCCGCCGCTGAGGACGAGAGTGCCCCATGTCCCCACTGTGACGTCGCGATACGCCCCTGCGGCCAGTGTTTGAACTCCGTGAACGGGCACCGAGACGTTCAGCGAGCCAGGCGTTGCCGTGGCGGCCGGGATCGCCGGCAATGCGACGGTCAACGGCACCACCGCGCCGTGGGTGGCCTTTGAATGTGCGGTCAGTGCGTTGGTCTGGATGTCCGCGGTGGCTGCGTGCGCACCAAGGGCCACAGTTGGCGCCAGGGTGTTGCCTGCAATTCCTGCCTTGGTTCCAACGTTGATGGAACCCGCGCCAACGTCACCCGAGGTCACTCGCGCCTGTGTGCCCACGTTGATGGCGCCAGTCGCAAGAAGACTGAAGTGCTGGGTGAGCGGTGCCGAATTCAGCGGGCTGAGTACCGTTGATGCTGAGGCCGTCACGCCTTCTGAAACCGGATCGGAACAGGATGAAGCGCTCAACACCAAAACAAACAACGGCACCTGCAAGCGCATAGACACTCCCTGAAGTATGGCAGGCAGCTTGCGCTTTCCGTGATGTAATCCGAACACGTCGCAGTGTAGGCGAATTCGGGCTGACGCGTGCAGCCGTGTCACGGTCTGTGCAGAAAACCTCCCAGGAAAGCTCCTGGTGGTCCGCCCCTGCCAGGCATGGGTCTTCCCGCTTTCGCTCATCCTGGGGCCCGCCAGGGCCATCGGTGGGCCCCAGGAGCTGGCCGTGTGGGAGTTGGTCCGCATCCGTCTCAGACCTAAAAATCATACCGTGCAAACTATTTGCACGATATGGGGGATACAAATGCGGACCTTGTCAGGTGGGACGTGCACCGCCGATGGCAACCTGGGCTTGGGAACCTGCTTCTTGCTTGCGGCGGACGGGGTGGACGGGGGACCGTAGCCGGTGCGTCTGGGCGTCGTATTCACGTCCAAGCGATGCGCTCCGACGACACAGAACTCACTGGACGGCTCCATGGCTCCGATTTCGCGCCCCCATCCCAGCTTCTGGTCGCTGCTGCTTGTGATCACCACCGTCCTTGGGTGCCCCAGCGCTTCTCCAGCCGAGGTTGTGCCGCCCCGACCGGCAAGCGGCATCGGAAATGCTCCACCAGCGCGGGTCGAGACAACTCTCGACGAGAGGGACAGACCGACGACGGTCGGCCAGGGCGACGAGCAGCGTATTCTGCTTCAGCGAGCGCGTGACCTCGGCCTCACCAGCGATACCAAAGGCTGTTACGAGGCCTACAAGGCCGCGGAGAAGCTGGGACCGATCCCGGCTGAATTGGACCGCGTACGCGCTACGACTTACGCGGCTTACGCGGAGTTGCTCGTCGGGGAGAGCAAGCCCGAAGAGGCGCTGCCCGTTGTAATTGAGGCAAAGCGCATTGCACCCCAACTTGAGGGGTTGGATGAGTTCGTGCTTGAGATCCAACAAAAGGCGCGCATGGCGTCTACGCCACGGACGGCAGTGCCGCTGACGGGCGCGGTGGAGCTGGAGACTGACGTCGACGTGGCTGATGGGAAGCCAGTCATCCGGGGCAAGACAAATTTGCCGGATGGTACAAAGCTCGGCGTTCGGGTCGCGGGGGCCCGTGGCTACGCCGCTGCGGCGGACGCGGTAGCTGCAAACGGCGCTTTCACCGCGGGGCCCTTCACCGCCAACCACGCTCCGCTCCCGACAGGGAGCTACGAGGTGCGTATTGTGATGCCGGTCCCCAACGTCCAGCCCGAAGCAGTCAGAGCGGTCATCGGCGAGAACGGGGAGCACCTCAAGGGGCGGTTGGTAAAGCGTGGGGACCTGGGCGTCATCGTCGAATCCAACAAATCGTTTCACATTGGCGCCTCGGAGAGCGTGGCCCGCGCCGAGGATGCGAGAGCAACCGCCGCTATCAAGCTAGAGGCACGCGCAACTTTCGACGGCGTCACAGCATTGCTTGCCGAAGGACGCGGCATGGACGGCCAGCGCAATTCGGCCTCTAACGAGACACTGCGCCGATGCGGGGAACGAATGCGCAAGCTGCAGGCGGAGGCACGCGCGCTGCGCGCGCGCGCCGACGGCTTGCCCCTGTCGTTCATTGACCTCAAGATCGCGGCCAACGGCGGGAACATTGATTTGTGCGTCTCTTGCTCGCCTCGTCTCGCGCCTGCGTCCTGCATTCAAACAGCCGCTGCCCTCAAGCGTGCCGCGAGTGTCGTCAAGAGGTAGCCCGGTCAGCACGCCGTGCCCATCCGGCCGGCGCGGATTGGACGCACCACCGGACTGGTGCCAAACGATTTGTAGCGACGTTGTGCCGCGTCGGCGCCAAGGCTCCGCTAACGATTTGCACCGTTTGCACGGTATGAAGCGCTCCGACATGGAGGCGCAAACATGACAGGCAAGATTGTGGTGGTGGCGAACCAAAAGGGCGGCTGCGGGAAAACCACCACGGCAATGCAACTTGCCGGGGCGTGGGGGCGTGCTGGTCACAAGGTCTTGGTAGCGGATGCGGACCCGCAAGGGACTGCCACCCGGTGGGCGGCTGCTGCACCGGATGACACACCATTTCCCGCCGCGGTGGCTGGCGTGGCGGCCGCCGGCGGGAAGGTCCACCGGGAGCTGGCCAAGTTCCTGCCGGACTATGACCTGGTGGTGGTGGATTGCCCGCCAGCGGTGGACAGCATGGTGCCGCAATCCGCATTGATGGTGGCGGACGTGGTGCTGATGCCAGTCATCCCTAGCCCGCCAGACCTTTGGGCGGCGGTGGGCATTCGAGACCTGGTGCAACGCTGCGCAGAAGTGAATGAAACCATGCAGGCCCGCTTGGTAGTGAACATGACCCAACCAGGGACCACGCTTGCGCGGGAATCGATGGATGCGTTGCAGGAGTTCGGCATCCCGCTGGCATCCAGCACACTTGGGCTGCGCCAATCTTTCCGACAATCCGCGGTGTTTGGCACCAGCGTGCACGGCATGAAGCCTCAAGACACAAAAGCGGTGGAGGAGGTGGACGCGCTGGCGGAAGAGGTGCTGAGGCTGCTGGGCGAGCCCTCAAATCGTGCAAACCGTACAAACAATACAAAGCGTGGACGCGCATGACGACGAATCGAGGAGCAATCAAGGGCGCGTTGGGGGCATCATTGGCCGCGGAAAGCCATGCCAGAGCCGACCGGTTCAAGCGGGCTGATGAGGTGCTCGATAGCGGCGGTATGACCCGTGGGAAACGCGCCACGCCAGTGGCACTGGTTGTCCGGGACACGTTCACCATGCCGGCGGATGATCACGCCTTGCTGGCGCAGCTGATAGAGCGCGCCATGGCTCACAAGGTGCGGACTACCAAGAGCGCGTTGGTGCGGGCCGGCCTGCGCGCCCTGGCCGGAATGTCCAACGCGGCACTGACCGCGGTGCTGACGGACGTGGAGCCATTGAAACAGGGACGCAGGCCAGTGGGCTGACGCCCAAGCCCGAGGTTTGGCCAAGCTCACCAATTACGCGCGCGGCGCAAGACACCCAACCAACACAAACGGCCCAGGCGTGTGGGGCCCGCCCTTGGGCGTTCGCGCGTCCTGGTGTCCGCCAGGCCATTCTCCGGGCGCCGGAGGAGATGCCGAGGTGCCCTGGGTAAGTCA
>Ga0163149_10005625_pt1 | contig 13172 bp, 12 predicted proteins | sample OliLakLV19MP5G1_FD_148604 | JGI IMG/M metagenome (GOLD analysis project Ga0163149, IMG submission 148604) | Freshwater microbial mat bacterial communities from Lake Vanda, McMurdo Dry Valleys, Antarctica - Oligotrophic Lake LV.19.MP5.G1 | ecosystem: Environmental > Aquatic > Freshwater > Lake >...
GCAGTAGTCATACTACATTGAGGGTAGTAATTGTACCGCAAGTATGCTGCCCAACAAAAATAATCATAGAGAAGTGAGGAGTCCAAAATCCACCGAGAATGGATGTGGGAAACAGACGCGTCCTTCTTCTCTAAACCTATGGTGGGCAGGCCGTGCACGCCATTTTCCGTATTCGAAGCGGTAACGGAATAGATAGACTGTTGAGGCCACCTATTCAGAGTCGTTGACTAAGGTCGATCTTGTTGCTAGTTTTTTGTGCCGTTGCAGTCAGATCTGTCTGCTCTTACGTTTGAACCGCTAGCTTCATCACTATGATTGCACAGAAAAAATAGACGAGTAGGCGTGAGCTGGCGAATGAAGTACACATGACCCACACGAGACTTGAATTTTGTCCTTACAATGCTCCATGAAGACTCGAAGCGAGACGTCGTCGGTGTTCACTTGTGTTCCGCCCCCGGAACCATCCATCACGCCGGAATTGTGAGTTGTGGAAGGGTTGAGCTTCGCCATCAGAAAACGAGCCTCACTTTTATGCTGGTCGCAAACGATGTAACGAGGAACTGGGAACCTTGAATCCATGATGAGCTGCGCGTCCGACTGAGGTGCTTCAAGGAGCGACCTGAAGGCGGCATGCTCGTCCTGTTCGTGGTAACCTTGCTCACGCCATGCTGCGATGGTTTCTCCGTGAAAGACTACGACATGGAAAAAAGTATCAAGCAACAGGATTGTATCGGGTCGCACGCTGTCCGAGTCCAAAAGGGCAGCCTGCGGGGGGCCATTGAATGAGTATGAGAGGAGTGTCGGCTGGATCATTACCAACGAATTTGTCGTATTTTCCCTCGTTAGAATGTACCGATAATACGCCGCCTCGTCAGGACTTGAATTGAAAAGTTGCAGGAACTGTGAGCGCCGCAAGTGAAACATAAACTGCAAGGGCAAAGCAGATGGGATATGATGAGAAGCTAGTTTATTCATCACCAGTCAAGTTAAAAGCGCTGGAAGTCATTCCATAAACGATTACACCACCCTTCGCTTACCTGAGGGTACAAACTGAATTCAGGAGAGAGCCTAAAACTATTTGGATCATCAGGTGTGAACTCAGCAAACTTTGCGCAAAGCCGAATGAGACTACGGTCTACCCATCGCAGCACGTCGGCAACTTCGTCAGTCTCGGTCTGATGGACAGCCATTCTGGCTGTGAGAACAACCGCGGCCTCCTGGTGAAAGAAAGGATAAACGTCTTCAGATTAGAATACAGTTTTGATGAAACAAAGCAAAACGCGAGATTTTCTAACAATCTATCTTCCAATCAACTAGTTACCTGGTCGAAACTCATCTTCACAGGGCTGTTCGCCATTGCTTGCTGAGCAGCGATTGGATCATCCTTCGGTATGTCGGGTGTATTGTACCAAGGACCACACAGCGTAGTTGCCCTCAAGCGCGTTCTGCCATTTGAGTGTTGATACTTTGTCAAGAATTGAATGAAGCGACGCTTCCCTTCTGGCATTGGTGTATTACCAGGATTGGTAACGTCGAAGTAAATGGCAACAGTGGTGGTTGGGTCGACTCCTCCGAGGCCCCACAAATTCGTACCACCCTTGCCCACCTCTAAATCACTAACGTTGGGTGCAGATCTATTCAGACTTGTGACAGGTCCAATTGCGCCAGAAACTTTCAACTCGCGAGAGGTAAGAACCTCCAAGCTAGCGCCAAAAGCCATTGTCATGAACCCACCATCTTGAGGCACATCATCATTATAGCGATTAAAGACTCGACGAAGTGACTCTTTGAAAACACTCTGACCAAAAGAATCACCCAAGACCACAAGACCACCTGTGGCTTCCACAAGCTCACGCATTTCCAGGAGTCCTACCTGATCAAGTGAGCATGCAAAGACATCTACCACATGGTAAGCTGCCGTTTCTTGCTTGCCCGCTTGCTGATTGGCGTGGGCAAGCTTCGAGTAGAATTCGCAGGCTGGTTTGTGAAGTGGTTCCGCCTTCTTCGCCAGATCTGTATGGGAACGGATGTCGTCTTCCTTCAAACGAGACACAATCGCACCAGGGCCTGCAGTACAAGGGCCCGCTGCAAGGGAAAAGAAAACGCAATTCTTTGAGTTTACATGCAATTGTTGCAACAACGTTCAACACACCAATTCGCCGCTGACCACATAATCACATCGGAAAAGTTTTCAAGAGAATGCATCGAAGATTTTTGCGCGTAAATGCACCACGGTGAACAATAGTCAACGAGATGAATTCATGAATAACCACCACCTCATTTAAGTGGACATACCAGTGAAGAGCATGATGCGCCCTCCTCGACGAGGAATGGCAAGCTGGAGCATCGACGTCGCCACGGACAAAGCTGCACCTGTAGACCTGGAAGGACGTTTGTCATTGGGGACTGGCCACGGATCTCTCTGTAGATCATCGAGAATTGTTTCGATGACAAAGGAACATTCGGATACAGGCAACAAGAACCTGTCCATTATCTCTTGTCCTGGTCCTCCTCCCTGAGGTAAGTTGGGCTGACCATTTGGAGCACCTGGTTGATTGCCCGCTGGCGCTGCCCCACGTGAGCATCCCAACATCTCTCCTATTTTTGACGGGGTATACTCACGTGAGCCGCGCATAACATAAGCTTTTGAGATGCTCTCGCTTCCCAACTCGTACACGGAAATATTTGTCCCGAAGGTGATCAAGCCAACGAGACTATCTTCGGGAAGCAAATGCAAAGCTTGAGTTAGAGAATCTGCCAACTCACTGAGCTCTTCCTTCAGACCACCAGCTGTGCAAGTATCAATAACGAAAAGGAAGCAAGGAGGTCCCTGGCTCGGAACCGTTTGAAGCTCATATTCACAAGTTTGATATTGCGGGATCAATTCAGCTGGCAAGTTGGTTTCTGTTATATTATCAGCCTGGCATCAAGCAAGGCAAAGAAAAGCATCAGCATAGATTTTCAAGCCCTGGAAATGCACACAAACATGTGAAATTGGCACAAGCAGAATAAATCACGATGGAACTTCCGTCAAAGAGATCCTGCTATCGACGAGCTTAAGGCAAGGCCAAATGCCAGGACGAGTAAACACGAAGAAAATCACTTACATAGTGCGGCGGAAAATGATTCCGAGTTAGACAAAATGGGCAGACCCATAGCTTACTACGAAAATCAACCTGGCAGTATGGATTGAGCACAGCGTGACAAGCTGTAGTCGAACATCGCACAGGGTCGTACGGCAACGCTGTGGGCGGGGAGCAGCTTGGCGGTAGCTTTTTTACTGGAAAGTAAGAGAACAACTTGATGAGTTCTGACCGTTGGTGGCAATTGAAATCCCAGGTTGAAACGCAAACCAGATGCAAGAGAATTAATCACACACAGCAGCATTTTATCACAATCACTGAAAACAAGAGGGCGTTCCTCCGATTGTTGGACCTACAGGGTGTGTACAGTGCGCCGAAAGGAGCAACGCAACGTGTGGCTTCGAGTCTCGACGACGGCCAACAGTGGAACGACAGTCTTGTGCCACTCATATCCTCTGAGGCCGAAACATCCCAAGCACCTCCTTCCATTTTGATTTTCTGTTATTCTTCCTTGGGTGTCTTTGTTTCGTAGAAGCAGGCTCTTCCAGGTCGTCTCTGTCTCTACTCTACTAGCTAGCTAGCTATCTACTAGCAAGTAGCTACATAGCTAGCTATATACTACTAGCTAGCTATAGCTAGCTAGTAGTACGTAGTACGTAGTAATATTAGCTATTAATACGGTACTAGCTAGCTAGCTAGTAGCTAGTATTGCTATGTACAATATGAATTGAATACACTACCGTTTTAGATCCACGTGGCACTCTGAGTGGCGCATGTGTGTCACAGCTCGGGGATAAGAGCTCTAGATAAAAGCTAGTCATAATATTTATTCCCAGACTTTACAACGGTAGCTTTTTACATGTTGTCAGCACCACAACTCTACTACTTTACTATGCAAACCAGCTATGCGGCTCGAAACAGTCGATACACACGGTTGATTCGAACCGTTGGAAGCAAGTGTCGATCGATCCACACAGTTGATCGAACCGTGAGAGCGCTTAACACAGCGATTTCGAGCCGATCAAAGTCGCATTTTGGTACTGTTTTACTGTGCAAATCAGCTATGCGACTATTATGTGCTTCGATCCACATATACCGGTACTCGAATCTGCAGAGTTCACAGTGGATCGCCTAATAGAAGAACAAGGTCTAAGCTAAGTGCAGAACTACTTCCTACTCTTTGTTGTACAGTGCATTGAACTGTTTCCTACTCTTTATTGTACAGTGAATTACAGTTTGGTTTTGCCTCACATATTTTGCTAAAACCATGTATTTCAACAACTGTCATCCATACAAGGCCCACTCAAAATTGGATACCTCAACCAATTTAGGACCTAATAGCTTTGAATTAGTTGACAATGATGCAAGATAGACAGGAGTCAACAGGAGAGCTGTCGGGGACACCTGGCAGTGGTTCAGCATCCAGCTACTGATTTCTAAGTAGAGCAGTGACAGGAGCTCCACATCATCACAGCTTGACAACGTCACTCAAGGATCAACAAAGTAACTTCAACGGCAAGAGCATGCATGCATTTACCAGAACTGAGTCTACTAATGTACCAGTGGGCAGGATCAGTCATCACGATCAGGATTGGCAGCCTGGAAGCAACTGCTGGGTGCAGGAGCAAATAGCTCCTTGGATTATTGCCCCAAGAGTCATGCTGGAAAGATGGTTTACCCAGTGAGGTGACGTTGGTCTTGACATGAGTCTTGACAGGAAATTACATCAGCAGAGTAACCTAAGTAAGAGGTCTGTTGAGTTGCTACTGCAGAACGGTCACATCACTCTTGATGTGAGGCCATGTCATCACTTGGAAGGCAGCCACATCATCTTTGAATGGCACCACATCATCACTTGAACTTGAACCATTACAAGTTGGCGCACCAAGTGGATTGAATTTGTATTCAAAGCATCCACAGAATAGCTCAGTTTTTTTGTTTAGAACCCAAGAAATTGCCACAGATCTCAATAGGTCTATGATTAGTCAGCAGTGACAACAACAACAATAGCAAACACCAAGCACCAAGCATCACCAACTTTCATCCCTCATCCAACGTTGTACCCCAAGTCTACATCCTACCACCATCCACCATGCCCCCTCTAGCACTTGCACCAGGAGCTGCTCTAGTCTTTGCTGACTTCTTCACTGGAACATGTAACCTTCCAGCCGCAGCTGCCACAGCTGTGCAAGAACAAGGCCTGTTGACTTACAATGATTGCAAGGACTTGACTGACAAGGATGTCACCGGCATCTGTGATAAGGCCAGAAGCCCAGGAGGGTTGATTGCAAGAGGGGGAAGAGGAGCACAAGCTAACCAGCTGGTGGTTGACCGTGGTGTCAAGGTTGGATTCATCCAGGAGAAGAACTTGAGACAGGCTAGGTTCTTCATCTTCCGCCACCACAGGATCCAGAGAGACTTTGATCCAGACAATGTTACATTGGAACAGATGAGGAACTATTGGAACAGCCGCTTTGACCTTGAGAAGGAAGGCTCTAAGTCTGACAGCACCTCAGATGACATTAAGCCTTTGAAGAAGGAGGAGGATGTGAGGACCACTCTGGAGACCCTTGACAATGTTCTTTTGAACAAGCACGGAGCTGGTGGATCCCCACTTGCCTATGTAACCAGGAAGGACGTTGCCTTACCTGAATCTCCAACACTGCCTGGAGAAGATGACCCAGGTGTGGGATTGCCTACCCTGCAGGAAGAGTTGATTCGCAGGACAAGGCATGAAGGTGCACACTATGTGGCAGACAATCAAGCAGTTTGGAACATCATTTGCGGTTTTACTCATGGCGACCCGGCATGGAATTGGGTGTCAGCCCATTCTAGAAGCAGGGATGGTAGAGCTGCATACCTGGACTTGAAGAAGCACTACCTAGGGAGTTCTTTTGTAGCCAAAACAATCTCTGATGCTACAGCTAATTTGAAGAACATGTTCTACAATGGTGCTAGGAGTAAGAACTTTAGCTTTGAAATCTTCTGTGGCAAGTTGAACAAGGCCTTCACCGATCTGTTGGATAACGGCCAGGAACACACCGAGATGATGAAAGTCCACACTCTCTTGGAAGCGATCCAGGACCCTCTCATGGAGCAGGCTAAACTGATGGTCCTAAGCGACAACAAACTGATGAACAACTACACTGAGACCATAGCTTCCCTGAAGGTGGCCCTCAACTCTTACTCCAACAAATTGAAGAGCACCTCTCACAGAAACATCTCTGTCTTGAACACAGGAGGCGGGGGCGGTGGAAGAGGTGGCTTCAAAGGTGGCTGCGGCAGAGGACGCGGCAGAGGACGGGTGGAAGAGGTGGCAGAGGTGGCAGAGGTGGCGGCCGGGGCGGTCGCAGTGCATTCAATCCAAACAATCCAGCCAAGAGCTTATGAAATGCAGAATGGGCTGCACTGCTACCTGAGGAAAAAGAGAAGGCTCAGGAAGCTTGCAACAAGAAAAGAAGTGTCAATGCCATGGACGTTGACAAGGGGAAGAACAACAACAACAAGATGCTTCTAGGCCGGGCGACCAAATCACATGGCGCAACAAGAAGACCAAGAAGGTCTGAGCTCAAAAGCTCACGGCTGTTAGGACGATCAAGGCAATGCAAGGCAGTCCTACAATTTACAGAGCTGAGTTAGATTCCAATTGTGACACTTGTACTTTTGGAAAAGGCGCTTACACAGTGAATGACACGGGACGCATGGTTTCCATTGACCCCTTCTTGGAATCTCTTGGCTTACTGCAGAAAGTTTGAATCATTGCAGCAGCCGTGGCTTACGACGACCCAACTACATATCAAACCTACGTTTTATTCTTTCCTGAAGCACTCTACATTCCTTCACTCAAACAACACCTGCTTTGCCCAAACCAAATACGAACCACCGGCATTACAACCAACGACACGGCTCTCATTCACCTCCCACACAATCACCGCAACAAATATTCACACTCAATCATAGCAGAGGCTGAAGAGACCTTTGCAGAAGTCCACATTCCCCTACTAGCACAATTAGAAGGCCAAACGACATCTTGCTTTGAGACTAGAAAGCCTACCCAACGGGAAATCGATAACCTTGACAAATCTTGTGTCCATGTGTACATGACTCCTTCCGCAGTTTGGTAACCTAATGACGCTACAATCAGCAACAACGAATCAGCTCTTCGAGCATCGTTGCCCAGCGAGGTGGAGCCATGTCCAAGGGGACGCAGGTTACAGGCAGTCTCCACTGTAGACGACAAGTTTTTAATCTTCTATCCAACTTAAGCACACACGACAACACCTGAACCTCCAGTCTTAGATGAAGCTTCACACACAGTTCAAATCAGCAAGATCCGGCGACAGAATGTCTCAGTTGAAGTAAACATTGATTCATTCGCGGAAGAACTCGAACAAGTTTCTATTTCATCAGTTCAATCAAAGACGAGAAAGGGGACAGTCGGTCCAGAGACCTTAGCCAAGCGGTGGCGCATTGGCATAGAAAGAGCCAGGAAAAGTCTCAAACGAACTACTCAGCTGGGAGTCCATGACAAAGGTACGATTTCACCCGTGATTCAGTCCACAAATCAGAGTCATGTCCCAAGTTCTAGACCAGGAACCAATGTGCATCCCAAAGGAAAAGATACAGGATCGTATCCGGAACACAAGTTGGAACGGAAACGCTGAGTTCCCACGCCATGTTCTATCACAATGTTGTACAATCCTACGGGTTTGTGGTAACAAGTGTATCTCACCATGACGAAACATGCACATCGTGTAATCAATCTTGCCAATGAGATGTTGATCTTGTTGGAGTATTCGATCAAAACATGGAGTATTTCGTATGGCAGTTTAATGCGCGTAACTTTCGAATTTGCATGTAAAAGCATCTATTCTTGTGGTGAAACATTAGAGTAGGAAAGTTTCTTTTTAAGGTGTTGTTCATTGTATTTCGTCCCTTGTTTGCGGTCGAATTTCCAGTGGATAATTATCGTTTATCAGATTAACAGTCGCAGTTAAGTTCTATTGACAATGAGCGGAACAACGGGAATGGCATCCACTGTTGTTACTCTTACTCCAGCGGAGGAGAAGAAAGCTGATAAGGATCGTTTGTTGACTGTCCTTGTCAATGTTTGCAGAATACCGTTTGCCAACGCCAAGAATCACCCCATGGCACTTGCTTTGAAGGACGCTGGTGTTACTTTGTTTCATACGGATTTCATTCACATGACAGCAGCCGATATTGACTCGCTATAGCACAGCAAGAGCGGAACCCTTGTACCTTTGGAGTTGAATTTCAGTATGATTCTACGAGCATTCCTGGCTTTCTATCATCATGAATCCCACAAGAAGCGTGGAGGTATCAACATCCTTGAAGCTACAGCAGTACAGTTCAAGCACTTCCGCAACTCCGAGTACAATCCTACCAAGCAGATTACACCTTGGGGTTTAGCTATTTCCAAGAACCAAGGTCTTACAGACTAGAATAAATTGGTCAAGCCAAGCGCACGAGACTTCAAGTCTTATCGCGAAGCCAACAGCTGGGTGGACTACAAGAAAGTGTTTATGATTACTCTCGAAGCCCAGAACCTTACTCATTTGGTCAACCCAAGCTACGTCGTCGTTGATGTGGATTTACACAAGGTGCAACAGAAGTTTTTATACAAGGCACTACGAGATAATATGCTTCACCACAAGGCCAAGTTGATCGTCAAGTTCCACTCGAAGACCAAGGACACTGCCCTTATTTGGCAGAAGACATGCAAGACCTACGACGAATCCATTTCCACTTCTATGAATGGAGATGCTATTCTAGGATGGTTGACAAGTTCTAGACTCGACGATGGGAGATGGAACCGAACTCAAGGGGAGTATGTCACCTTCTATGCAGACAAGATTGATAAGTTCAACAAGATGTGTCCTGACTCGAAAATCAATGACATGCAAGGAGTCCGTATGCTACAGAATTTGATAGCAAACGTCCCCAATCTAGCGAACGTTCTAATTTTATATCGCCAGACTAAGACATCAGCAGGCCAATCAGACAAGATTACTCTGCGCCAATTTGTCACCCTCCTTGCCCAACAAGCCCAAGTCCATGACGATGACAAGATTCGCACAGGCCGTAACTATCGTCGTAGTGCTGCTACTCATGAACTCGATTATGAGATCAATGCCCATGACTTCAATCAAGACGAAGAAGACCTTGATCCTGATGAATGGTTTGAGGCGAATGTAATGAATCAGCACGATCCCAAGACAGGCCGTTACCTTGGAAACAAGAACGGCAACAAGAGCACTGGATTCAAGAAGACCCAGAACTACAAGCGCCAAGCAAATCAAATGCAAGGTGCTCGTTCTAGAGCCTTCATGGATCGAGAAACTTGGAATGCGCTAGGAGATTCGGACAAGAAAGCATGGGACTAATTGACAGAGCCAGCCAAGACGAAGATCACTGCGTACCACTTCAATAAAGGAAAGGAGCATGCAGCCCAAGGTTCCGAAGTCAACCAGATGGAGGCCAAGGAACATCATTTAATTTTCGATGATTCGGAAGAAGAGTTGGAGGCCAATCAACACGACCTACTATTTGATGATCCTGAGGAGGAACAAGAAGATACGGTCAAGGTAAACAATTTCAAGACCATCCAAGTATCCAATGCGGAAACCACTCGCAAAATGTACAAGGATGAAGGAGTTGATTTCGATACGATACTCCAAGCCCAGCAAGCCAACACATGCCTCCAAGCACACAAGAACGAGCTACTAGACTCAGACAGTTCTGATGAAGAGTCAATAGCAGACCTCGAAGTCAATATGCATAACCTTAGACCTAAAATCCAAGGTCTGTTGGAGTTTGAGGATTCGGATGATGAGGATGAATTTGCCCTTAATTATCCCGCTACGATGGAAGAAGCGCTGGCAATTGATGCAAGAGGTGAGATCGACGACCCTGACGTATCAGAAGAAGAGTCGGTCAAACAGAAGAGCACAGCCAAAATGTTTGCAGGGATGCTTCATTTCTCAGACTCTGAAGATGAAGATGAAGCCAAATTCCAACTACGAACACAAGGCTTTACATCATCCATTGAAGAAGCAGTTGCTATCAAAGGAAAGGATGTAATTGAAGGCAAATGTAATGAAGGTATTATTGGTGAACAAGAAGGTGATGCCTCTGGTCTCACCAATAGCGATACAGACCAACGCCGACTAATTGATGAGTTTTATTCTCACGACGGACTAATCCATTTTTTGGACAGCGAGGACGAAGACGAAGAGAAGGGCAAAGTCGGAACAAATAAGGAAGAGACAAAAGTAATGACTAGAAGTGAGTACGAGAAGGCAAACATCCATCCACCACCTGCTAGTAAAGCGCCATACCCTGAGAATTGCAAGGCTCGATCAGTTTCTCTGAAGCCGAAAAGTCCCAAGACTACCAAGACTACTAGTCCACCTCAGACACCCAAGATTACCATCAACCAACAAGTTGGAACTCAGATCGTGAAGCCAAAGCAAGGACCCAAGATTAAAGTACAGGTAGCTACGGATACACTTCTTGACACGACAGACCCAGGACATCAACCTGGATCTATGGTTGTACATTGCATGGCTGCTAGTCCTAAGCAGACAGGTGCCAAGACATTTGCTTCCGTTGCGTCGACTCCTAAGACACCCACATTAGCAATGCCTCAACAGGCCATTCCTAAGGTGCAGACTCCAACCAAACCACTTCAAGCTAAGACGGATACGAAGAAAGGCTCACCTATTAAAGGGGAGCAACAATCCAAGAAGGGACCTATCCAGTTCAAGGGTAAGGGAAATCCCAAGCCGAAGCCAGTGACTGTGAGTGAAAAGATAGTCGATGTGAACAAGCAGATCGTAATCAAAGCCAAGCAAGCAGACACGACGGATAGTCCTATGATGAAGAAACCTTTTGACAAAGTCCCAAAGCCTATCAAGACTACCGAAAGAATCGTCCAAACTCCGGATGGTAAGGGTTACCAACTAATATGAGAAGGAGAGAAGAAGAAGTTAGACACAGCCCAGAAGTTTGAACAACTAGGCCTACTTCACTTCTCAGACGATGAGGATGATGAGTTGTCATTGGAAACTATCACCTCCAGTAAGTCAAAGGGTTTGAACAAGTCGAAAGGATCTCAGAAGTCGAACAAGTCACAAGGGTCTCAGAAGTTGGTGACAAAGCCCAAGATAGAGCAACCAAATACCCTCATGCAGAGAACAGCAACGAAGAAAGTTGAGGATGATGAGATGACTCCTTTCCATCAAGATACTTTCGACTCAGCAGGCGGTGCGACTACTCCAGACGTTAAGGGGAGTAGTGCAGGTGGTTGGACTGTCCAAGGATCTGGAAGTCGACAGCAGAATATCTGCCAACAACTAACGTCTCCCAAAGGCATTGCCAACTTGCTGAGACTCTGCAGTCCTACACCACCACAAACCGACAGCGACTCTGGATCAGCAGGTAGTAACAAAAGCAACAGATTTGCTGTAATTCAAGAGGAAGACGAAGAAGTAGACAGCGATGCAACTACTACCGTCTTACCCATAGGAGAAATCCCTGAGACAATTCAAGAAGGCTCTGTTTTGGTACAAGCAGATTCCAACGAGTTACCGCACAACATTCAAGTAGAAGTTGCCAAACCAGAAGTTGAAGGAGGTATCATACCTCAAGACAATGACCCGCAACCAGATGGAGTTGTGTCTTCTCAGGAAGCGGATTTTATCAAGGCCGAATTAGAGTAAGATCTTCCTTTGATTCGAAGGCCAACTATTTAATTGAAGACACAGAAGGGGAGTTCCGGGTACCAGATCCTACCAAGAAGGACAAGTTGGTGGTGCCTTTGGACACAACGGATCAGCATACCAATGACAAATTGGAATGCAACGTCAGCAAAGTTGCTACAAGTAAGCCTTAGAAGAATCGGAAATCCAAATATGGACCCAATAAGATACATCCATCCAAACATGCCATCAAGCGAAGCAAGAGAGGTACATTGGTAGACCGAGGAGCAAATGTCGGCATGCTTGGCAACGATGCTAAAGTAATCTTTAAGCGCAACAAGACAGTAGACGTTACAGGTATTGACAACCATGAACTTAATGCACTTCCGATGGTCGATGCAACCGCAAAGACCATTACAGATAAAGGACCCATTATCCTTATTCTCTGGAACTACGCATATCATGGTCTCAACTGAACATTACACTCAACTGGACAGATTGAATGGTTTCAGAATAAAGTATACGACACTTCTATGAAGGTCGGTGGAAGACAAGTCATCAAGACTGTTGATGGATACTTCATTCCTATCAATGTCATTCAAGGACTTCCTTACTGTTGGATGAAGAAGAATGATGTGGCTAAAATGAGACAAGCAGGCACTGCCCCTGCTACCGGTACGACTATCTATTGTCCCACTAGCCTATGGTCTACTGTGATATATAAACCTTGTAGTGTTATGGATACTACCAACACACTTCTGCTAGCGAATGTGCGTCTCGTACTTTGATCGGACCTTATGTCGGATCTACTGTGCTATCTATCTATGCTGTATTTGGAATTCGGAGTTTCGGAGTATTCGGAGTAGCGATGTGCGCTTCGTGCGTCACTGATGAGGTTCGCGATCTCAACGGATCGAATGCGTCACTTAGACGACTAAGAGTGGATCAACGCGGAGTTACCAAGCCGGCGTGTCCTAATTACTATGTGTTATTACTGTGTCAACGGAGGGTTCCCAAGCCTGCCGGACGGAATCGGTGCGTCACCGATGAAGCGATCTTTCGCATGTATTACGTATCACTTCTGTGATTCGAACCTACAACCTTCTAGTATTACTTTTTGCTACTACTAGTGTGCAGAGGAGTACTGTGTCATCTCACCATGTTCAGTTGGATGAAGAAGAATGATGTGGCTAAAATGAGACAAGCAGGCACTGCCCCTGCTACCGGTACGACTATCTATTGTCCCACTAGCCTATGGTGTACTGTGATATGTAAACCTTGTAGTGTTATGGATACTACCAACACTTACATTCAGATGGAACCAAACACAGCCGAAGAATTCGATACAGTACATTAACTCACGTCATCC
>Ga0163149_10005629_pt1 | contig 13168 bp, 12 predicted proteins | sample OliLakLV19MP5G1_FD_148604 | JGI IMG/M metagenome (GOLD analysis project Ga0163149, IMG submission 148604) | Freshwater microbial mat bacterial communities from Lake Vanda, McMurdo Dry Valleys, Antarctica - Oligotrophic Lake LV.19.MP5.G1 | ecosystem: Environmental > Aquatic > Freshwater > Lake >...
TGGGGGCTGAGCTTCATGGGCTCTGACCGAGGTATGACTACAGACTACGGCTGGTTTCCGATACTCACGTTTTTGCTTCAGGTTGGACATTCAGCTTCATCCTTGAGCGCGCCCTCTTAAAATATTTTGAGAGGTCGGTGTATCGCCGCCCGCGGATATTCTCCGAAGCGGAGAAAGCCCGACACCTTCAACAGGCGTTCGCGCAATGGTTGGTTCCTCGCAATGTGAACGGGGTTCTGGTCTCACAGTTAGTTCGCGGAGAAAATATCCGCCGAGACTTGGTCCGTGAAATCCAAGAGGGGCTCGCCCCGCATGGCTGCAGTCTTCTATTGGATAAAGAATGATACTGACGCATTGACCTGACCCGGAATGTTAAGACGGCGCTGAGGGCGCAATCTGACCGCCTATGATCCCCAACGAAAACTCCTCCCCCGCGTCGCAAGTTGCCCTCCAGAGGCGGGCAAGCCCCACAAGGCGTAAAACCCCACCGGCTGATCAAGCTCGGCGTCGATGTCCACTGGCGCGAGCACGTCGTGGTGCGCCAGATCGACGGCACGGCGCCGCAACCGGCCTAGCGCTTTTCGCCAGAGGCCTTCGTCGCGTGGGTGGCCAAGCAGGTGCAGCAGGACGACGTGGTGCATGGCTGCTACGAAGCCGGACCGTTTGGTTTCGTGCGGCACCGGCGCCTGGTCCGGCTGGGCGTCAAGAACCTCGTGGTGCAGCCGCGCAACTGGGACGAATAACTGTCGTCAGTGGGGCGAGGGTAATTGTCGTTGACCGTTGCGGTGACTGATCACCGAGCGAGCGGTGCGGCCGGCGGGAGTTGTAGCCTGCATTCATCACACTCAGAGGTGTGATGAATGCACCCTCGCCCCGACAGGGTCGGGGCTGCGGGCCGACTTCGTCGGGGCCAACCGCGACAAAGTCGCCTTTTCGCGCTCGCAGAGCGCGAAAAGCGGATGCGCCAAGTCGAAAAATTGTGATGCATCCGGGGTAGGGTAAACGCCCGACCGGGGATCCTATCGGTAAAATAACAACCACTCCCTAAGAAAACCCAGCTTCCGATCAGGCGCTCGCGAGCGTGTTGGCGGTGTTGAGGTGCTCGACGCCGGTGTATTTCTGCGACTGTTCGTCGGCGTGATATCTGGAACGGACCAAGGGACCGCTTTCGACGACGCCAAAGCCGAGGGAGAGGCCGAATTGCTTCCAGTGCTGGAACTCCTCCGGCCTCACCCAGCGGGCGAGTGGCCAATGCTGCGGGCTGGGTTGCAGGTATTGGCCACTGATAGCCGAGGCCCGTCAAGCGATTTGTTAAAGCTATTTCTTTAGTAAAGAATCGCTCGATTCGACTGGCCTTGGAAACGGTTGGCCGTAAGTTTTGCCCCATGATAAAATACGCGGTGGCCCGCAAAAAATCGGATCGGGTTCCCAGTCGGCAAGCGATCGTGCGCCTGCTCAAGCAGCAGGGGCCGGGCGACTCCGAAGCCCTGGCGGCGCAATTGGGCATCTCCGCCATGGCCGTTCGGCAGCACCTCTACGCGCTGCGCGCGCAAAAACTGGTGACCTACCAGGAAGAGCAACGCCCCATCGGGCGGCCGGCCAAAATGTGGTCTCTGACGCCGGCCGCCGAGTCCCATTTCCCGGATGCCCATGCGGGCTTGACCGTGAATTTGCTGAACGCGGTCGAACAGACCTTCGGTGAGCAAGGCGTCAAGCGCGTCGTGTCGCAATGCTCGCAGCAGCAGATCGAGACCTACCAATCCCTCATCCCGGCTCGCGCCTCGCTGCCAAATCGGCTGAAGCAGTTAATCTCCCTCCGTAACGAGGAAGGCTACATGGCGGAAGTGCAGCGCCAGCCCGACGGCTCATTCCTCCTGATTGAGAACCACTGCCCCATTTGCGCAGCGGCCACCGTCTGCTCCAAGCTCTGCGACGGCGAGCTTGAGGTCTTCCAAGCTATCTTGGGAGAGGACGCCGTGATCGAGCGGACGGAACACATGCTGGCGGGTGCCCGCCGCTGCGTTTACCGCATCCGCACCGCCGCCCGGAGATGAAAGTCGATCTGGGAAGGGGTGTGGCCAACCACGCTGGACCGTCACGCGCCGACCCGTTCGCCTCCGGCGGTGGGACTCGAAGTTTCCAACCATGAACGCTAACAATCGAAGCCGCCCCCAGGTGGTGGTGCTGGGTGCCGGGTTTGGCGGACTGACCTTCTGCCAGGCCTTCGCTCATCCGCATGCCCAAGTCACAGTGGTGGATCGGCAGAACCACCATCTCTTCCAGCCGCTGCTTTATCAGGTGGCCACGGCCGGTCTGTCCGCGCCGGAGATCGCGCAGCCGATTCGCTCGATTCTGCGCCACAAACCGAATCTCACCGTGCTGCTGCAAAGCGTCACCGGATTTGATCTGGCGAACCGGCAAGTGTTGCTGGCGGGTGGCCCGCTGCACTACGACTACCTCGTGCTCGCGCTCGGCAGCGTGACCAGTTACTTCGGTCATCCAGAGTGGGAGTCACACGCGCCTGGCCTCAAGTCGCTCGACGACGCGCTCCGTATCCGGCGGCAAATCCTGCTGGCGTTTGAACGAGCGGAGAACAGCCTGAGCGGGCCGGAAAAAGCGCGGCTCATGAGCATCGTCGTGATCGGCGGCGGCCCGACGGGCGTGGAACTCGCCGGGGCCTTTGCGGAGTTGACGCGGCGGGTCCTCAAGCGCGATTTCCGCCGGATCGATCCCCGTCAGGCCCGGGTAATCCTCGTCGAAGGCGGCCCGCGCCTTCTCCCGCAGTTTTCGGCGGACCTCTCGGCGAAAGCCCAGCAGCAACTCGAACGCCTCGGCGTCGAAGTTCGCACGAACACCAAGGTTGAATCCATCGGCGACGGCTACCTGGTTTTTGCGAACGGTCAGCGAATCGACAGCGCAAACATTATTTGGGCGGCCGGCATATCCGCCCACCCGCTCACGCGAAAGCTGGGGGTCGAACTGGATCGCAGCGGCCGCGTGCAGGTCAAACCTGACCTCAGCCTGCCGGGTCACGCCGAGGTCTTTGCCATCGGCGACCTCGCGGCGGTGACCGATCAGAACGGCAATTTAGTCCCAGGGGTCTCAGCGGCGGCGATGCAAATGGCGCAGCATGTAGCCCGAATCCTTAAAGGGGAACTGAACGCGGGTGGCTCCGGACCGGCACCGCGTCCGGCTTTCCGCTATTGGAACCGGGGCACGATGGCAACCGTCGGCCGTTCGGCGGCCATCGCCCAAATTGGCCGGTTTGAATTTTCGGGCTGGCTGGCGTGGATGGCGTGGCTGCTCGTTCATTTGATTTTCCTGATCGGGTTCAGGAACAAAGCGGCGGTGCTCCTCCAGTGGATCCACTCGTATTTCACCTACAAATTGGGCTCGCGGATCATCACTGGCTTGAACGACTCGCCGGGGGTTCCCCCGCGCCAACCCGTGAACACACTTTAGAGGGTATGCGAAAGATGATTACCACCACCACGCGGATCTTTTTGGCCCGCCTCTAAAAGTCATGCTGCTCGACACGCTCAACCGCCCCTTGCGCGACCTGCGTATTTCCGTGACCGACCGCTGCAACTTCCGCTGCGTCTATTGCATGCCCAAGGAAGTCTTCGGCGGCGATTTTCAATTCCTTGAGCGCGAGCAGTTGCTCACCTTCGAGGAAATAACGCGGCTGGCCCGCGTGTTCGTGACGCTGGGCGCGGAGAAGATTCGCCTCACCGGCGGCGAGCCGCTGGTGCGGCGCAATCTGGAGCGCCTCATCGCCATGCTGTCGTCCATCCCCGGCGTGGACCTGACCCTGACCACCAACGGCTCGCTGCTCGCCCAGCAAGCGCAGGCGCTCAAAGCCGCGGGCTTGCAACGCGTGACCGTGAGCCTGGACTCGCTGGACGATGCCGTGTTCAAGGCCATGAACGACGTGGATTTCCCGGTGGCAAAGGTGCTGGCAGGAATCGCCGCCGCCGCCGCTGTCGGCCTTGCGCCCATCAAAATCAACATGGTCGTCAAGCGCGGCATGAACGAGAACAGCATCGTGCCGATGGCGCGCCACTTCAAAGGCACGGGCCACATTTTGCGCTTCATCGAATATATGGATGTGGGGCACACCAACGGCTGGCGGCTGGACGACGTGGTTTCAGCGGCGGAGATCATCTCCATCCTTGATGCCGAACTGCCGCTGGAGCCGGCGGACCCGAACTATCGCGGCGAGGTGGCCAACCGTTGGCGCTACCGCGACGGCTCCGGCGAGGTCGGCGTGATTGCTTCGGTGACGCAAGCCTTCTGCCGCGATTGCACCCGCGCCCGCCTGTCGCCGGAAGGCTCGCTCTATACCTGTCTGTTTGGCCTCAGCGGGTTTGATTTGCGCGCCCGGGTGCGCGGCGGGGCCTCGGACGAGGAACTGGCCCGCGCCATTGGCCGGGTCTGGCATGTGCGCAGCGATCGTTACTCCGAGATTCGTTCGGCGGCCACGGTGCACCTGCCTAAAGTGGAAATGTCGCACATCGGCGGCTGAGCATCCAACCACGGCAACACGGGCTGGGAGCAGGATGGCTGCGGCTGGTCTTTGTAGGGTCGGCCCTTGTGGCCGGACCGTGGCCCGGCGCGTCCACAAGCCCGTTCGACAGGCTCAGCGCCGAAGACGGCCCTGCAAAAAACCATTAAACAAAAACGGCACAAACCGACCAAACACATCGCCAATAATTGTTCTTGGGGTTCTTCGTCTCAGCCAGCCTGATGTTGACTCCGCGCAGGCCTCTGCGGTGGTGTGTGCCTCTGCGGTGGTGGAACCCGACCTCCGGGCGGGTTTTGCAACGTGAGCCGGGAAGAAGCGCGCCCGGCTTGTCCGTCGTAGCCTCAAACATCCTGATCACGAGGAATTAGGATGAGCTCAACTCTACCGCAAATCGGAAAATACAATTAACGCGGAGGGCGCGGAGCTTGGCGTGGTTTTACTCCGCGCCCTCCGCGTTAAAATGTCTGGTTGGGTCGGGCTATTTCCTGCACCCCAATTCGCTGGATCTGCCCGTAAGTCATTCGCGTGTCGGCAAAAATTCCGGGTGGTGGGTCAGGAACATATCGTATCGCCCTAAGCAATTTCACCAGCTTTACGTATCGATATCCCGCTGCCCCCCTCCAAAAAACTTTTCCGCGGATCTCGCGGATCAATTCACGGATAAAGACCTCAGGCGGTTTTTGCTGTATCCGCGTTTATCCGCGAGATCCGCGGTGTTTGGTCATGGTCATTAATCCTTTGCTGCCTTCGTTCCCTTCTTTTCCTTCGCGAGACAATTCTTGGTTCCAGGATCATCTCGTTTCCTCGTCCCGATTCTCTCCACGGACTGGGATCAAAATGTCTGGGACGAATGGCCGGTAGCGGCGCTTGCACCCAAGCGCCAGTGCGGCTCGCGGCACCGCTTCCCCGTGGCCGTTGAGGGCAACGGCCGCTACCTGACCCCAATCGCCCTTATAGGCTCAGCTCGTTTCCCCTCGCTGCACGGGCCCGTTGCTTGGCCGGTTCGTCATGCTTGCCCCGCGAAGCGAGCTGCAGTCCCTTATTCCAGCTAGCGAGTGCCTCCGATTTTTCTCCGACGGTGGCGCATGCGAAACCGAGTTCCAGGTGATGATTTAATTCTTCGGGCTCCAATTCCACGGCTCGGCGTAGATGAATCATCGCCTGTTCGTGCGAAGCTTTCGGCAAGCCACCGTAGATTAGTCGCGCCAGCATTCTCGTGATCGCCATCCAACGGATCGCACGAGTAGTCCGCTGGCACTCCCTTTTGTCCGCACTCAGGTGACGGATTGAACGGCATTCTCGTGGGGAAGGAGAGTGGGTCACGAGGCCCCGCTGTGAAGTGGAGTCGCTTTCTGGTCGGGTGGTTCACCTGGCGACGCACCTGACGGAATTGATTGAGTGCGGAGAGAAACGGCCAAGGGAATAGTCGCAACGTAAGAGAAACAGTCGCGGGTCGGTCCGGCTTTGAGTCTCAACTGGTCGGCTCTGCGTCGCTCAGCGGAAAGTCTGGTCTGTCATCGTCGGGCGGGTTGCGTCCGGGGCGTGGCGGTGGCGCCAGAGCAGCATCAGGGAAAATCCGATCGCGGCTCCGCCGAGGTGCGCGAAATGCGCGATGCCGGTGCCAAAGATCGAAAATCCGGTGACGCCGGAAAACAGATCGAGGGTGAGCAAAATCGGAATGAAGTACTTCGCGGTGATCGGCACCGGGATGAACATCAGAGCGAGTTTCGCGTTGGGATAGAGCAACCCAAACGCCACCAGTACTCCATAGATCGCTCCGGATGCGCCGAGCATCGGACGGAGGTAGATCCCATAAAGCTCGATGAGTGCCGCCTTGAGCGCCGGATCCGTCGGCATCGGGCCGCTCCCGGTCGCGAGCATCGCACCGATGGTGGAGGGAGTCATCCCTGCGGCGGCGAGACGATCCTGGAGCCCGCCGAATTCATACCAATTGATTCCCGTCTGGATCAGTGCCGCGCCGATCCCGCAGAGAAAATAGAAAACCAGAAAACGCGTCGCGCCCCACTGTCGCTCCAAGACCGTGCCGAACGATGCGAGCGCGAACATGTTGAAGAAAATATGGCCGAGGCTTCCGTGCAGGAACATGTACGTCACCACTTGCCACAGTCCGAAATGGTCGTTGGCCGGATACCACAATGCGCCTGTGGCGATGATCTGGTCGCGCCAGGCCGGCACCAACATACCCGCGGCAAACACCACGGCATTGGCGATCAATAGTCCCAGGACAGTCGGAGAAACTCGATTCATGCGCCTAACGTTGCGATCGTCCTGCCGTTCGCAACCCGCAACCTGCGAAGAGCAGACAGTACCGTCGCGCCGAGCGAGTGGCGGATGGCAAATAGATCAAACCTGGGAAGCAGGCTGCCGCGTTGGGCGTGTTCTCAGCTCTCGACTATTCCCACCGCTTGCGCGCAGCGGAAAAACTGCTGGGCCGCAGGTGTCAGCTTATCTTTCATCCACGCCGCACCGATGATGATCGGCTCCGGCTCTGGCGACAACGGAATGAGTTTCAGGCGCGCGTTGATAGAACACGACAGCGATTGCGCCACCACGGCGAGGCCGGTTCCAGCTTCCACCGCAGTGACCAAACTGCCGCCGCCTTCATGTTCCTCCACGATGCGCGGCTGGCTCTTGGTCGGAGCAAAGATCGTGTCGAGCAGCTCGTGATAATCCGGATACTCCTTGCGATTGTAGGCCACCAACCGCTCACCGGCCAGCCGGGCGACGGAAATGAGCGGAGCTTGGCAAACGGATGATCGGGTGGCACGGCGAGGCGGATCTGGTCGCGGGCGAGTTCCTCAAAGTGCAGCCCGCGCAACATCGCGCGCGAGGGTCGCACGAGCAACGCGATTTGCAGCGCGCCCTTCCGCAGCCCGGCAATCATTTCGTCAGTAGTGAGGTCATGCAGTTTCACCCGCACCTCCGAGCGCTCGGCTTGGAAGGCACGCAGCGTCGCGGGAAGAATTCGCACCGTGGGCGTCGGCGCGTAGCCGACATGAAGTTCGCCGCGCAGGCCGGTCGCGACGGCGCGCGCGGCTTGCACCGCGTCCTCGGTGCGCGCGAGCACCGCGCGCGCCTCGGTTAGAAAAATCCGGCCCGCGTCGGTGAGGCGCACGGATTTCGCGCTGCGCTCCAAGAGCAGAAAACCTATCTCGTCCTCAAGGTCGCGCACCTGACGGCTCAGCGCGGGTTGCGACACGTGCAGCTTTAGCGCGGCGCGTGAGACGTTTTCCGTTTCGGCAACGGCGACGAAGTAGCGAAGGTGGCGGAGTTCCATGGGGTGCGGCGAGCATACCTTTGGGCTATGCTGAGGCAAAAATCATGGTCTTTCCCCAAACCGGGGTACGTGTGGCATACTGACGGCATGATAAACATCCGCAAAGCCAATGAACGCGGCCACGCCAACCACGGCTGGCTCGACTCCTACCACACCTTCAGTTTCGCCGACTACCGCGACCCGCGCAGGATGGGTTTCCGCAGCCTGCGCGTCATCAACGACGACCTCGTGATGCCCGGCCAGGGTTTCGGCACGCACCCGCACCGCGACATGGAGATCATCACTTACATCCTGAGCGGCCAGTTGGAACACAAGGACTCGATGAACAACGGTCGCCTCATCCGCGCGGGCGATGGGCAATACATGGCCGCCGGCTCCGGTGTGCGCCACAGCGAGTTCAATCCCTCCGACACGGAAGCGGTGCACCTCCTGCAAATCTGGATCCAGCCTGATCGCCAGGGCGTGACCCCGCGCTACGCGGAAAAATCCTTCGCCACCGCGCCCAACGGCGTCCTGCACCTCGTGACCAGCAAGACCGGCCGCGACGATTCCATCGCCATCCATCAGGACGCCGATCTCTGGCTCGCCAAACTCGACGTCGGTCAAAGCGTCACGCACCGCCTCGCCGCCGGTCGGCAAGCGTGGGTCCACGTCGCCGAGGGCGAAGTCACCCTCAACGGCCAAACCCTGACCGGCGGCGACGCAGCCGTCGTGACTGCCGCCACGAGTTTGGAACTCACCGGCACGAAATCCACGCAAGTCCTCCTCTTCGATCTGGCCTAATTGCATCAACAGGTAGGGCGAGGCGTCCCTGCCGAGCCGAAAAGCAACGAATCGCAGGTTGGGCGCGTTCTCCGAACGTGCCGTCATTCTGCGGCTCACCCAGAGGGTTCGCCCTACCCACAAACAAAACTCCCACCAATTTCAACCCAACCAAAAATATGAAACTCATCGCACTCCTCACTAAAACCAACGACAGCGCTGCGCCACTTTTGGCGCGCCTTACTCTCGGACTTGTCATGTTTCCGCATGGCGCGCAAAAGATGCTCGGCTGGTTCGGCGGCTACGGCTTCACCGGCACCATGAACTTTTTCACCGGGACGATGCACATCCCGACGTTGTTCGCTTTTCTCGCGATTCTCGCCGAATTTGCCGGCTCGCTCGCGTTGATCTTCGGCTTCTTTAGTCGTGTGGCCGCGTTCGGCATCGCGTCGGTCATGGTCGTCGCCAGCGCCACGGCGCATTCTGCGAATGGCTTTTTCATGAACTGGTCCGGCCAGCAAAAAGGTGAAGGTTTTGAATACCATCTCCTCGCCCTTGGCCTCGCGTTGATCGTGATCATCTATGGGGCAGGGAAGGCGTCGCCGATCGTCTCATCGCTCGGCCGTCCGAAGGCAACGCCAGCTAATCCCGGTTCAACCTACGTCAAGCCGCAGACCAAAAAGTCTGCGGCTTTTTTATGGGGTAGGGCGAGTCGTCCCCGACGAGCCGAACCCCCCGGGTGGAACGCGATATCCGGACGCGTTCCCTCAATGCTCGAAATGGTCGACGGTGATTCCCTTTGGTAGGTGGATAATTTGTTGATATAATCTATTCATGTTTCGTCTTATCACATACTTATTCTATTGCTGAACATTAACTAGCGGTTTAAATATCTATTCAATATCTATTCATGAATAGCAGGAAAAACAGCGCGGACATCTCAGGTTTAACCCTTGCACTCCAAGCGCAGGGAGTGGCACCGGCGCGTGCCCTTGCCGAGTCTCTTGGGATCAGCCAGCCCACTTTGTCCCGCTGGATTATCGAGCTGGGTTCATCAGTGGAACGTATCGGCGCCGCCCGCCAAACCCAATACGCCCTGCGGCGCAATGTTCGCAACCTCGGTACCTCTTGGCCGCTCTACCGCATCGACGAGCAGGGGAGGTCCCACGCGGCTGGAGAACTGCGCGCCCTCCACGGCGGTTTCCGGCTTCTTCCCTCCGGTGATCCTCCCGCTTGGCTTGCCCGCGCTTATCCCGCGAATGTTTTTCCCGGCCTCCCATTTTTTCTCCAAGACGTGGCTCCGCAAGGCTATCTCGGCCGCGTGATCGCCCGTGAATTATCCGCGCGCCTCGGGGTTCCGGCGGACCCACGTAACTGGCAGGACGACGATATCCTGGCCTACCTGCTGCACGAGGGCGACGATTTGCCCGGCAACTTCGTCCTCGGTGACCGCGCCCTCGAACAAGCCTTGCGCTGTTCGGATACGCTGGCCAACACGGCGATTCCGACCAACGACCGGGCTGCGGTCTATCCCGAGCGCGCCGCTGCGGCCCAACGTGGAGAACTGATCGGTTCGTCCGCTGGCGGGGAGCAACCGAAATTCCTACTCACCGTCCGCCGCCCGGGCGGCGCCTTCGCCCCTGTCTTGGTCAAATTTTCCGCTGCGCAGAATTCACCGGTCAGCCAACGCTGGGCCGACCTGTTGCTCTGCGAACATATCGCCGCCGAAATCCTCTCGGCGCAAGGGATCGCCTGCGCCCGCACCCAGGTGCTCGACGCCGGTGACCGCCGCTTTCTCGAAGTGGAGCGCTTCGATCGAATGGAAACCGGTGGCCGGCGCGGACAGATGAGTCTGGCCGTGGTCGAGGACGGCCTCGCTGATGGAGCGGCCCACGATTGGTTGGCCTCAGCCGATTCCCTCGAGTCTGCAGGTTGGCTGGCTCCCGATCAGGCCCGCGAACTACGCTGGCGTTGGTGCTTCGGCGAGCTCATGGCCAATTCCGACATGCACCGCAGCAATACGAGCATTGCGCTCACCGACGGAATTCCTTTCGGCCTGACTCCAGCCTACGACATGCTCCCCATGCTTTATGCCCCCGGTGCCCAAGGCGAATTAGGCGTGCGGGTTTTTGCGCCCCGTCCTCCACTGCCGGCGATCGCGGCGATCTGGATCGAGGTCGCACCTGTCGCCCTGGCTTTTTGGATGCGCGTCACCGCAGACGAACGCATTTCACCGGAATTCAGGACGATAGCCCAATCCGCTGGAGAAACCATTCAGCGGATGGTGGCCCGTTTCGGTTGAAGCCACGGTCAGCTATCGGCTTTTAAAAATGCAGGGCTGTCGCTCGCCGACACGCCATCGTGTGGGGTAGGTCGTGACCGCGCCGAGTCCATTAGCTTCGGCCGCTGGGCGCGCCGATTATCCAAGGTAGAACGCGACTTCCGAACGCGTTTGTCTTCCACGCCATGTTTCCTCCCGTAGGTTGCGAGATCGCCTCGCAACTCTGCCGGTGGAATCGGAAAACAAGTTCAGTCGTAGTCACAGGCCTCCGTGACTGTGGGATTGGGGCGTAGCCGCGTTGAAGCAAAGCGACACCACGGGTTCCATGACTCCGTGGGTTGCGCGCTAGCCTCGCAACGTAGCGCGACGAGCGCGCAACTTACACACTCGAGATCCCCGTATTCATAAATACGCGTACTCAATATTAATGTTGATTGCGCGCATTTATGAACCGGCTGGCTCCAACCCCGGGCCACTTGCCTTTCCCTCGATGGAATGGCCTAGCCCCGGCGTGAAACGTAAGACTCGCTCCTCTGTTTCCTCCCGTCCTCAGGCTCAGACATGAATGGCGCTAAGTTAAGGAGGTGGGTCGTCATGCTACCATGCGTGATCAGGCCAACTATTTTGCATGAGGAATGTAGGGCCGGCGCTTGTCGCCGGAGGGCGCACCTGAAACGGCTCGCCCACAAGGCGCGGCCCTACGAAATTCCGCAGCAAATCATCGCGGACGAAACGTCAGACAGTCGACGATCATGCCGCTTAACTTAGCGCCATTCATGTCTGAGGTTACCACGTGGTCGCTGGCCGGGCAGGAGCGGCGTGAGGTCCTCCTAATTTGTCATGGCGGGTGTCAGCGCAGCAATTCGGCCGCCGCGCGGGCTCGCTGCTTGGCCGGTTCATCATGCTTCCCCCGCGAAGCGAGCTGCAGTCCCTTGTTCCAGCTGGCCAGGGCCTCCGGTTTTTCTCCGGCGGCGGCGTAGGCAAAACCGAGTTCTAGGTGATGATTTAATTCCTCGGGTTCCAATTCGACGGCTCGGCGTAGATGAATCATCGCCAAGCCACCGTAGATTATCCGCACCAGCATTCGCGTGGTCGCACCCAAGGAAGCCACCTCGTAATGCCAGCGGCCGAGGACGTGATGGGCCCACGCATAATTCGGATCGAGGGCGAGAGCGCTCTCAGCTTCTTCCTTCACCAGCCGCGAGTATTTGATCTTGGTTTTGGTGTCGCTGTAAATCGCCAGCTTGCCGTGGCTGACCGCGAGCGAGAGGACGTTGACCGGATCGCGGGGATTCAGGGCCACCGCCCGCAAGGAGTAATCGAGGGCCGTCTGGGCGTGGCGTTGCTTGGCTTCATCACTGGTCTGCTCCAGCACGAGATCCGAATATTGCCGGGCGATTTTCTGGAGAATAAGGGCGTCGTCGGGTTTCGTTTGATCGGCCTGCAAATAAAGTTCGAGGGCGCGGGCCGAGTTCAGGGCGGCTTCGGCCGTTTGGGCCTGCTGCATCAGTTCCTCCGTGGTGGCGGCGGTAAGCGAAACGGCCAGGCCGAGTCCGGCGATGAACTGAAGGAGGCGCTTCACGGTTTGCGGAACAGATAATGACTCACGAGCCACTCTTCGCCGGAGCGGAACCACCAGAGTTCGGCGCAGGCGAGGTAGAAAACGCGCCAGTAACTCCACCATTTCACAGCCTGCCCGGCACCGTAGGTTTGCTCGAACAGCGGCATGATTTGGGCGCGGTGAGCGTCCATGTTTTGCAGCCAATGTTCGGCGGTCTGGGCGTAGTGGCGGCCATTCACTTTCCAGTCCTGCACAAGTTTCAAGTCGGCTTGGAAGCGGGGAAACAAATCATGCGCGGGCATCATGCCGCCAGTGAAGAAGTATTGGCTCATCCAGTCGCTCTCGTCGCGCACTTCGAAATGGTAGGCGAAACGCGAGTGGGTGAACACGTGGGCGAAAAACATGCCGCCAGATCGTAACCACCGCGCCACGTTGCCCATGAGCTTGGGCCAGTTCTTCATGTGCTCGAACATTTCCACCGAGACGACGCGATCAAAACTGCCGGCGGCAATCTCGAACTCATTCATGTCGCAGGTGATGATCGCGACGTTGGCGAGGCCGCGCTTTTTCGCTTCACCGAGGATGTGTTCGCGCTGCGTGCGCGAGTGCGAGACGCCGGTGATGCGGGAGCGCGGATATTTTTCCGCCATCCAAAGGGTGAGTGAACCCCAGCCGCAACCGAGTTCGAGAATATCCTGGCCGTGCCCGAGCTGAGCTCGCTCGCAGGTCAGGGCGAGCATG
>Ga0163149_10005630_pt1 | contig 13167 bp, 6 predicted proteins | sample OliLakLV19MP5G1_FD_148604 | JGI IMG/M metagenome (GOLD analysis project Ga0163149, IMG submission 148604) | Freshwater microbial mat bacterial communities from Lake Vanda, McMurdo Dry Valleys, Antarctica - Oligotrophic Lake LV.19.MP5.G1 | ecosystem: Environmental > Aquatic > Freshwater > Lake >...
TCAAGCGCCTCGGCCGCGGCGAGCCGCACCGACAGGCGCGCCCGGTCGAGCGCATCCCCGCCGAGTTCGCCCCAACCAGGATCGGTGGAGCCGCCGGGCTCATCAATGCCCAGCACGCCCGCGGCCTCGCGCCTCAGGTCCGCGACCTCCCGCACGCGGACAAGACTCTGCCCCTCGGGCTCGCGTGTGAACTCCTCGAAGAAGTGCTTGGACTTGCTCCGGCCCTTGTTCTTCTTTGAGAGCAGCACCAGCCGGCGCTCGGCACGGGTGCAGGCAACGTAGAAGATCCGCCGCTCCTCGGACGGCTGGCGCGCGGCGGCCGCGGCCGCATCGTCCCCGAGCAAACCCGGCGGGAGTGGGCACGGCTCGCTCCTGCCGCTCCTGCCGTAGCCGTGCGAGGGCGTGACGCGCGGAACGAAGACCGTGTCCCACTCGAGTCCCTTGGCCTTGTGCGCGGAGATCACCGTGACGGCGGGGCTGAGGGACGACTCTTCATCGCCCGCGCCATCATCGTTCTCGGTGCGCTCTTCAAGATTGCCGACTTGGCGGAGGGAGCGGTCATCGTCATCAAGGTCCTGCCAGTAGCGCCAGAACTCGCGCAGGTCACCGGGCTGATCGAGCCTTGAGTGCGAGACACGCGCCAGCCGCACCAGCGCCAGCAGGGCGGAGATGCGGAGCGCCCGCTGCCGGGCGGGCAGCAGATCGGCGTGCGCGGCATCAGTGAGCACGATGGTCTGCTCGATGGCCTCGGGCGCGCTGGAGGATGATGCGACCTGGAGGAGCCTGCGGTGCAGGGCCGAGAGTCGCTGCACGGCGGGGCCAATAGCCTCGTCCGCCGCGGCCGCTTCGGTAAGCCATGCGAGGTACGAGGGTGCGATGTCATCGTCGCCAAGCAGGTGCCTGTCGGCCCGGAAGCGCTTTGCATATTCCATGGCGGCCAGGGGCTGCGCGGCGAGCGGGGGGCGGGACAATATTCGGTGGACGGGCCAACTCTCGCGAGGATTGACGAGAAGCGTGATCCACGCGAGGACGTCCTGAACGCCCGGGTCCGCGCTGAGGGAATCGCCGAAACTGCCCCGGGCCGGGATGCCCTCGAGTTCAAGGTCCGAAACGATGCGTGTGATGTCCGCGTTGCTGCGGCAGACCACCGCGTACGCACCCCACGGGCGGCAGGGCGGGGGCGCGGCAGCGCGGTCGAGCAGGATCGCCGTCGCGATGGCGGCGCCGTCCTCCTTGTCGGTGGCGAGTTCGATGCACTCAGCACCCGCGCCCACCGGGAGCGGTGATGAGGCGAGGCTTGCTGCACGAGCGACCCGCTTGTCGGGGGCGAAGCGCTGATCGGCCAGCGCGATCACCCGATTGCACGCGGCGATGACCGGGGGCTGGCTGCGGTAGTTCTCGGTCAGCAGGACGCGACGCGAGCCGGGCCAGAGTTGGTCGAAGCGGGCGAACGCCCTGTCGTCCGCGCCCCGGAAGCCATAGATCGCCTGGTCGTCATCGCCGACGATGCACAGGTCCGGCCCCCGGGGGTCCGTGCCCGGCGCGGGCGCGGGATGGGGCGGAAAGAGTTGGCGGAGCAACTCGATCTGCCCGGCATTCACATCCTGGAACTCGTCGACAAGGGCGTGACGAAACTCTGCTCGCACGATGGCTGCGGCATTCGGGACCTCACGCAGCAGCCGGATAGGCAGCATGATCAGGTCCTCGTAGCCCAGCCAGCCGCGCCGTCGGCACTCTCCCGCGAACCAGCCGTACGCGAGCGTGAGGTCCTGGAACTCCTCAAGGCGCGCGGCCTCTGCCCGCAGTTCGGTGGCGTCCACTGGAGCACCGGTGGAATCGTGCCCGCTGCCGATCCTGTCACGCCAGGTCTCGATGAAAGCGGAGCACGCCCCCGGCTCGATGGCGCGGTTCGCGAGCGCTCGCATCCCTGTTTGCACGATCCCACACAGAGCATCAAGCCCGGCTGCCCGGCGCGAGGCAAACAGGCCCTGCGCGTTGATCGCCTCGCGGACAAGGCGGACGCGCTGGGCGGAGTCCAGTATGGCGGCATCAGCGCGGATGGCCGGCAGGCCAAGGTCCGGCGCGAACCGCCGCACCAGCGACAAGCCAAGGGCGTGGAACGTCGTCGCACGCACCCGTCGAGCGCGGGCCGAGCCGACCAGCCCGGCCAACCGCTCACGGAGTTGTGCTGCGGCCTTGTTCGTGAAGGTGACCGCGAGGACGGATTCTGGCTCCGCACCGTCCTGCAGGATGCGAGCGACCCGATGCACGATGACGCGCGTTTTCCCCGTGCCCGGACCGGCAAGAACGATCAGGGGACCGGTTCGAGTGTCGCAGGTTTCCAGGTCGCGACCGCCGTGCATCACCGCCTGACGCTGAGCGTCATTGAGTCCGGCATAGAGGTCCGCGCTCACTTGCTGCATGGATCGTCCGCCATTCAAAATCCTCCGGCCGCCTTGCGCATGTAGAGATGCATCGCCGTGCTGCCGTAGGGGTGTGTTTCCGGTCCCACCACCCCGTCGATCGTCAGGTCGCCCGGCCACGATTTCACGGCGGCCTCTGCCCCGCCCTCGATCCCCGCGATCTCGGCCTCATCCCGCACGGTCTGTGCCTCGATTGCCTCAGGGTTGATCGCATCCGAGTCGATCTCGCCGAGCACCCATTCCTGCTGGCGAAGTTTGCCCAGCCGCTCCTTCGGGGCGTGCGGCTTGCGCGAGCGGCGCGACAGTTCAGGCGCCGGCTCGGGCTCGGCAACGCCCTGCAAGAACGGCCAAGGCGTGCGCAACGCGGCGAAGCCCGTCGGCGTGAGCAGGTCCACCACGCGGGCAACCTGGCCGCGCACACGGTCCCATCCGGCCGGGTCGGTCACGAGTGGATAGGGCGGATCAAAGAACGCCAGATGCAGGGGGCGCGGGCAACGCCCAAGGGTCGCTGGGCCGAGCGCATCGGCACGCAGCACCTCGCATCGGTCCCCGCATCCAAGCAGTTCGATGTTCTGCTCAAGCAGCGTCGCCGCCTCCTTGTCGCGCTCGACAAACAAAACGAACGCCGCGCCGCGGCTGAGCGCCTCGAGGCCGATCGAGCCCGAGCCCGCGAACGCATCGAGAATCCCGGCACCCTCGAAGTGCCCGCGCAGGATGTTGAAGATCGATTCCTTCACCCGGTCGGGGATCGGGCGCGTCGTGCTCGCGTCCTTCGGGGAGATGAGTTTCCGGTGTCTGAACTCGCCGGCGATGATCCGCATGAGAATACGAGCAAAGACCGATCAACCGCACGGGTCAAGTCGTGACATATCCATCCTGCCGTGGCTCTTCCCGATTCGAGATCGCGCTGTGCCGCTCCGCCGAGTCGCGGCTAAATGCCGATGAGATGCACGGACGCCGCCACTCACCGGAGTTCGCATGACGACGCAGCCGATGCCCTCGTTCCCACCCGCCTCGCCCGTGCCCTATATCGCGCCCGCCCGCCGGCGGGCGGTACAGGTTCCCCCGCCGACGGAACCCATTCAGTTGCCCGGACGCGTCCGTGCGGGTGTATTGCTCATCGGCACGACGGAAACGCTCGCACAACTCCGCGCGGTGCTCAACGCGACTGAGGATGCACCGGTGATCTCCGGCTGTGTGCTGGTATCGGCGGGGGCGACGCGGGAGCCAGCGCCGAGCACTTCGGATCTCTTGGGAGCAATCAACGACCTGCCCGCGATCCTCGCCCGCTACCGGCCCCGACTCGCGCTCGTGTGCCTCCCCGCCGCGCATCACGCGGCCGCCGTTCGCGCAAGCGAGTTGCTGCGCCTCGCCGGCATCACCGAGCGCGCCGTTCCCGCGCTTGGCGACCTGCTCTGCGAGCCGTCCACGCTCACCCGCGAGCACGCACGCCCGGCCGACACGGCGATGCTCGCGTCCACACCCGCCATCGACATGGCGAAACTCATCGGGCGCGAGCCGTACAGCATCGACCGCGCCGCTGTGGGCGCGATCCTGTCGGGCAAGCGCGTGCTCATCACCGGCGCGGGCGGCAGCATCGGCTCGGAACTCGCCCGTCTGTGCGCCGGATTTGGTCCGGAGCAGCTCGTCCTCATGGAGCGCAGCGAGAACGCCCTGTTCGAGATCGATCGCCAGGTCGCGCATCGGTTCCCGGGCGTTGCGCGCCGGGCCGTGCTGCACGACGTGGTTGATGCCGAGGGAACGCGCCGCCTGCTGGGCGGCCTGCGACCGCACGCGGTCTTCCACAGCGCGGCCCACAAGCATGTTCCGCTCATGGAGGACCACCCCGCGCACGCGCTCACGAACAACCTGTTCGGCACCAAGGCCATCGCTGATGCCGCGACCGAGTGCGGGGCCGAGCGCTTCGTGATGATCTCCTCCGACAAGGCAGTGAACCCGTCGAGTGTGATGGGCGCGACCAAGCGCCTGGCGGAAATCTACATCTCCTGGCTGGCCTCGCGACCGGCAATGGCTACGCGCATGAGCATGGTTCGGTTCGGCAACGTGCTGGGGTCGGCGTGCAGCGTGCTGACCATCTGGTCGAGCCAACTCGCCGAGGGCGGGCCGATCACGGTGACCGATAAGCGGATGACGCGCTACTTCATGACTATCCACGAGGCGGCAACGCTGGTGCTGCAATCGGCGACGGTCAACCCCGACGGAAAGCCTGCGCACAATGCCACCCGCCGCGCAGGAATGTACGTCCTCGACATGGGTCAGCCGGTCCGAATCGTGGACCTGGCCGAGCGCTTTGTGCGAGCACACGGGCTTGCTCCTGGGCTCGCCTCATCCGCGGCTTCGGTCGGCCCGTCGATAGACATTGTCTTCACCGGCGCTCGGCCCGGCGAGAAAGTCCACGAGGAACTCGCCTATGCCACCGAGCATCTGCGGCCAACCGAGCATCCCGGCATCCGTGCGTGGGCGGGCGACGGTGCCGAGCCGCCCACCGACATGGCGGCGGCGGCAATGCTGAGCGAACTCGACGGGCTGCGGCACAGCCTCGATCCCGCTTCCGTGATCGGCGCTCTGCAACGTCATGTGCCTGAGATGCGACGGAGATAACAGATCGGAATCCGTTCGGGAGTCCGCGCACGCCGGTGCGGCATCCCTAAACTCGTCCTGCACAAAGGCACGGCCGGATCGAGAGTCAGAGAGCCGAGAACGTCACGGCCGGAGCAACACGAAATGTCCACCCAACGACAAAGCGTTGTCCTTCAGATGCTGGCGACGCGCAAGCACGCCGAGCAACTTCTGGCCTCTCTGCTTTGCGCGCAAGCCGAGTGCGACCAGCAACTTGCGCGCGAGCAACGCTTCGACGCCATGCGATCCGTCACCGGCTGTTCTTCGATCGATCGTGCGGTCGCCGCGACGCGGCGGATGATCGAGCAACTCGATCGCGGCTTCGAGGAAGTCCAGAAGGAACTGGACCAAGATGCTCGTCCGCCTGAGCCTCCCCCCTCAGCACAGGATCTGCACGGGTGCGAGGTTCGCGTGGTTGTCGGAAGCGCCAGGGTCAGTTCCCGCTGACCGTGCCGCGGCGGGCGGGATACGCTCGCGCCATGGGTTCACCGGACCACCACCCTCCCAAACCGCCCGTCCCCAATGCTGTTGTTCCGCTCAGGGTTCGCAAACTCGATCCGCGCGCGGCCCTGCCCGCGTATCAGTCCGCGCACGCCGCGGGCATGGACTTGGCTGCGTGCCTGCCCGAGGGCGAATCGATCACCCTGACACCGATCACTCGCAGCGGCGGCATCATGCTCGTTCCGACGGGCCTTGCGATCGCGATCCCGCCCGGCTTCGAGGCGCAGGTCCGGCCCCGCTCGGGGCTGGCCACAAAGCACGGCGTCACCATGCCCAACTCGCCGGGGACCATCGACGCGGATTACCGCGGTGAGTTGAAGGTCCCGATGATCAACCTCGGCCACGAGCCGTTTGTGATCACGCACGGCCTTCGGATCGCGCAGATGGTGATTGCACCCGTCGCCCACGCCCGGGTGGCAGAGGTTGCGGAACTCGATGAGACCGCGCGCGGCACGGGTGGCTTCGGGAGTACAGGACGGTAGCGAAATCGCAAATCTCAAAGTTCAAAGCGCAAAGAAGGTGGCGACGCCCGGGTGAGCATCGCCTGTCTTGCAGGTGCGAACTCTGAACTATTCGCCTTGCCCTAGAACCCGCCTCGGATTTCCTTGGTCTTGGACCGGAGCGCGGCCTGTGCCCGCAGCCTCCGCATCGCGGGCGTTTCCTTACGGATCTCTTCCTCGGTGCGAGGCGTGCCGCCGCGATCGCCCTTGCGCCCGCCGCGACCGCTTCCGCCTCCACCACCTCCGGCATTGCCGCCGCCGCCACTTCCGCCGCCACCGCCCACGGGCTCGGGCAACGGGAGCAGCGCCTTGATGCTCAGCGAGATCCGGCGGGTCTGCGGGTCGATCTTCAGCACGCGGCACTGCACCACTTCGTCGGGCTTGAGCACGTCCTGCGGGTGGCCGATGCGCCGGTACGCGATCTCGGACACATGCACCAGCCCCTCGACGCCGGGGGCGAGTTCGACGAACGCGCCGAACTCGGTCAGGCGGGTGATGCGTCCGCCTACATCCGCGCCTTCCTTGATGTCCGACACCGCGGTCTGGAACGGGTCCGCCGCGAGTTGCTTCATGCCCAAGGAGATGCGGCTCTTGCGCAGGTCGCTCTCGTCCCACTCGATCTTGAGGATCTTGACGCGGACCTGCTGTCCCTCCTTGATGTGCTTGGCGATCGCGCCCTCGCCAAAGCCCACGCGGTCGTATGTCAGGTCCGAGATATGCACGAGCCCATCGACGCCGCCGACATCGACGAACGCGCCGAAGGGCATGATCTTGCGGACCGTGCCGTCGAGCGTCTGGCCTTCCTGCAGCGTGTCCTTGAGTTTCGCGGCGTTCGCCACCCGCTCCTGCTGCAGAAGGTCGCGCCGCGAGAGCACGATGTTGCCCCGCCCGCGCTTGTCGAGTTGCGAGACCTGGCAGGTCATCTTCTCGCCGATGAGCATCGACAAGTCTGGGATGCGGTCCAGCGAGACCTGGCTGGCGGGCATGAACGCGCGATGGCCGCCCACCTCGAGTTCCAGCCCGCCCTTGTTCACGCCGACCACGCGCCCCTCGACGACCTGCCCGACGTCCATGCTCTCCCACGCGGCCTTCACCACCGCGCCGGGTCGCGAACAGACAAACAGGCTCTCGGTCGGCTCGAACTTGTCGACCACGACCTGTATCTCGCTGCCGACGACGGGCAGTTCATCGTCCTTCCACTGCACTCGCGGGGCAACACCCAGTTCCTTGGGACCAAACTCAAGGAAGATGTCGGTCGGGCCGACACTCACGACCATGCCGGCGCGATGCTCGCGCCCGGCCTGCACAACCCGCGGGCCGTGGACCTTGGACTTCTCGGGCCCGCCGATGGGCATGATCGTCCGCTCGTGACGGGCGACGGGCTTGCCTCCCCCTCCCCCACGCTCCTTGCGCGCGGGCTTGCCGCCGCCGCCGCCGAAGTCGCCAAACCCCAGCGCCGCCATTGCCTCATCAATCTCGCTCGATGTTTCCGAGGAAATCTCGGGCGCGGCCGGCGGCTTCATGGCCGGCTGGATCGAGGGCGTGGGGGCGGGAGCCTCGGCGCTGTAAAAGTCAGCGGCGGGCACGGCGTTGTTCTGGTTGGTGGGGTCCATGCGCGATTCGAGCAGTCGTGAAAACTGTGCGGGCTCGCTCCTTGGGAAGCCCCGCGCAAGGCCGCGGCGATGCGCATCAACACGATGCCCATGCCGCCGTTTGCCGGGGAGCGACAAGTCTACACGCCACAAGCGGTTCGGGCATCGGGCGTACGCCGGGAGGCAGCCCGACCGTCACGGGCACCCCGCGAACCAGAGGGCCAGGAAGGCGAAGATGTCGGGCACCTGGATGCCGGGGTTGCCGTCAAAGTCCGCAGCGGGCTGCTGGGAGAACCACGCGCCGAGGAACGCGAAGATGTCGGGCACCTGCACCAGGTCGTTGCCGTCAAAGTCCGCCCGGCAGGGCGGGGCCAGCGCCGCCAGCGCGTTCCGCAGAACCTGCACCGTGCCCATCGCACCCGGGCCGCGGCCCCCGCCGTTGACCGTGATCAGATCGGGCCGGCCATCGGCATCGACATCGCCCGTCAGCACCGCCACCGGGCCAAGGCCCGCATCGAGTTGGGCGGATTCCACGAACGCGAGTTGCTCGCCGCCGTTGAGGTCGTTGCGCAGCAGCCGCACCGCCGTGGCCGTGTCCTCCTGATCGCGCGCCAGAACCGCCACATCCAGGTCGCCATCATCATCAAGGTCCACCATCGCCACGCTCCGCGGCAGGCTCCCCAGTTCACTCTGGGTCGCAAGCACGCTCTCGACAGCGGGCGCAAAGGACAGGTTGTTGGTAACATCCTCGGGCGTGGTGTTCACCACCACGCTCACCGATCCCCCCGCCCGGTTGATGACCACCAAATCCTGCCGACGGTCCAGCGGGTCGCGGTCGAGCAGGCTGCCCGCCACCAGCCCCACCGGCTCCTCGCCCACGTTCACGGTCAGCGGCGTGCCGAACGTGCCAAAGCCCTGGTTGGGCATCACGCTCATCGAACTCCCGCCCTGGTTGGCCGTCGCGACATCAAGGTCCTTGTCGTTGTCGGGATTGAACGGTCGAACCGCCACGGGCCGGACACCCGTGGGCACGGTGGTGATGACGGCAAAGCCCCCGCCGCCCCCGGGCTCGGTGGTGTTGGCCATCATCATCACGGTGTTGTCCGCGCCGTTGGCCACGGCGATATCGACAAAGCCGACCCGGTCGAGGTTGAACGCCGCAAGCGCGGTCGGCTCGTTCCCCACCGGCACCGTGAGCGCGTTCACGAACGTGCCGCTGGACACCTGCTGGCTCAGGATGCTCACCGAGTTGGAGTTCATGTTGGTCGCCGCAACATCATTCCCATTGATCCCGTCGAAGTCGCCGATGGCGACGCCCGAGGGGTTCTTGCCCACAGTGACCTGCTGCGTCAAGCCCCCGAACCCCAGCCAGTCGCCCATCGGGTTGTTGCCGAGGTTGAAGAGCACCACGACATCGCCGTTGTTGTTGATCGGGTCCGCGACATCGGGCAGGGCGATGGCAAGGTCGGGCAGGCCGTCGCCGTTGAGGTCGCCGATGTCCGCGGCGGTCGGGCCGCCATCGAGTTGGTAACTGTCGGGATCATCAAAGTCCGGGTTGGTGCCGAGGTCGGCGACGATGAGTTGGACCGTGCCGGGGCCGCGGTTGGGGTAGATGGCGCGGAGGAACTTGGGGTTCTGGCCCGAGACGGGCGGCACCGACGGGAAGAAGGCGACATCGAAGCGGTTGACCAGCGGCTGGGTGGATTGCAGGAGGTCGATCGCGGGGTACTGGCCCTGCCCGTTGGGGGTGGGAACGTAGCCATCCATAAACTCGACGAACAAGCCGCCGCCGAGTGTGGCCTGGCCGTTGACCATGAGTTTGTCGAACTGGCCGGGAAGAGAGCCGGAGACCTGCGACCGCAGTTTGCCGGAGTTGGCTCCGAGTTCCGGGATCACGCCGACCTGGTTGTACGCACCGTTGATCGTGAGCGTGCCGGGCGAGTTGCCGGGCGCGATGTCGCCGAAGTTGACGACCGTCGCGTTGATGGTGCCGTTGCCGCTGATCGTGCCGTTCTGGAACAGGAAGACGCCAAAGCCTGCGCTCAGCACAGCCTGATCGGAAACGTTGACCGACCCGTTGTTGATGGCCAGGAAGAACGGGATGTTCCACGTCGAGCCGGGTCCGGTGAGCACGACGGAGGAGCCGCCCGAGCCGGGCTGATCGCCGACGCCCGCGGTGCGGGAGACGACATCGGCCCCGCCGGTGATGGTCAGGTGGCCCTGGCCGAAGAAGCCGACCGAGAGATCATCCTGAGCGATGCTGAGCCGACCCGTGTTGCCGGTCACGGTGACCGAGCCGAGGCTGCCCGCCTCCGCGCCGATGCGCGCGGAAAACGGCGCGACGGTGCCATCGGTGATCACCAGCGCGGCGGGATTCCCGGGCAGATCACCGACGATGAGCGCGGGCTCGGAAGCGGCGGAAATGTTGAACGTGGAACCGTTGAGATCGAGGGCGACAACGCCGCGGGAAACGCGGGCAGTGCGGGTTTGTGCTGGAGGAGAGAGGGGGAAGTTGACCGTGTAGGCACTGGGGATATCGAACACGGCATCGTCGAGCGCGCCGGGAACGGCGGGGAACCAGTTGAAGAGGCTGGCAAAGTCGCCGCCGGAGGGTGAGACCCAGCGGCGCTCGCCGGGCGCGGTGATGATGGGCGGAACGAACTCGTACGGGCCGCGGTCAACGGGCGGGTTGCCGATGCCGGTGTTGGGAACGAGCGGATCATCGACAAATCGCGCGAGGCCGTCAAGATCGAGCGGCAGTGATTCGGTGGTGTTGCCGTCGCCGTCGATGTCGTAAACGTCGAGGGGGACGGCGAGTGAGTTGCCGGAGTCGATCGCGGGCGAGCCGTTCGTCACGCGCAGGTCGCCGTAGTCGTCGTCAATGGTGCCCCACACGTTGTCCGCGCCCGGTGAGGGCATGCGGCGGAAGCGGGGATCGATGGCAGAGTTGCCAACTCCCCCAGCTGAACCATTCCAACCTTCCACTATGCAGTGGGAGAGGGAGTAGGGGCCGGTAGCGATCTGACCCTCCTGACTGAGCGAGTCGCCGCGGCGGTTGCCCCAGAGGATGCAGTTCGAGAGAGTGAACTGAGTTCCGAGGAAATCAAGATTTGAGATTGCGCCGTCGATCGGCGCGAGGGAGCGGTTGAAGGCGATGGTGGAGTTGGTCATGGAAACCGATGAACCGCCCCGAACACCAACGGCAGAGGAGCTTGAGCCCGCGGTGTTACCGATGAACGCCGAGCCAGCGATGGAGATGGTGGAGTTGTTTGCGTAGATAGCGGCAGAGCCGTCAGCGGCGTTGGCAAGGAAGAGGCACGATACGAAAGAGCCGACCGCTCCGCCACGCATGTCGATCGCACCACCGAGTGATGCGGCGGAGTTGCGAAGGAACTGGCAGCGGGTGAAGGTCGCAGCACTTGATCCTGAACCGTTGAGATGAACGGCTCCGCCAGCATCGGAGGTGTTATCCACGAAAGTGCTGTCGTGAAACTCCGATATCCCCGGCCCGAAGTGGTGGAAAGCACCGCCCGCGCCACCAGCCATGTTGCGGTCGAAGACGCATTGCTCAAAGCGAGGAAACGCCGGAGACGTCACGCGAACCACCACCGCGCCGCCATTGATGGCGCTATTGAGGCGGAAAGTGCAACGGCTCACGGATGGCGACCCGCTTCCGGTGATGAACAAGCCACCCGCGTCATTGTCTGATTCTCCGGCGGTAACCGTGAAGCCGTCCAAGCGGGCCGTGGCGCCTACGCCGGAAGCAAGCACGACGTGTGTGGAGTTGTCTGCGCGGTTGAGGTCCCCGGTGTCATCGCCGTTCAGGTCGCCCGAGAGAATCGTGGGGTTCGCGGCGATGTCGCGCTGCGACAACTCTGACTCATTGCCCGCGAAGCCGCCGTAGATGGCGAGGCCGTTTCGAAGTTGAAACGAGGCGGAGCGCGAGCCACCCTGCGAGAGTGGGGGCGATGGGGTGTATGTGCCCGCGGCGACCCAGATTGCCTCCAGATATTGAGTTGCACCGCTGGCAATAGAGAGCGCCGATTGCAGGTCATTGAGTGGCGAAGCCCAAGAGAGTCCAGTCCCGCCAGCGACAGCGGAGGATCGAACGTAGAGCACCGTCGTGGCGGCCGTGCTTCCGAACTCAAAGCAGCCCCGATCAACGATCGGTGTCCCATCGCCATCGCCGTCGAATACTCGAAACCTTCCGTCGAGATCAAAGAAGGCATCGCTTGCGAGGGACCCATTATCCCCGCTGTCGATCGCAATCGAACCAGCACTCAGATGAAGATCATCGTCGGCAGTGCCAATCATGTCGTCGGCACCGGCCACGTCCGCGAACGCGGGATCGGAGCCTGAGTTGCCCGCACCGCCGGCGAGACCAGACCAACCTTGCACAAGGCATTGGAAGGTGGATACGCCCGGCACTTGGATCTGTGCCACTTCTCCAGTCACTGCTCCCCAGGAGTTTCCCCAAACAATACAGTTTTCGAGCTGAGCTTCGGTTACTGCAACGCCGCCATTTGGATTGTTGGGGGCACCATTATGAGAAATGGTGCAGTTTCGGATAACCGGCCGAAGTGTTCCTGGACGACATCTGATCGCGGTGGTCACTGGGTACTCATCGTGTACGGAAGTATTTCCGTGAATCAAACAACTGGACATCAGCACTCCGAGTAGGTTTAAGTTTACATAAAGTGCGCCGCCGCCATACAGAAAAGTATCTCGATTACTTACAAATGAACAATACTCGATCGTCGCGCCCGACACTCCCGTGATGTAAATGGCTCCGGCTCCGAACACGTTCGCTGTAAATGTGCAGTTTCGAATCGTCGGGCGACCTCCGGCGATTCGGATCGCATGGCCCTCGCGTGCGTAGTAGACTGCGCCTCTAGAGTTCGCGCCACGGAAAACAAAGCCATCGATAATTGTTGCCGCGTTTGCGTCTTCCATCATAATGATATGCGCGATGTTCTCATCGAAGGATGTCAGGTTGCCAAAGGTCGGATCGTCATTGTTCGCCATATCCCCTGAGAGTGTCGTGACGTTCGTACGCCACGCCCTTTGGGTGAGCGAGGATTCGAAGCCTTGGAAGCCGCCAAAGATGCCAATGCCACTCCCCAATCGGAACGTCTCGTCAGTTCCAGGCGTGTAGATACCAGCAGCAAGCCACAACTGTGCAGTACCCCCTTGGTTCACCAGTGCGCGAGCGTCGATGAGGCCTGACTCAAGATCGTTGTACGCACTCCCCCATGTCTGCCCGTTCCCCCCCGGCGCGGCCGCGGCGTTGACATAGATGATGGTCTGCGCGTGCGCGGGGCTTGCCGCGGCGAGGAAAAGAAAGGACAGGAATGCCGCCGCGAGAACCACAAAGTTGCGCGCGCCGGAAGAGGGGGGGTAGGTAATGCGGATCTGGGGGTGCGGATTGCGCATTGAAGCGAGAGGCGGGAGTGGTGGGAGGGAAGCAAAGGCTGGGAGGGAAGAGCGCAAGGCAGGAGCCCCTTCCGGCAC
>Ga0163149_10005635_pt1 | contig 13157 bp, 9 predicted proteins | sample OliLakLV19MP5G1_FD_148604 | JGI IMG/M metagenome (GOLD analysis project Ga0163149, IMG submission 148604) | Freshwater microbial mat bacterial communities from Lake Vanda, McMurdo Dry Valleys, Antarctica - Oligotrophic Lake LV.19.MP5.G1 | ecosystem: Environmental > Aquatic > Freshwater > Lake >...
TAAGAAAGATGGGTCTGTAAGATTCATCTCAGACTTTTGAGAACTGAATAAAAGGATATTGAGGAAACCATATCCTATTCCAAACATTCAGGATATGCTGTTGAACCTAGAAGGGTTTCAATGGGCAACCAGTCTCGATCTGAATGTGGGATACTACCATATCAGATTGGATCCAGCTTCAAAACAACTGTGTACTATTGTACTGCCTTTCGGCAAGTATGAGTACCAGGCAATCCCGATGGGATTGTGCAACAGCCCTGACATTTTCCAAGAGAAGATGAGTGAGCTAATGGATGGACTAGCATTTGTCCAAACATACATTGATGACCTTCTATGTCTAACGAAAGGCACATTCAGTGACCATCTCGAAAGGGTAGAACTCGTTCTACAGATGCTGCAGAAAGCAAGACATAAGGTCAACGTTACGAAGTCATTCTTCGCACGTTCTCAACTGGAACACTTAGGGTACTGGATTACCCGCACAGGAATTAAGCTTGTATGTGATAAGGTGAAAGCGGTCTTAAAGATTGCTGAACCTAAGACTCGAAAAGAACTTCGATCTTTTATTGGTGTGGTAAATTGCTACAGAGACATGTGGGTCTGACGGTCCCATGTGCTGGCACCTTTGGCTGCACTGACGTCCAAAACAACCAAGTGGAAATGGGAACCACAACACCAGAAGGCATTTGCGATGGCCAAAAGGATCATTGCAAAGGAGACGCTATTAGCATTTCCTAATTTCAATAAGCCCTTTCAAATCCACACTGATGCCAGTCACTATCAATTAGGGGCTGTGGTGTCACAAGAAGGAACGCCAATAGCTTTCTATAGCCGCAAGTTGAACCCAGCGCAAATGCGGTACACGACTACGGAAAGAGAACTACTAAGTGTAGTAGAGACTCTCAAGGAACATAGGACATGCTCCTTGGACAACAAATCAAAGTGTTCACTGATCACAAGAATCTAGTGTGCAAACATTTCAACACGGAGAGAGTTATGCGTTGGCGACTCCACCTAGAAGAATTTGGTCCTAAGCTGACGTATGTCAAGGGCACGAATAATGTTGTTGCTGATGCCCTCAGTGGACTTGAGATAGCAGAAATAGAACTCTCTGCCGAAGCATTCGCAAATGAATTAGCGAATGAGGAAGAAGATTTTCCAACGGGATATCCTCTTTCCTATGAAGAAATAGCCTTTCGTCAAAAGAAAGACAGAGCGCCACAAAACAAGTTCAGGACGCAACCCGCACTGTGTATTAAGAAGCCGCATGCTTTTTCAGATAGCACGTACGAGCTCATTACTAAGAATGATAAGATTTACGTTCCTAAGTTGCTGCAACACAAGTGTGCCAAATGGTGTCACTTAACGTTAATGCACCCCGGTGAACAAAGACTTGAACTCACCATAGCGCAACACTACACATGGATTGGCCTCAAACCTACATGTGCACGTGTCTGCAAGAACTGCGAGAACTGCGCAGCAAGCAAGGAGCGTGACCAAAAGATAGGTCCAATTCCACCTAAGCCCACTCCAGAAATCTTTCCGTGGCACACACTGTGTATCGACCTGGTCGGTCCGCACAAATTCGGAGACGAAAAGAAGCCCGAAACACACATTGAACTTCATTGTATGATGACAATGGTAGATCCAGCAACAGGATTCTTCAAAATAGTCGAGATCGGTCAAAAGACCGCCGATGTAATAGCCAACTAGTTGGAAATCCACTGGCTTACCCAATGTCCATGGCCTACAGAAATGACTATGGACAAGGGAAGAGAATTTGCCTGAGAAGTCAGCGAAACTCTCCAAAACGAATGTGGTGTTAAACGGAAGATTATTACCAGTTGTAATCCACAATCGAACTCCATGATTGAAAGATGTCACAAGACACTTCACAACATGATTCGTAGTGCACAAATCAAGGACAAAAGAGACCTAGATTCTCTTCTTGGTTTCAAAGGCGTTCTGGCGGCATGTCGGAAAGCTATGAATTCAACAGTGCACACCACTGCACGTGCAACGCCTACACAGTTAGTGTTTGGCCGAGACGCAATGTTGACTTTCCAAGCAGATTGGCAATTCATTTGAGAACGAAAGCAGAGGGTTATCATTCAGAACAATAAGCGTGAGAACGCTAAACGAAAGCCACATGCGCACAATGCAGGCGATGTGGTAGTAGTCAAAGCTGGCAAAGGACACAAGCATGGCTCAAATCCATACTTGGATCCCATGAGGATCACACAAGTGTATGACAACGGCACTGTCAAGCTCGTCAAGGTCGCCGACAACAACGGCGGAGCGGTCTCTCAGACCTGGAACATCCGGAACATTGAACCGCGCATGGCCTGATCACCCATGTGTTGCTGTCTCGTAGCGTCGCAAGACTGCGACCACGTGATTTAAAAGCTCTAGAGCGGCTGTAAGTCTTAAGTTCCAAGCCTTCTACACGCATGTCTCGCTTCACCTATTGACCGTTGTCATGGGGGAGAATGCAATACCCTAATTTTCCTACAATTGGCTATGCATGGAGTATCCTCATACGGGACTCACTGGGTCGTGAGTAAAGATGCGCTTCTTACAAAAGACACGCTTCTCAGCGCACGGGACTAGTCATGCTGCTAGCCCTATCATTTACAGCAGCAAAGAAGCTTGCTCAGAAGAGCAGCGAACCATCATCACCAGACGCTGGTACACATAATGTAACGGCTACATCTTTCGACCGTTGCATCCAGAACATGACTTTAGTTTTACCTCGATGATGTCGTGGTAAGCAAAGTCATAACAAACTGTGCAACAGTCATAACAAACTATGCAACTGGCACGCCGATTCTTCACGTAGAAGCATCGTTCAACTCAGCAGAGAGAGGACTACGCCAAGGGTCTCGAGCTGAACCTCTCTCAAATGTTACATTCATTTTAGCTTCATTTTAAAGCTTATAATTTTCTTTTACAAACAACTCAAAAGCCTGTAGCTTTTATCGTAGTGCAAAAACTGAAATTATGAAAATTGTATTTGACCGATTGTTGCGACATGGGAGATCATCCATAATGTTTGTGGGGGAGCAATGGAAACCTGTGCAGTGAAAATGAACAAAGTTGTCCATGTTTCTTAAAGTTTTTGTGCATCGTTGTGTTGTTCTCTGGCAGACTTTGTCACCTGTGAAACACAGAATATGAAAAAGATGCATGCAGCAGACGGTTGGGGCTCCTGAAAGTCTTTTGCTTGGTCTTGTTCATCTTTTGTTGTCGCATGTTACAAAATCTGGCACTGGCAGAATGGGGTGTCCCAAATCAGTGCTACAGGAAAACCCATCACATAGCTATCACAAGGTTGGCAGAAAGGGAGAGTAATTTTTGCTGTGCGGGTTTAGGCAAGTTGAAAAGAACAAGCCACAAATGCATCAAAATGCAGTCAGATCCACACAAAAAATGTGTTTTGTTGAGGATCAACTTCCCAACCAATGCTGGGGTTTGAAAACTGCACCAGTTGGTTAGTTGCTAGGTTGGTGCAAACATTGACGTAACAAACATCATGTGAGTGGAACAAGCACCAACAGTTTTGAGTCAATGCATTGACACACAAATGTTCAGACTGCAAACAAAATTTGACCATGCAAACCAATTTTGCACAAATGACTCTCTCATCTGAATTGGAGTATCAGGATGCCATCAATGTATGAGTAGCCAATAGCAAATAGTAAACAATGATCAGATTCACAAGAGAAAATAAGGCTACTGCAGTGATGCACAACAGTGGGGCATGGTAAATTGAGGGATGAGGTTATGAGCTGCAATTGCACCTACTCCAGCAAGGGAGAATGCGCGTGAAGTAAATTGTAAAAAATACTGAAAATGCAAAGGGATGATAGGGAGTGGATCTCAATGCGATGACGTTGGTCAGCCAACAGCAATCCCTCTACTCCAAGTGCCTGAAGCTACCAAATCTACCTAGCTAGCTACTAGTTAGCTACTCCGAGTAGTGTTTCTACAGCAGATACTGGGAATCTAACCGTTGGTTTGACAAACGTACTACAACAATCAATTTTGATGGATCTGGGACAGACAACACTCGTCTCTCAACTTGAGCCACGCTTACGCCCGCCACCATCATTCTCAGCATTGATTGACAGCTCCTGGCAGCCACTGGGGTTGACAGGCATCCTTTTGATGTGTGGACGATGATTGGCAGCTCTCGATACCTTCAAGACGAGGAGACTTTTAAGCAAGAAGTGAGTGGTTTGGTCCTCTGATAGATCCAATAGTAGATAGGTCAAGGGTCTCAGCTCTGGAAGGTTGACACGCGATCTGCACCATGGCCTCTGATGCGGATCTCAATAATATGTGGAATGGGGCAACGCAGGACATAGCTGACATAGATCCTGGTAAGCTAGCTCATTCGTGCAATGAATGGTTCTTGGAGAGTTCTGTATCCTTGATGAATGACGTTCGCCAACTAAGATATTTGCAACTTCTGCATGTGTAGGTACCGAGAATTGGAAGATACAAGCTCTGCCTCTTGCTCGAGTGAAGAAGATCATGAAGAGCGAGGAGATAATTATGCAAGAGCTTGAGAAGGAACGTATTCGGAGCGAAAGAGCCGCAGGAGGAGTTGCTGAGGAGGCCCAGGACAGGCCCAATATCAAGTTCATGATATCGGGTGAAGCACCGATATTGATGAGCAAAGCTTGTGAGCTGCTGATAAAGGATCTATCCTTCCGGGCATGGCAACACACGGAACGAAATAGGCGACGAACCCTACAAAGACAGGACCTGCACGCGGCTGTTGGAGAGAGTGAAGTATATGACTTTCTCATTGATATAGTACCCCGTGTCCAAGCAGCACAAGGTCAAGCCACTGCGCCTGCTGCAGCAACAACAATGGATCCTGCAGGTCTGGCGATGATGCAGGGGGCCGTGCCTCAAGCGTTTCAGATGCCTCAAATGGCTGCTGCGATGAATCCAGCCGCTATGCAGCAGACTATGCAGCAGACAGCTCAAGTCATGGCAGCGGCACTTCCAGGGCCTGCTCCCCCAGCACAGCAACAACAGGCACCAGCGCCTGGTGGGATTGACCCTTCTGGAGCCAACCCTCAAGGTGGCATGATACAATTTGCTCACTCTACTTCCACAACAACTGATGCTCTGAACCATTTGGCGAATTGGGAACCAACCCAAGTATCGTTCCAACATCATGGTACACATGACGGATCAGAGGGTCATCAAACGAGCACTCCAAATCCCTTCCATGGAGGAGCTCTTCCGCCGCCACCGCACCAGCAACAACCTCAACAGCAGCAGCAGCAGCAACAACAACAACCTCAGCATCAGCATCAGCAACAACAGCAGCATGTTCAGCTACAGCTACATCCACCGAATCCCCAACAACAACAATGGATGGACCCGGCCAATATCGCTGGGATGGGGACTGCTCCTTCGGCTCAGCAGACTCCAGGGGCATGAGAGTGTTGTACATTCTCGCGACGATGATGATATTGATGATGTTTGCATTCACCAGGCCGCTGCAACCAAGACATAGTCATAGAGTTGACCTGTGTTGGTCTTGCGGCGACAACTAGGCAGTGTGGGGATCTCAACTACGAAACAAGACAAGACTGATAGATGCCGCTCTCCTCATGTTTAAGAATCCTACGCTTGGATTCTCGTGCTATGATATATGTTGAGCGTCTGGGATAGACTATGACTTACTTACTTACTGCTAACAATATAACTTATTTACATTGCTAAAGAACTATCTTTGATGAAGGTAACAGTATGAACTATTCGAACACTCGTGTACTCGACCAAGATAGCGGCCATGCAAAACCTGTAACAAAAAACGCATGGTCAACGCTTATTTTCTTGATCCCTCAGGTCACTCGTAATAGAGACAGACAATGCTTTCAAGCAGTGTGCGCATGGAATGAGATATGAATGATGGGTGAAGCACATTGCTTTTATGGTGGTGAATGGGTGGGTACTCGAACGAGACCTTGTTGACGCTCCAATTAGACGATAACGCATCGACCAAGAGGACGGGGCTGGCTTGAAAGCAGCAGCGACACTGTAGTGACGAGTCATGGAGACAGCCTCGAAAGACTTGGAGATCTGCCCCGCTTGGTGAGCTCTTGAGGCGTCAGCCGTGTGGCATTAACATGGTAACAGAAACCGCGGCCATGGCAAATTCCCACCGCGGCAGTTGGTTCAACTACCGCCGAGTTTATGGACGACGGGTGCCAGGTACTGTACGGGCTATCTTAGATTAAAAAATTCCATCAGCGCATCAGCTGCATTTCGAGCGCTAATTTCTTGCGCGTCCCCGTTGTCCGCCAGAATCTCATGCGGGCTCTTGTTGTTCTGGCCGAAGGAAGGAGACCTAGACGAGTTATTGCTTGTGGTGTTTCTTCCTCGCGGCGGCTCATTGTCGCCGCGCGGATAATTGCGAACAGATTGGCTAAAATGTTGTCCTTCTCGGGGTTGATCATACTATAACGAAAACAAGAAATTGGCATTCAGAGTGGGTATGGTTAGAATACATGAGCGCGTTTTGCTATATCAACAGGAACCAACTCTTTCTTACCTTTCTTTGAAGCATCTTTTGGATATCCTGGTCTTTTCTCACAACTTGCTCGATTAGACGGGCATTCTTTGTCTGTTCAATTTGTACTACTTCCTTCCAGTGGTCTCTGTCCTGTTCTAGCTCTGCATATTTCTCGTTCCATTCGCGCTCTCGCTCTTCCAGTGTTGTCTCTAGCTGTTGTCTTGATCTAGATTCTTGCTCCAATCTAGCTTCCAAATCACCATGAACTCTTTCAAGATCCGCCAATCGCCTGTTCTGACTCTCTATAATTCTGGCGTACGCTTTCAGCTCTTGCACCTCCTCTGTCACTAATCGTTCAAAGAGCGGAGTCGGTTGTGGCCCCCTCGACATGTGTTCCTCGTCCTCGGTCCTCCGTCTACTATTGTTGACGCCACCCGCTCCAGTATTATTGCCACTGTTCATCATGATTCCGTGTGCTCCATAATTCGTAGTAGCCGCAGAACCAGGGATCATGTGTTGCGGTTGTTGCATTTGCGACTGCCGATCGTCATGGTGCGGTTGCTGCTGCTGGGACGACATTTGCTGTCCATAGTGCATAGGCTGATTTCCCACTGGTATTGGACCACCATTATTGTCGCCTTCCGTGTTCATGATCATTCTTCCGCTAGCCGGAGGCATGATGGAGGGCACCTACCGCGACAACACGATGGACAGGGATGATGAGAGCTTGGATGCATAACACGAACGGAGAATGTCGGCGGGAAGAAAACAAATTGAGGAGAAAATGTTTCTTTCACCAGTCCTGTTGTCGGCCTGTGTGACAATAAGACTTCGGTCGCGCTACAAAGAGAGAAGAACTTTACCGCTGCTGTACTACCAAACCCTATAGCACTCGCAGACAATTAGAGCCTTCTTGTTGTAGCTATTAGCTAGTAGTAGCTATGTCGACGATTAGCTAGCTACGACGACGTAGCTGAATGAAATCCGTCCCATTTGGATCATTCATAAAGCTACTGTACCTACTTAGTTGGTAGCTACTTGCGGTACTACTAATAATGCCTCCCTGTTTCTCGTGCGAAGCTAAATGCGCCGGAATGGTCCTGTTTATCGTCGTCAGCAGTAATGATACCGGTAGATTGTACTTTCAAATTCACCTCGCTACGGTTGAATAGCGGTTTATTTTTAAGAATGGCCTTAATCCTATCCTTACCGCATCAAGCACGGCAGGCTCAACTAAATACAACACGTACTTCCTGCGGTAGCCAGAGTAGACTGCTAGCTACTGTAGTTTAGGGTACTACCGTTTCATCTGATCTTTACGGATAATTAATGTATGTGTATGGCTTCAGTGAGCACCGCTGAGCGGCGCTGACAGTCCCTTTATTTGGCATGGCCTTCTTCCATGCAGCTCGAAGTACTAGCTACTGCTAGTAGCTAGCTAGGGAAGCTAGCTAGGGAAGCTAGCTAGGCAAGCGAGCTAGCTAGTCTACTTAACTAGCTAGTATACAACAGTCCGAGTGGCAAGACAGCCTACTGGTACCGACCAAGCCAGTTTTCTACCACCAGCACCAGCACGTTACCTGTTACAATTGTACCGGCACTGTTGTTCGACAATACACTGTACCTTTGAATGCTTCTATTGAATCTCTTCAGGAGTTATGCCAGAGGGAACCCAAACAACATGATTGGCTTCTTTTTTACTTTGAAGTATTTGCATCCTAGTGAAAGTGCATCATTAGATACCGACAAACTGGCAATATCCCGGCCAAGATGAGGATGTGCCCAAGATCCAGATGCAATCAAATCCGGAAGACATGCAATAACTAGACAGCACACACACCCAAAAAAACAGATACTGGACGTAGTAGCGGCAAAGCAGTGCTCTGGATATTCTTCCGCTGCCAACGGCGCACTGCCAGCTACTAGTCTAGCTACCTAGAGACGGAGTGGTTCAGTTCATTTGGACTAGCCAGTCGTTACTACTACTACAGTACCAGTAGCACAGTAAGTAGCATGCATGCCACACACTGTACTGCTGGTACCTATAGACCTAGCTAGCTTCCACTTTGCTTGGACTTCGATTTCACAAATTGGTGAGAGGCACAGCTACTAGTAACAGCGAAAAGATAGAGGCGGATCCCCTTTACTACTACTAGCTATTGCTGTAGTTAGTAGTACTGTAGTAGTAGTAGTAGTAGTAGTCTAGTGCTAGCTAGTACATGTAGTAGTAGTACGCGTAGTAGCTTCAGAAGAGTACTAGCTACTAGCTAGCTACTACTGGAGTAGCACTTCGCAATAGCTTCGTCACCCATTGTTTGCTTCTCTATCTTGGCATGCCTGCTTTCTATTGCTTGCTAGCTTCAGTTGCTGCTACTCTCAGTACGTAGTAGTTGGAGTAGATACAATCTACAGTGTTTGTTCGTACCTGTTTTGGTTCCCGTCTCATTGCTGTGTTCTGCATTTTCATCTTCAAATTGTGAGATGAAATTTCATCAAATTGAAAATTCTCAAAGGCTTTTAGCGTAGAAAGCAATAATCGAATTTCTTCTTCAGGTACCGGGTAACTCATTGTATCGCTTTAAAATAAATTTTAGTTTTGTGTATCAGGTTGTTGCCGTCTTGGTGTTCATGGTAGCTACTTGCAGAAAGACATCTAGAATCTTCGTATTGGCCACTAGTTCAACTATCATTGCTAAGGTCGATCACCTCAAATTCCAGTTAATTTGGCTTTGCAATATAAGAACGCACACAGATGGTTTGTCACATGATTTTCATTACTTTTGCACGACAATGTTCCATTCTTCAATAGAGTGCTTCGTAACAATGCCATTTAGTGTGTACGGATCTTCCTCGACAAATTTCTTTGCGGCGTCCAAATCCGTGAAGATGAACAGGGCCCCGATAGGAACGTCCTCGCCTACCGGAAATGTAGGTCCAGCACTCAACAACAATCCATCTCCAACTGCTTTTTTGGCCATGTCGATGTGTCCTTCCCTGTGTGGTGCACGTTTCTCCAAGACATCTGGAATGTAATCATATCGCAGCAAGAATTGGTTTCCTGAGCCTCCTAATGCTGTGGTTGCTCGGAAGGATCGGGCTTGGGTGGTGGCAATCTTGTGGTAGTGATAGCAGCAAGGTCGCGCAGAGAGAAGGGGACGACAAATAAAGGCAACAGCAGACGTCGTCTGCAAAGCTAGTAGCCGAAGACCGAACATTCTTATAGTTTTAATCCTGGCTTGCCGCTTCTATGGCTAATTCCTAGCTAGCTAGCTACTATCGTCAGTGTCTGTTCTAATTTGTTGTACTACTGCTAGAGTAGTACTTACCATACTCACTCCACCGAACGAGAAAGATATTTAGATTTGCCGATCTGTTACGAGCAAAGTAGTGACTGGATCCAGTCACAAGACTGACAAGAAAAGTAACTCCAGTCTCAAGACTGGAGCCAGTCAATCTTAAGACCGACACCATATGTTTGCTCATTAGCTGACCCACACTTGCTCCATGAAATTAAGCAACTGATTAACTAGCTAACTAGCTGACTAGCTAACCAGAAAATTGGCTAGCTGGCTGACTGACCAAGCAACTGGTTCTCTGACCAACTGTCTCCCTGACTGACTGACTGACCAATTAGCTAACTGGCCAACTAGCCAACTAGCTAACTGTTTCATTGTTTGGTTGTTTGGTTGTTCAGTTGTTAAGTTGTTTGGTTGTTTGGTTGTTTAGTTGTTTGCTTGTTCAGCTGTTTGGTTTTTCAACCATTTGGTTGTTTGGCTGTTCAGTTGTTTGGTGGTTTGGTGGTTTAGTGGTTTAGTTGTTCAGTTGTTTGTTGTTCAGTTAGTTAGGTTGTTTGTTGTTTAGTTAGTTAGTTGTTTAGTTAGTTGTCAAGTCAGTTGTTTAGTTAGTTGTTCAGTTAGCAGTCGCAACTTTGTCTGCAGTCAGTCTTGAGACTGGCTGCCGTCAGTCTTGTGACTGGCTTGGTCACAACATTGGTGATGAGGGAGTGATGCCAGTCTCAAGACTGACCAAAGTCAGTCTCAAGACTGGACCCAGTCAAAACTTTGACACAAGCAGTCTTGTGACTGTGCCAATCTTAAAACTGCTCACAACAGATCCAGAACGCTATCACTGGATCGCACACTTACCCTAAATGTGTTTTTCTACAGCTTTTTCTACTGTACCTACTATTGCCCCCAACTAGTCAAGTGGGGTCTATCCAAATTTTAGTGACAAAAGTGACTCAAAAGTGACTCAAAAGTGACTAAAAATGGCATGGTTGTATGTCACATAAGGGTAGGTGCCCCTGTGAGGTGCCAGTGAGACAGTGCTCACATAAGAAAAGGTGCCAGTGAGACAAGTTCTCAAAATGTTGGGGGCCAGCCACATCAGTGGCATCCAGTTTTTATGAAACGTACTGTAGTATTTTTACCTACATTACTGTACTACTATAGCTTTTCAGCTTGCTGCTACATAGACCCTCAAATGCGGCTCATTTAAATCCCCTACTTCATGCAAAAGCAATGACATAGTTGAGTTACTGGGTTTAGGAAAAGATTCATCTGGATTGGACTATGAATGACGTGCTTGATGAGTTCTACTACAAAATGTAAAATGTTTATATGGGAGCATGTATCGGCTTATGTGAGTGTTTTTCTTCGTCCTTATTCTGGTGCTCTTGTTCCTTTGAATAATAGGGGCGCGTTATTGCACCATGCAGTAGACAGCCAACACTCGAAGTGGAAGCGACGATCAGCCTCGGGCACAATGAAGCTAGCCACAAATCATTCAAAATAATTAGCTTGTAGAACAAAAAGAAAAAGCTCAGCTCTGACGGATTAGCTATGTTTACGCTTATTATTTTCTATCTGTCGTTCCTTGGCCCGTAGTTTCCTAGCAAAGTCCTTGGCTTCTTCTGTAAAAGGCACATGTGGGTTGACTCCTCGGCGTTCATTGTTGACATGTTTGTCTTGAATGATGGCTCGTTGCAATCGAAAAAGCCAAAACATGCTTAGGAGCGTTTCTTTTTGTTGTTCGTTCTTCCATCCCAGACTTGTCGTGATTTGCCAGGCTGCAAAATAGATGGCTTCCACGGTGGACAGCATCCCGGGACCCGTGTTGTGCCATCTCCAATAATAACTCTTTTCGGGTGGATTGTCCAAGGAGACTTTTGGCAAGGATGCTATAAATGGATTCATACTTGGCCGACTCCATTTGCAATCGAGTACCACCAATCGTTTGATAGCATTATTCCCGTGGTTGGCACCATTATTGCTGGTGTTGAGGACGCTGGAAAGAGGAACGGAATCTTTACCAGGAAACAACAAATATGTCCCTTCTAATTGATTGTCTGCAATACTTGTTTTATAAACTGGAATTTCACCTTTCCCCAGATCAAATAGTTCCACTGTTGTTACTGGTGCTGGTGCTGATTGTGGTTCCGTCGTCAGTGGCAATGCCTGCTCTTGCGAGCCAACGCCATGCGCCGTTGTTGCGTGGCCCGTTGTGGAATCCTTTCTTGGATTGAAAATCGCTTGGACTTGCACACCCGTCGATGAAGCTCGTCGGTCATCCACCAAAATGTGCAAGTCAAACGGCAATGGATGCAAAAACTTATTGTCTCGAATCGCATCTGGCCAGTCTTCGTTGGGTACGAGCAACCGACAACAGACCGGGCAGTACAAGGATCGCGAGGACTCGCAACACACGACTCGCTGCCATGACTTGGGAGGGGGCGAACCAGCAGCAAGATATGCTTCCAGTGCTGCCTGCGCATATTGACTGGTAGCCACAGTCTCTGCGCACAAAGAAGAAGTTGTCGTGTCACTTCTATCATTTCCCTGGTGGTTGATGGATTCTTCTGCCCCTGTTGCACCATCATGGAGATTGTTGTCGGTAGATGTCAGCGCCAACTCTGCCTCTGCATCGTTGGTCTTTGACTTCCGCGCCATTTTCGAAAATGTGACAATCGCGATTGGGAAACGACTATTTCGTGGATGGACACTCGTTTCGCTCTAACTCCTCTACTAGACTACCCGTAGTACCTTGTAGCAACGACAGTACCAAGTGAAAGAGGCGAGCTTGATGGATAATTTTTCAAGACTGAGGGATTCGTAGTATTGTCGACCTTGCCAGAGCTTGTGACATGTGCTCTCAATTTTTTGTATTCAAGTCCACTCCGCTGTGTCGAATCGACTCGACTTCCATCCGGGTACAATTGTACTTGTAGCTAGCCATGCAGCAGCTGTTGCATCATTTATGTCTGCAATCAGTGAGTGAGTGCATGCATGCAAGGGTTATCGACCCGCAGGGTCCCCATCCATCAGGAGCAAGATGTCAACTACAATGGGGGCAAAAAATTTCGAAAAACTGGCATTTTATGATGACCGAGCATAGTTTGTATACAGCCATGTATGGTTTCAACTTCAAGGCGGACACTTAAGGAAGTAAAAGCATATGGCTATCAATGTGTTTTATGTTCAAAAAACGGCATTTAGGGTATAAACTGCCCCGCTCTGAGTACCGGTTTCCGGTCATTGCAGTTATCCGGTCATTGTGACCCTAACCTTATGTTCGTAAGCTGGCTTGGTACCGAACCAATTGACCTTACCTCATGTTCGTA
>Ga0163149_10005639_pt1 | contig 13148 bp, 10 predicted proteins | sample OliLakLV19MP5G1_FD_148604 | JGI IMG/M metagenome (GOLD analysis project Ga0163149, IMG submission 148604) | Freshwater microbial mat bacterial communities from Lake Vanda, McMurdo Dry Valleys, Antarctica - Oligotrophic Lake LV.19.MP5.G1 | ecosystem: Environmental > Aquatic > Freshwater > Lake >...
TTACATTATTTTCCCCTAAATCTTTTAAGGATTGCCCTAGTTTATCCATGTCATAATTGAATTCACGTTTGAAGGATTCCCATTTTTCGTTGCCGTCATTTTTGTACTTGCTGATTTTTACTTTCTTTTTTTGATTTTGAAATGCGTTCTTCGTTAGCAGTAATTTGTTTGTCAGACTCTTCTTTGAATTTTCTATACTCAGAATCGTAATTTTTATTGGTTTTTTGTAAAGCTTTTTCAGAAGCTTCCATTTCAGCTCTAGCAGCATCTGCTTTTTTGCTTTAGCATTGCAACCTGTTAAAATTGTTTCTGCTACAAACATTGTAAGTGCAAGAGTTAAAATGGACTTTTCATCGCTTTTAGTTTTCAATGAATATTTAACTGATATTTAATTATAAAGAAGATGCCGATTAACACCTGTTTAAAATCCCTGCAAAGGAAACTAATAAGAATATAAAATAATTTCGAAATTCAGATTAGTGATGAAACATTGCAAAAGTTTTACCAAAACTGCCACTGAGTTAGTGAAACATGCTATTAGCAGATGATTTATAAAATATACATGTGCAAATAATCCCGAAATAATTTTAAATGAACCAGGTGTTTGTCCGGAGTGTGGAAAAGATTTAGCTAAGAAATACTAATCTGACTTAGGAAGAATCTTACAAACATTTTCGAAATGAATGGAAAAAAATAGCACAAGAACTACTTTCGAGGCCGTATGAAAGACTAGAGATATGGGCGCAATTAGACTTAGACTTTATTATCTTAACAATCGTAGCCGCTGTAATATGAACCTTTTGCAGCAGACCCTTTACTTGCGAGAATTATTTGACCATTAGTTGCCCTTAAACGATAGTAAAACTGATTGTCTTTTCCTTTGAAGATTTGAAATTTTGGGTTTATCATTTTTATTGTTTTTAAGCAGGTGAATTTTTATTAAACCTAGTTCTGTCTTTTTCTTTCTCAATCAACTGATTGTTTTTATTTTCTGATTCAGTTATTTGACGTCTCAAATTAAATATTGTTGGAATTAAAAAAATAATTGCACCCAATGCGCCAACAGAGAATGTGCTGAATATTAATAAGGCCAAGGATGTTTCTATATTCCAAAAAAGAATATCAACACGAATGAGAATAGTATTTTGAAGTGTGAACACAACAATAGTAATCAATAGGATAATTGTAGTTATTAAAAAAGCGCTTTTTTTCATCGTTAATTAAAATAATTAGTCCAAAATTAAGGGTATTTGAAATTAATTTATTACACAATAATTGGAATGAGTTACATGTTTAACATGTATTTAATCAGATGGGATGCTCCAACTACTCCTAGAATTATATTCTACACAATCTCGAAATCGGTCAAATGATTAAATTTGTTATTGTAAATTGAATTGGATCGCAAGGATAATAAAAAACCTCTGAAATTTTAATTTCAGTGTCTCACAACTCCTTTAAGATTAAATATGGGGGAACTCCCTCAAAAGACCAACAGCGTGCTATCTAGTGCTCCCTCTTTCCGCATTGATTCTCCTCCTAGTTATTATTTTTATTAACTCGTACCAAATTACTGATATAAACCCAATTCCAATACAAGTAAATAACTGCGAAATACTAAGTGTCTTGAATTCAAAAAAGTTTGTCAGTGGGGGTACAAATAGCATTAGTGCGGTAATGCTAATAGTAATTGTAATAATGAGCAAAATCAGGTTGTTATTGTATCTCAAAGTCGTGAAGATTGAATAGTAAAAAGAACGATTCACAAGTGTTAAAAATATATTGGCAGTTATTAAAACTGTGAATACAATTGTTCGTGTATGCGCTTCATCAAATCCTTGGTAAACCGAATATTGATAAGTAAGCAAGGTCCCCACTGTAATGGCTAAACCTTGAACTACACTTGTAGTTAACTCTTTCCAATTAAAAAAGGAAGTGGCAAATGGTCGTGGTTTTTGAAGCATCGTGTTTTTCTCCATTGGTTCGTTTTCAAAAATAATAGAGCAGGTAGGACCCATTATCAATTCTAAAAAAATGATATGTACAGGTGAAAATATATTAGGATAAATCCAGCCTAATGCTAATGGAATAAAAACGGTAAGAATAATTGGTATGTGAATGGATATGATGTATTGAATTGCTTTTTTTAGATTCGTATAAATTTTTCTCCCTGTTGCTATAGCGTCCACCATTTTTGCTAAATCATCTTCCAATAAAATCAGCGAAGCTGCTTGCTTGGCTATTTCAGTTCCTTTCTTTCCCATAGCAATACCAATATGTGCTGCTTTTAAGGCTGGCCCGTCATTCACGCCATCACCTGTCATGGCTACAATCTGGTTATTTGCTTTTAATGCAGTAATTATTCTTAGTTTTGCTTCAGGAAACATTCGAGTAAAGATATTGGTCTCCATCACTTTTTCCTGCAATTCGGTTTCGGATAATTTCATCAATTGATCACCTGTCAAACTATACTCTAACCCCTTAAAAGCAATTTGTTTAGCAATAGCTGTAGTTGTTGCAGCATTGTCGCCCGTAATTATTTTTACACTAATCTCGGCCTTGTAAAAATGATTTAAAACGGTTGCGATATTCTTTTTCGGTGGATCGTAAAAAGCTACAATCCCTTTAAACTTAAATTGAAACTCTTGTTGTGTCTTAGGGAAATCCCTGCCTTTAAAATCACTTTCGCCAACACCCAAAATACGGTATCCTTCACTGGTTATGACTTGTATAGCATTTTCAATTTGCAGGGTTTCTTCTTTTGACAAATTGCAAACATTCATCAATGCTTCTGGTGCTCCTTTTGCAGCTATAATTCTTTTACCCGAATTGTCTTCAAAAATATGCGTCATCATGGGTGGTTTTCCGCCCAAAGGATATTCGTGAATTAATTGAAAATTTGGTCGTTCATCTTCTGTGTGCAAATCGTGGTAAGAACTATGCAATGATATTTCCATTGGATCGAATGGAATCGGTTCGCTTGCCCACATGGCTATTCTTATTAACTCTTTTTCATCGTCATTTGCTTCCTCTGGGTTCGTTACTTTTTGAGAAGCCAAGGAAAATACTTTTGCCAAACTCATTTTGTTTTCGGTAATAGTACCTGTCTTGTCTATGCAAATAACTGTTGCAGAACCTAATGTTTCCACCGTTTTCATTTGTTTGACCACAACACCCATTTTCATTAAACGCCAGGCACCAATTGCCATAAATGTGGTAAATGCCATCGGGATTTCTTCAGGCAAAATGCTCATCGCCAAAGTAAGCGCCTTTAACAAACTATCCAATAAATTGTATGAACGAAAATAATTGATAGCCCAAACCACTACGAAAACGATGGCACCTGCAATAACTAACTTTTTTACAAAATTGCCTATTTGCAATTCTAAGGGTGTTTTTTCTTCTTTTATGCTTTCCAGGCTCTTACCAATTTTCCCTAACTTGGTTTCGTTGCCGATACTTGAAATGGTAACAATCGCTAAGCCGCTCGCAACTGTTGTTCCTTTAAAAATAAAATTATCTTTTGTTGATTTGTCTTTAAAAACAGGAAATGATTCTCCTGTAAGAATAGACTCGTTTACCGAAAAATCATTGGAATGAACAATGATTCCATCGGCTGTAATCAAAGTTCCTTCTTCCACTATCAAACTATCGCCAACTACTATGTCTTCGCTTTTTATTTCTTCCGTTATGCCATTCCTGATTACCTTGCAAATAGGTTGAGTAAAGTTTTTTAGTTTTTGTAATGCGTTGCGGCTTCTTGATTCTTGAAATAGGGAAATTACAGAAACAATAATGATGGCGGACAAAAGAAAAATTCCATCGCCAAATTTTCCACTTACAAAGTAAATCAGAGCCGCAACTAGCAATAAAATAATCATTGGCTCCTTTGCCAAATTTTTTACTGCATCTAAAACACTGTTTTCTTCTTTGAAGTTCAACGTGTTTTGACCAAACTTTTTCCTTGCAAGAATTACCTGCTCATTTGTTAAGCCTTGTATGTTGAAATTATTTGAGAGCATATTATTTTACTTATTGGCACTTAATTTTAAAAATGCTTTCCCAATGGTATTAATTAAATCTGAGGGAAGCAACGATAATTCTCCAATTTCCTTTACAGCAATGTCACCAGCTAAGCCATGTAAATAAACACTCGCGATGCAAGCCTGTTCAGGCGTATAGCCTTGTGCCAATAGCGCTGTCACAATTCCTGTTAAAGCGTCTCCATTGCCTGCTTTTGCCATGCCAGCATTACCTGTTGTGTTGACATAGGTGTCGCCATTTGGGCATGAAATATATGTGTTATGCCCTTTTAAAATCACATAAACGTTATGCCTTTTCGAGAACTCTATTTGCATTTTTTTTCGGCTTTCTTCACTAGTTGATTTACCAACTAAACGTTCAAATTCTATTGCATGAGGTGTAAAAATACTTTCAGAAGGAATCCATTTCATCCACAATTTATTTTTAGCAATAATATTAATAGCATCAGCATCTAGCACCATTGGATTTTCAACACTTTTAATGATTTTTTTTAAAACTTTTGTTGTTTCTGGACTTGTGCCAATACCACAGCCAATGCCTACTACATTAAATCTTTCTACCCGAATGGCACCAGAAATGGCAGCTTCATTTTCATCGCAAATAACCATTGCTTCGGGTATCGCAGTCTGCAAAATAGTGTAACCACATTTGGGAATATACATAGTGAGTAAACCCACGCCACTTCTCAAACAAGCTTTTGCTGCAAGCACTGCAGCTCCCATTTTACCTAAACTTCCTGCAACGATAATGGCGTGTCCATAAGTTCCTTTGTGAGATTGCGGCTTTCGCTTTTGAATTATCCCAAAGATGAGTTTTGCAGTAATTTTTTTTGTAATTTGATTTTGTTTCATGAAAACAGTATGAGATTTAAGCACTAAGTAGCATTTTACCTAAATAGTGAGGTTTAATAAAATTAGGCAATATCAGCTTACTGTGCTATCTTTAGTTGCCCTCAACCCTTATCTGGTGAAATTATTGAGGGGTATACTTTTTTAGCAATCTGTCTATTACACAAGAGGAGCAAGGCTATCTTCAAATATTTCGGATACTTCATCGTCTAGCATATAATCCTTCAATGAAAAAATAATTGCTTTGCAAGAAGTAAATATTTCGAGATTTAAGATGAATAATGTTGAAATGTCTACCTCTTTCATAACATCTTTTCCAGTATCTAAATAAGAAGATTTCACACGTTCACTGTAATCCAATTTTATTTTTTCGAAAAGAGTTTCCAGTTTTTGAGAACAGATTTTTTTATCCTTAACTAAGAATATCTGATTTATTTCTGAATAAAAATCAACCAATTGTCTGCGGAACAATTTGTAGATACCATATTTCACCTCGTTTACCGAATTGCTGAATTCTATTCTGTCATGGTCAATGTCCTTCATGCTTTTGGCTCCATACATTGCGCTTCTAACTGCCGTCATAAGTTGATTAAGGCGAATGAGGTCACCCTGATTACTTTCTTGCTCGATCATTTTGGAGTAGAAAGACAAAATTTCACCTTCTGCCTGTTTCAGCAGATGATATTTTTCTAGGTAAGGTAATGAAGATGAAAAAACCTTGTTACTTTCTGCCTTTTTTTTGAATTCATTTTCATCGCTGCTTGCATCTTCAATTTGAAAAACTTCCATATTCAAATGAATAGTGCGATAAATAAAAAGGCCAGTTTCTTTTTCAATCATTTCTAATGCAATATCAAAAATTTCTGGACTAGTATTTTGAAGAAAGGAAGTAGCTATTTTATTGTCATCCGCAAAGCGTCTTTCTAAAAAATTTCCCAATGAATTTAGGAAAAAATAAAAGAAAATAACTCCGGCAATGTTAATAAACGTCTGAAAGGATACTAAAATTATGAGCGGGTTTTCAATGCCGATGACATCTCTCAATAATTTTATAATGGGCACTAATAATACGAAACCAAATACGGAAGTTACAATGTTGAAAATGATATTGGCACTGGCCACTCGCTTCTTTGCCGAGATGCCACCAATGGAACCTATTAAGAGTTTAATCGTGGTTCCTAATTCTGCTCCAAGAACAACTGCCACAGCAGTTTCGATGGGAATGATGGTTGCGTACAATGCACTGATAACTAGTACTACCGTAGCAGCACTGGTTTGTATAAGCGCAGTAATTGCAAAACCGATGAGTACAAAAACTATTCTATGATAATGAAGATAAGGAGTGAATTCAAAAGTTTTTAGCAGCGAGTCCATGCTTTCTTTCATGAACTGCAAACCCAAAAACAAAATGCCAAAACCCATGAGGAATTTAGCTGCTTGAGATATCTTTTTCTTTTTTCGGAATATTATTAAAGCAATGCCAGCAATGCCAATAGCAGGCAAAGTAAATTTGGTAATATTTGCATTGAACCCCAAGGTAGCTACAAGCCAACTATTAAAAGTGCCACCCACATTTGCACCTAATACAACTCCAAGCGCATTTCGCATAGAGAGCATTCCCGCGCCCACAAAAGATAGCAGCATTAAATTGACGATAGAACTACTTTGTAAAATGGCTGTAATTCCTGCTCCACTTAAGATGGCACTAAATTTATTCTTGGTGTGCTTTTGCAGAAAGAGTTTGAAAGACCTTCCTTCCATTTGCTTCATGCCATCTTCTAAATGGAACATTCCATATAGAAACAGGGCAAGCCCTGCTAATAAGCGCCAAAAATCAGGTGAGACCATCAATTATTTCTGGTATTTATTATTCGCATGTGAGCTTTTCAAAAAAGGTTTGCCAAAAGTGGCGTTTAGCTCTAACAATGCCTCCTTCAGATTCGCCTCATTTTTATTAATGTTCATCTTTGTATTTTTTGAGAATAGCGCACAATGAGTCATAATATGATTGTAAAACAGCAGTATTTATTTTCGGATTATTTTCATTGGGTATCGTAACCGTCATTTCATTCAAATATTCTAATAGTTCAGGATAATTTGTCCTTATATTATTAGTAATGGAAATAATTTTAGTTTCAATTTCTTTCTCGTTTGCCATAAGATTTCATAGTTAGGCTTGATATTATAATGTTTTTTAAATTGCAAAAAATAAAGGCATCGTCTAATTTATATAATTCACATATTAATGATGGAGCAGAATTTGTTTTTGTTTCTTAAGCTGTTTTTTAATTGAGCCTGTTGACTATTTGTACATCATTTTTTTATTTATAGTTATTCCGGATACTTCATTTTTAAGCCTTTAAGCGTTTTTACAATTGTATTTGCTACAATAAAATTTCTATACCATTTCTGATCAGAAGGAACAATAATCCATTGGTTTTTTTTTGTACACCCATCAAATATATTTTGGTAGGCATTCATATAAGCGTCCCATCTTTTCGACTCTTTTTTATCTGCAATATTGTATTTCCATTTTTTTTCTGGACGGGTTAATCGATCCTCTAACCTTGTCTCTTGCTCTTTCTGAGAAATATGCAGATAGAATTTTAAGATAATGGTGTTGCTTTTTTGGAGATGTTCTTCAAACTGGTTAATAACTGTTTGACGTTCCTTAATTTGAATCTTATTCAACGCTTTATGCACTACAGGAAATAGAATTTCCTCATAGTGAGATCTATTAAAGATTTGAATCATTCCTTTTTTTGGTAGATTAGCATTAATGCGCCATAGGAAGTCGTGGGATCTTTCTTCTTCTGTTGGAATTTTAAATGATTTTACATCACAGCCTTGAGGGTTTACATGGGAGAATACATGGCGAATGATGCCATCTTTTCCCGATGTGTCCATTCCTTGCAAAACAATAAGTAAGGCATACTTCCCTTCAGCATAAAAAATATTTTGAAGATTGAAGAGCTGTTTCTGCAATTTGTCGAATAGTTCTTTTGTCTCCGATTTATCAAATGCATCAGGAGCCTTAGCAGATATTTCGTTAATGTTTTTCATTTTTTTCAGTTGTGTTGGGCAATTTTATTAGTAGATCTTTTTCTTTCAACTCTTTCATAATTAGTAATACCAAAACGCTAATTAGTGCTGCAAAAAAGCACCAAACAGAAATAATATAATCATTAAAATACAATTTTGTAATAAGAAATGATGCGGAAAGTAAAATTCCCAGCATGGATGTTCTTTTAATGCTTGAAATCAAAGGGGGAATGATGATACATATTAAATAGAGGCTTTCCATAATTAAATTATTCCTTAATGGAAAATCTAAATCATAAAATATATGAAAAGGTGTTATTGCAGCATTAACATTAAAGAAGATTAAATTATAAAAATGAAAAATAGAAATAGCTGAACCTATGGCAACCAATCCCAATAAGATACTTTTTCTTTTAATATTTTTTTCGATAAGAAAAAAAGAAAGAGGAACCCACAAAGTCCAAAGAACCTGAGCAAAAAACACAAATATGTAAATTGGAATATGCTGGCAATGCCTATAATTGGGATTTGTTAAAGAAATCCACACAAACGCTTCGGTAAGCTGTTGAATGGAAAAAATAATGGGAATAAGTGCAAACATTAACTGCGAAGATGTTTGTACTTTTTTTAAGGATGCAATGCCAACAATCGCTAGAATTGCGCTAGCTCCAAAACTTGCTGTAGTTGAAAAGCACATATTACTTGACTAAGTCTTGTTCAAGAATTGCTTCGTGTTCCTGATATTGTTCTTTATCAATTTGTCCAGAAGCAAATCGTTTTTGTAAAATATCTAATGCAGAACTTTTCCTTTGGTATGGAATGTCATACGGAGTAGCAAATATCCAAAATAGTAATATAGCCCATACAAACCATCCAATGAGGTGCGTGCCGCCAAAATGATAACCTTCGTAAAACATTTTTTTAATTTTTTTAAAGTAGATGACTGAAGTTTTTTTCAATCCTGAAACATTAATTTTTTTGAAATTTTTATTTCTTTTTGAGTGCTGACAATTTATCAACTGACTTACAGAGAATGTCAAGTTCTTCATTTGTCTTCTTCTTAAAAGACTGCCAATTAGATTTTCTTTCAGCCTTGTAAGCGCTGATGGTGTTCTTTAAGGAAGAAATTTCTTTGTATAGTATTCCTTGTTCCTTTTTCAAGACATCTTTTGTTGCAGTTTTTGTTGCCATAATTTCTAAGATTAATTTTTGGTTAATTAATTAATGCAATGCAAAAGTGGCATGGTGTGCTATTTAAATTGTTACACACTTCTTGTTAAGTATTACATAATTCACACGCGTAATTATAATATTTGTATACAAAAGCTGCAGAAGTAGATAATTTGGAAGGCTACAGAAATGGAATGCTTAAAGTTCTCATTAAGAAAAATAAACATATTAATCCCTGTACTTTGGTTTGACTATCAATTACAATCTTTACATATACTTCCAAATACTTATATACATACCCTGTTTATTCATTTTAAGGGCGTACATTTACAAAACAATCATATTTAAAGCGATGGCATCTACAAAAAAGAATGATTCAATCGCACCTCAAAAAACGGAGCAGGATTTTCCGATTATAGGTATAGGTGCTTCAGCGGGCGGACTAGATGCTTTTAAACGCTTTTTAAAAGCGATTCCAATTGATTCGGGAATGGCTTATGTGTTGGTACAACATTTAGATCCAACTCACGAAAGTATTCTTCCTGAAATTCTTTCAAAAACAACCAAAATCCCTGTATTTGAGATTACCGATGATATTCATCTAGCTCCTGATAATATTTATGTGATCCCTGAAAACAAAATGTTGATATCTACAGATGGTGTGCTTAAACTCACTCCACGAAATAACATAAAAATAAATGGCGCTATTGATGTTTTTTTTACAACACTTGCCGAAGTTCATCAAAATTTGGCAGTGGGTATTGTGCTTTCGGGTACTGGTACTGATGGAACAGAAGGCTTAAAAGCAATTAAAGCACATGGTGGAATAACTTTTGCACAAGACCAAGAATCGGCTGGTTATGACTATATGCCAAAAAATGCCATAGATGCTGATGTTGTGGATTTTATTTTACCACCCGAAGAAATTCCTGAAAAGTTGTTGCAGATGATGCACACCTATAGCGGATATAAAAATATTGATAAAAATTCACCTAAAGATGATGATGATGTTTTTAATCAAATTATTTTAGTGCTTCGCCAAAGTAGCGGAGTTGATTTTACGTATTACAAACAAACTACTGTCCGCAGGCGCATAGCTCGAAGAATGGTGATTAGTGGAAAAGCAAAACTAACGGCTTACTTAAAATTTTTGGAAAAAAATACAGAAGAACAAGACTCGCTTTTTAATGACATGTTGATTCCGGTTACTTCCTTTTTCCGTGACCCTAAAGTTTTCCAAACTATTACAGAAAATGTATTTCCCGCAATACTAAAAAACAAACCTTCTCCTGAGCCTGTCCGAATATGGGTAGCAGCCTGTTCAACCGGAGAAGAAGTGTATTCATTAGCGATTATACTCCATCAATTTTTAGAAAAAATATCGGGCAGGCAAATTCAAATTTTCGCTTCCGATATTTCCGAAAGTGCTATTGCAAAAGCAAGAATGGGTTGTTACAATAACGGAGACTTAAAAAATATACCAGGCTCGGTACTGAAAAACTATTTTACAAAAAACAGTGATGGTTATCAGGTTAACAAACAAATACGAGATATGTGCGTGTTTGCTGTTCACAATTTTCTGAAAGACCCTCCTTTTGCAAAAATGGATTTGATAAGTTGCCGTAATGTTTTAATTTACATGGATACTTTTTTACAGAAAAGGGCATTGAGTACGTTTCATTATGCGTTAAAAGAAAACGGATTTCTTGTGTTAGGAAAAGCAGAAACTACAGGCCCTGCAGTAGAACTGTTTTCCGCATATGCAAAAGATGATAAAATATATGCTCGTAAACTTGTACCTAACCGCTTTATGTATTATAACACTGATGGTAAAGATTTACAATTAACCGAAAAAGTTAAAAAAACAGCTAAGCCTGAGGTATTGCAAAACGATTTTCGTAAAACTGCTGAAGCACTTCTGCTTTCAAAATATACTCCTGCTAGTGTTATTGTAAATGACCAGATGGACGTGGTGCATATTAACGGAATTATTACACCATTTTTGGAAGCGCCACAAGGTAAACCTACCTTTAACCTACTAAAAATGGCACGCGAAGGCTTGGCCTTTGAATTGCGGAATACTTTACATAAAGCCAAAACGACTAATGCCTCTGCACAAAAGGACGGAATTTTAGTTAAGTCAGGTGGTGAAATTATGCAGATAACTGTTGAAGTTGTTCCCCTTGCTAACAGCATTGAACCTCATTTCCTGGTTCTTTTTCACAGAACAGCACTTGCCGAGAAAAAGATAGCTATCAAAGGAAAATCATCTTCAGAAAAAACAATAAATAAGGAAGCTCATCAACGAATAGAGCAATTAGAAAAAGAACTTACACTCACACGCGAGGATATGCGTGCAATTACCGAAGATCAAGAAACTGCAAACGAAGAGTTACAAAGTGCAAATGAAGAATTGCATAGTAGCAGTGAAGAAATGCAAAGTTTGAATGAAGAATTAGAAACATCAAAAGAAGAGTTGCAATCAACCAACGAAGAATTGATTATTGTCAATCAGGAGATGCTTGATAAGCAAGATCAGATTAATGCAACACGTCAATATTCTGAAGCCATTATTGCTACCGTAAGGGATCCATTTGTAGTATTGGATAAAAATCTTCGCATAAAAAGTATCAATAAGTCGTTCTATAAAAAGTTTAACATTGCTGAACAGGAAGCGGAAGGGCAACTGATTTATGAAATACATAATAGTTTGTTTGATAATACGCAGTTGCGTTCTTTATTAGAAGAAATTCTGCCAAAGAAAACTGAAATTAACGAATACGAGATTCTCATTAATCTTCCTCATGTTGGAGAGTGCACTTTGTTATTAAATGCTCGTCATGTTAATAATGAAAAAAACAAAGAGCAACTCATCCTTTTAGCAATGAAAGATATTACGGAGCGGAAAAAACTTGAAACGAATTTAGCAAAGACCTTAAAGGAAATTACGGATTACAAATTTGCGCTCGATGAATTTGCCATCGTTGGTATTACCGATCAAAAAGGAATCATCAAGTATGCGAATGATAATTTTTGTAAGATTTCGAAATACAGCCGTGAAGAATTAATCGGTCAAGATCATCGCATCATTAATTCTGGTTTTCACCCAAAAAGTTTTTTTGCGGATAAATGGAAAATAATATCCGAAGGAAAAATATGGAGAGGAGAAATTAGAAACAAAGCAAAAGACGGAACAATTTATTGGGTGCATACCATCATTGTTCCTTTTCTTGATGAGCGTGGAAAGCCCTACCAATTTGTTTCAGCACGAATAGACATTACCGACCAAAAAAGAATAGCTGGAGAATTAACTGAAGCGAAAATTTTCGCGGAATCAGCAACAGAAATTGCAAAAGAAGCGCAAAGCAGAGCAGAAAGCGCCACATTAATTGCAGAAAATGCAACAAATTCGAAACAGCAATTTTTGTCGAACATGAGCCATGAAATCCGTACTCCTATGAATGCGATTATCGGTTTCACAAAAGTAGTATTGAAAACAGAAATTTCTGTTAAACAAAGAGAATATTTAGAAGCCATCAAAACAAGTGGCGATTCGCTGATTGTTTTGATTAATGATATACTTGATTTAGCAAAAGTAGATGCAGGCAAAATGGTATTTGTGAAAACACCTTTCAAAATGGCGGCATCTATATCCGCCATGCTACATTTGTTTGAAACAAAAATTCAGGAAAAGAATTTAGAATTAGTAAAAGAGTATGACAAAACCATTCCTGAAATTTTACTTGGCGATTCTGTACGCCTCCATCAAATCATTTTAAACCTGTTGAGTAACGCAATTAAGTTTACTTCAAAAGGAAAAATTACCGTGGATGTTCGCATGCTGAGCGAAGATGCAAAAAAGGTAACAATACAATTTAAGGTAAAAGATTCAGGAATTGGAATTGCGGAAAATAAGTTAGTAAGCATTTTTGAAAAATTTCATCAAGCCACCAGCGAAACCTCTAGCCTTTATGGCGGAACAGGATTAGGGCTTGCTATTGTGAAGCAATTGGTAGAAGCCCAGGGCGGAAACATTTCTGTAAA
>Ga0163149_10005644_pt1 | contig 13142 bp, 10 predicted proteins | sample OliLakLV19MP5G1_FD_148604 | JGI IMG/M metagenome (GOLD analysis project Ga0163149, IMG submission 148604) | Freshwater microbial mat bacterial communities from Lake Vanda, McMurdo Dry Valleys, Antarctica - Oligotrophic Lake LV.19.MP5.G1 | ecosystem: Environmental > Aquatic > Freshwater > Lake >...
GGGAGAGTATATGAAGTGTATTGAGCCACTACATAAAAAGTTAGAATTTGTGCCACCTCCTGGAGTCACATTTGTTGACATAGATTATAAATCCGGATCCATTGCACTGCCTGGATGCAAATCAAACCTAATTGCTAAAGAGGTTTTCCTAAAGGGAACTGAACCTATCTCATATTGTCGCGGAGATGACAGGCGATATGACGAGCCACCTGATCCAAATACTGCATTTGCACCGGAGCAGAAACGCCCAAAGAGGAAGAGAAGTTTCTTTGATGTACTTTTGGGACGAGAGTAAGCGGCGAGTAAAAAGCTCACTAGTTATTTAGATAAGTACCTAAGGATTACATTACAATGATTCCGCCCTTTGGTGCGTGAGTAAAGTGAATTCGGCCATACCGTCGACCCTTCATTAGTTTTTCAGGGTGAAGATATTCCCCTTGAATTCGTAAACGGAGTCCTTTTTTTAAAGGTATTTTTCCGTAGTTTGTGTTGTGTTCAACCAAGATCGCTTGATCTTTTCTTAAAATCGGAGAAACAAGTAAGAACCTCTGATGAAGATATCGCCCTGCAGCATTTGGATCTCCAACCATATTTCTGTAAGCATCAGTTGCTTTTCGTTTTAAAACTTCCCCTATACCATCCTCTAAGATATAAACTACCACCCCTTCAAGAACTATTGCTTTGCCATGATAAAGGTGAGGGTCATCGGTGAATGATCCTTTTACCCTTTTATAAAAAAGAGAGCTTACAAGCATTGGCAAAAAGACAAGGATAAAGGCGACCCCTAGGACTAATAACGCCTCCTCTCTACCAAATTCCCCACCAAACTCCCTACCAAACTGATTAATATTGCAAAAACGGGAGGAGTTAGTGGCGCAGTACTTTTTAAATATGCCAAAAAGAGCGAGTAGCCCTATTAAGGTCCAAATAAAGAGAAATCTCCTGTTTCCCCAGATAATTCTTCGTAAAAGCCTAGACATACTATCAATATGTACTACGAGAATCCCTTCTTATAAAGGGTGAATCATTCCTAAATCGAGAGAATTTACTCCCTTAAAATAAAGACCTAAATGAAAGTTTATTTCGACATTAATCACTGATAGAATGTTTCCATAATTTGTTCTTTAAGTTGTTCTTTCCCGAAGTTGTTGTCCTTAAGACTCAATTCTACCACTACTTTAACTATAGGCTTTTTGTGAGCTTTGAAGAACTATCTACCTCTATTTCCCATCTTGGAGCTCCCAGCTTTGGGATAAGTCATGGAATCGAAGCAAAATTAATCGATACCATGCAAGCGATCTTCTCTACTTGCTTAGACATAAGAGATACAACCCCTATAGCAAGACGCCTAACAGAGAGAGAATGGCATGTCCTTGATGAGCGCCCAAACGGTCTCACTACAAAAAGAATTCTTGAGCTTAGTGAGCTGGCTAAAACTTTAACTCTTGATGAGTTCCATCAAGTTGCAATGGATCCATTTGGTGATAGCTCAAAAAAAATAGTAAGTGATCTTATTGATGCTCCTTATGAGGGACTTTCACCATTAGTAAGATGCGATGTAGTAATCGCTTTACTCTTAGCAGAACCTCCAGGTGGATACGATCTAAAGTTTACCCGTGTTTCCGCTCATGAGAATTCGCCTGAAAATCCTTCTGAAAACCTCAGAGAACAGCGATTAGAACAGCGAGAGGCTCTATACACTCAACTAATTCAAAGTGCCTCAATCGCACATCGCTTAAATCATATCGTTGAAAATGTAGAATTGAATTACTGGAATCTTGATAACACTCAGATCTATGACTTAATAACCTCTGTTGGATTTAATGCTCTCAAAAATAACGAGGAGAAGAACTCCCTTCAAACGCTTGGTGCTACTACTGATCCTTATCATCTCTCCGCAAACTTCTCTCAAACTCAGAGACGCGCCCTTAGGGTAGCAGCACTCTCTATGGTTAGGGACATGGAGATCCTTAAGCCGCTGAGAGCGCGATTAGTTGAATCCTCTGATCCTGACTCTACTGCTGTGCTTTTTAAAAATTCTTCTTTTGAGGATCTATTTGGGTTTTCTCTTAACTCTAAACTGCCCTTTCCAGGGACATTCTATCCTACTGGCGCTGTTATCCTAATTAGTGAAAGGGACTTTCAAAACCTTGCTGATTCTTTAGGAATTTCTGAAGTATCACGTATTCAGACATCACTACACTCACTTTGTGCATTAAAGCATTGGAAGATAACTGTAATGCCAGACATAGAATGGTCTGATGAAGCAGAGAGAGATTCACTCATTACATCTCTAAACGTAGAGGCTATCCTATCAAGATTCTATAATTCACATACTATCCTTCACGGAGTACGCAAATTAAGAGATGAGATTCCATCTTGTCAAAGCAATGCTGAGGGGAATCAACTCATTCGACCTACTCTTAAAGATATGATGAGAAGTGCTATATCAGTAGGACTAAATGATGTACATAGGAAATTTGTTCACTCAATATATAGCGAGGGTTTACCTACTGATCCACTTGAGATAGCGACCGCCTCCTCAACAGCTTTAGATCAGGCAATTCATCATAGCCCTGATTTAATAGGGATACATATACCTGACCATCTAAAACCAAAAGCAGGACTGCTTATTGATGAAGAGATCTTAACAGCATCCTCGCGTTACTGCTGGGCTCTTCAACGGTGCAATCATGAGCTCCAAAAGATCTATTTTGGGAAAGGAAAGGATCGCTCAGATATAGATAATGTATCTAGACGGGAAATGTTAGTTGGAAGGATTAACGAGGAGCCACACCGATTCTCTGAACTTGTTGCCCTTGTTCCTGTAACTAAATGGTACCGACTTCTTAATTTTGCGGGAATTAACGTTAGCGAGGAGGTGGCATCACTAGGATCTGCGCGAAAGAAATCCTGCATTGAGATATTTACTTTTCTAGATCAATTAGAAGAAGCCTATAACAAACAATCAATGGAGCTTCTCACCATTTCGACTCAAACAGTTAAGATCCTTAACCAGCTCTTTCCACTTGAACCGTTGCCCAGAATTGCACAACATTTAGCACAATACCCAGGATCTGTTATGTCACCCTGGGGATTAAAATTCATCTCAGGGAGTCTAATAGCGAATGGATCTAAACTTAGAGAGCCACTACTTGTCTTTGTTGAATCATCACTAACCCGGTATCTCCAATTGATAGAGGGTGGAGACCCGAACTTGGCTGAGTTTGCTCGAAACGTACTCCTACAAGTGTCTCAGCATAAAGATAATTTTTCTTCCACAGAACAAGGATATCCTGAGGGTGAGCAATAACCATATGACTGATTTAGCAACTCGAAGAGTCCCTATTATCGGAGTACTAGATCACTCAACACCTAAACCATCAATTGGAGACATCTTAGCTGCTGCTTTATTTGAAGAGATTCCACTAAGACTAAAAGATTATAGAACTATCCCTAACAGACTATCAGCACTAGATCGAAACATCGCCTTTGAAAACATTCCTGTTACTTCCTCAAAAGAGATGATTTTAGACATTGCTAACAAAGCCCATGAAACTCTTACCGTAGAGGAGTATCAAGAATTTATCCTTGATCCATATGATGAGAGCGGTGCGTTAATTTCTAAATTATATGCATTAACATATCCTGATAATCCACCTCCTGACTCAATTCTAAGGAGAGCATTAGTAACTGGCATACTTTTAGCTGAACCTCCAGCAAAGTACGAAGAGATTTTCCCACGATCCGCAGGGGTACAGAACCAAGCATTACGCAGAGAGCAGAGGGCGATGCTTTACGATCAGCTAATTTCATCTGCAAATATCTTAGAGAATCTTACTAGCTGGTCACTTCAATGTACCTCTTATATTTGGGAATCTACTTCCTTAGATATCTACGTAGCTGCCTCTCAAGCGGCATTTGGCACAGATGATCCAGATGAAATTGATGTGAGATTCTCTCAGTCTCAAAGAAGAACTACAAGGCTATGCATTGCTAGACTTATCTCAGACATTGATGCTTTAAGAAATATTTATGATGGCATTCAAAAGGGTTTTAATAACACTGAGTTTTCTCTCCAATGTAACAATTCGGTCGCTAGTCATATTTTAGGACTCGATATCCCTGAAAATGAAGAGGTAACAGCTTGGGCAACACCATGGTGTTTAATTTTTCAAATACCAAGTGAAAGATATCGGACTTTATTTGGTGCGACATGCGACGATATACCTGATGCTCTGATTATAACAACAGAAACTGTGCCCTCAATCCTAAAAGGGAGGTGCTTCCTAACTAGTGAGGCAGTACTTGTAGATGACGAGCGCAGACAGAGAGTATGTGATTCGACAATTCATGAGTCTATCTTTGAACGTTTCTTAAAAACTAGCCCATCTTTAAATCTTAACAAAATTCAGGAGGGGCTAACTAAGAGAGCTTCTGGCCAAGAGAGCACAGAGACAGATTCTATTCTTAAAACACATCAAACTGTTGCTCACACTACTAGCAAAGCTACTCTGGATGATGCCAGAAAATTTATCTATGTTGGCGCAAGAGAAACTTCATATTTAGCTAGAATTGACGATCTTTATGGCTGTGGGTTAAGCCAAATTGACACCATCCGTAAAGATGCAACTAAGGAGATTCTAGATCCAGATACCAACAATGCATTATCCCAAGTTTGGAACACAAATACACATAGATTCTTTAATCAAGTAAACAGGTATCAGTGGGGTCTTTCAGTCTTATTAGGCAAATACGATGAATCTATGGTTTTGCTTGCTCCAAATGTAGGGAGCGAAAAAATAAGTGACTTCTCGGTAGTTGGGCTTGTTCCAATAAACAAATGGAAAAGACTTTTAGCTTTAGTGAATATAGATAAAGAGGAGATTGGTAGAGTTGAAAATGAGACATGGGATCAAGATCAACTTGAATTATCTGTTTTATTTTCAGATCCTAACACACTCCCTAGCACCCCTACCGAAGCTCAATTTTTAGCCTTAGGACGACTAGGCATTGGTCATCCTAGCTCTTTTTTATTCTGCTTAGAGCACTTGGCCCACAATCCAACTAGTATCTATGTTGGTGACTGCCTACATGCAATTGATTGTGTGATTGAAAGCTATGTAACACGTCCATCAAAAGCTGACATTAGGCGCGCACGAAATCTACTTATGGAATATCTTGAGAGAGCTGAAGACTCAGATGAGAATAGAAGTAGAAAAGAATTTGCCTCCTGCATCCTTGAGCAGATTAATGAGATAAGGAATTCCTAAGAAGGAGACGGTGCCTATGCAGCGTCCCCAATATTAATCAATATTAATAGAGGTCTGACATGTAACGAGCGCTTGAGGAATGTGATTCTGTAAAACTCAATTCTTTTGCCACTCTTCTTCGATTTTCTTTTGTTTGGTACATATAATCTACAGTCCACATGACGGAATAATAGACTAATGCAAAGGCTACTAGGGTTAGAACCATGGAGAGAGGATCATAGCTCCCTAGTTCATCGCCACGTTGATTGGAACTATATTTTCTTTTACACCCTATCACTTCTATCCCTATCTATTGAAAACTCTTACGGTTATTCAACGTCACCTAATAAACAATTCCTGCAAACCGTAATCATTAAGAGGATTACAGTACTCCATATAATGTTATGATCGATCTTTGCTATTAGGTGTTATTTTAGTTACAGATATTTGCACTACATCTTTAGCAAAATCAGTGAGATACCTTTATTCAACGTACCTGTGAGAAGTGTGCTTGCAGGAACCCTCCTACTTTCATAACCATATTCTACTTAGCTCATATAGTATTTTAGGATGAAACTGCCACCTTAGTTTAAGTAAGTTAAATTTCTTTACTCTACAGCTACCTATAAATAGAGATGTTTTCCACAGCATGTGGATAACATTTCAAACATTCATGAAAAATTTATTCAATTAATATTTTCTTTCAATTAAGTCGTTGTTGATTTTTATTAGCCGAACAGTGTAGATACTTAGTTAGAGCAAGAAAACTGAATTGACTTTCAGTAGATTCTGGTAGAAGCGATCTTTTGTGGCGATTACCCGAAAGGATGATCGAAAAATGCGGACTCTTTGAGTTCAGCGACCATAAGAGAAAAGTTCAAAAGAAAACCTAGTGAACCTAGGTTAGTAAGTTGAACTCAGTAGTATAGGGGAAACTTTGTATTACTGGTGCTGGGTTTAATACTGCGCTTGCGTAGTATAATAAGCCCTTAAATAAAGGGATTCGAAAGAATAACTTTATGGATAAACGCACAGTCCGGGGCAAAAGAGGGTAAAACTGATTTTGCATAGTAGGTTGACTCTTGTCGGTCAACTGTAGCCGGGCCTTATATAGCGTAAGCTATGTAAGAATAATCCTAAAAGGGACTTGACCTGATTAGGAAGTAAGAGGTGGGGGTGACCCTACTCTTAAAGCTAGCTAACACCATGCTACTGTTAATTAGGGAGTAATCTCTGATAGGTGAGTTCGGTCTTGGTAACAGGCTTGTCGAGTATAACTCTTGGCTGGGTAACCGGCTAAATGAGTCAGGAAGTAAGCAAGGTCGAGAAATCGAACTTACTGAATGACCCCAAAAAAGATTATGCTGGATATAAGATTCATGCTTAGGTTTGCAAAGGAAGACCTGCAAAGGGAAGCTTTTGTAATCCAAAGTTGAGGAGTTGGGTCCGTCACAAGAACTAACTTTTTGGCACGCACGCGGCGCGACATGAAAATGTCACGTCGCGTTTTTTTATCTATAGCTTTTACTGCCTTAGATAGAAAAAACCCCCAAGGCAATCTCTAATATTACTTAGGGTATCCTTAGGGGTTTATCCATAGCACACACGCAGTATGCGGTCCGTCACTGTCGTTAGCCTAAGTTAGGTCGTCTTTTCTAGCAAGGGGCTTTTTTCTTAGAAATTATCACTATCAGTAAGGATCTCATATCCATTTGGGGTCACAAGAACTGTATGCTCCCATTGAGCTGATAAAGTTCCGTCTTTTGTAGTAACGGTCCAACCATCCTCGGGGGAGAGCGTAGTGTATGCAGACCCTATATTTAACATCGGCTCAATCGTAAATGTCATACCAGGCAAAAGCTCATACCCTGTTCCCTTCTTTCCAAAATGAGTAATTTGCGGTGGCTCATGAAAGTTCTGTCCAATGCCGTGGCCGGTGTACTCACGAACAATTCCGTAATTCTCACCTGAAGACTCAACGAATTTTTGAATGGAATATCCGATATCCCCTGTTCTATTTCCAGGCATTACCGCTTTTATGCCAACAAATAGCGCTTCTTTTGTAAGATCAACTAATCTTAATGCTTCCTTACTACATGCCTCTTTGCCACCAACTAGGTACATTCGGCTCGAGTCCCCAAAAAAACCGTTCAGTATAGTTGTAGCATCAACATTAATAATATCTCCTGGCTTTAAGATAACGTTGTTACTTGGAATACCGTGGCAAACAACTTCGTTAACCGAAGTGCAACATGATTTAGGATATCCTTTATAGTTTAACGTAGCTGGCATACCACCAAGACTAAGAGTCATCTCATATATAAATTTATCAATTGCCTCTGTTGAGATCCCGGGCTCAATAATACCCCCAACTTTATCAAGGATCTTTGCGGTAGCCTGGCAAGCCCCTCTCATGCCTTCGATCTCTATTTTTGATTTTATTGAGATCTTACTCACCGTACTTGCCTATTTAGATTGCCTATTTAGTCATCTTCAAAATTGTTTGAAATTCTTCATTAGTTACAGGTTGAATGCTTAACCTATTCCCCCGTTTTAGAACAGCCATACTTTTAAGTTTCTTTTCCTTCCGTATCATATCAAGAGTAATTACTAATTGAAATTTCTGCACAAAAGCAATCTCAGGAGCAACCCATGTAGGATTTTCTTTTTTCGATTTTGGATCAAAATAATCACTCTTTGGCATAAATTGGGTTGGGTCTGGGATGCCGACTTTAGAAACCTTGGCTAAACCAGCTATGCCTGTGGGAGCACTATTAGAGTGATAGAATAAGATCTTATCTCCTACCTGCCAATCATCTCGCAACATGTTGCGAGCTTGATAGTTTCTTACTCCTTCCCAAAGAGTTCTCTTGTCACGTTTGAGGTGCTCAATCGAGTAAACCTCTTCCTCACTTTTTGCTAGCCAGATATTAGTCATGATAAAATCTACATTTACATTTTTTATCGATTGATTATAAACTTTCTAGTACTAACTTCAAACATCAGTCATAATGTTTCAATCTCCTTTTCCTAAATATGTTAATTTTCTTGGCTCAAATGGACCAGGAAACTCTAAATTGCTATCTGACGGCGAGCTTGGTCCAATTTCTCAAGCTTCAGAGTCTAGAAAGGCTCAATTTTTACTGGGTCGCTCTCTTGCAAAAAAATTACTTAAAGAGCAGCGCGAGGATGGCCCACTACTTACGAATACCGATGGCTCCCCCCTCTGGCCGACAGGATTTGTAGGAAGTATTACCCACAAAGGAGACTGGGGATTTTGTGCAATATCAAAGACAGATCAAACACTTGGTATTGGAATAGATCTTGAGATCGTTAGAAAAGGTAAAGATATCTTAAATAGGGTTGCTAACTCAAATGAAAAAGCCTGGGTGACTGAAAATACTGATGAATTTTTTCACCGACAAACTGCTCTTTTTTCTGCTAAAGAATCCCTTTTTAAATGTCTTTATCCAATTACAAATAAGTTTTTTGGATTCAAAGATGTCGATCTCTCTTTTGAAAATGAAAAGTTTAATGCGAAATTATTAGTAGATCTAAGTGATACATTTAAAGAGGGGCTCGAACTACAGATCGGATTACTTAAATGCGGAGATCACATCCTGACCTATACCCATCTTCCTAAATTATAAACCTAAATCATAAATTACTTAGCTCTTCGCTTAGCGCATCTTTGATTTGAGGAAATTGGAATTTAAATTCAGCATTAGTGAGTTTTTCTGGAGCAACTCTTGTACTAGCTAAAAGTAATTCATCTGCCATCTGCCCTAAAAGTATTTTTAGTAAAAACTTCGGGGCTGATAAAAATGTTGGTCGATTAAGAATCTCTCCAAGAGTTTTAGTAAATTCTAAATTAGTTGGCGTATCTGGAGACACTGTATTGACGATCCCCTTAATGGCTGGGGTTTCTATCGCAAAAACAATCACTCTCAGTAAATCTTTAATATGGATCCAGCTCATAAACTGATCACCACTTCCTAGCACACCGCCTAATCCGAACTTAAATGGAAGGAGCATCTTTTTTAAAGCACCTCCATCTTTAGAGATCACCATTCCTAATCTTAAAATGACTACCCTTGCAAAATCTTTTCCGCTATTAGCTGCACCCTCCCACTCTATTGCAAGATCGGAGAGGAACCCGTCTCCCCTGGCAGATGACTCTGTAAGGATCTCGTCTTTACGATCACCATAAAATCCTACACCTGAGGCTGAGATAAAAACTGTCGGTTTAGTTGTTACTTTTTTAAGTTGGTCAACTAGGAGTGTCGTTGACTTAATCCTACTTTTTTTAAGAATATACTTTCGGTGCTCTGTCCATCGACGATCTGCAATACCAGCTCCAGAAAGATGAATAACACCGTAGAAGCTCTCTAGTTTTGTCGAATCTAAATCTCCTGAATCAGGATTCCAAAATATCTCTTGGTCACTTTTTGGAGGGCGTCTTACAAGAATTGAGACACGATACCCTTTCTCAGTTAAATAATCTTTAACGGCAGAGCCGATTAGTCCACTAGCTCCAGAGATTAGTATTGATCTTTGCATTACTTAATTAGAATCTAAAATGATTGCAACTTAAACAACTATGGCTGAACATACAGCATATATTCTAGAATTAATATCAAGATGACTCAACCCGTAATTCTAATCCATGGGCTACTTATAACCAAGTATTCTATGTGGTGGATTGGCTATAAGCTTAAACAAGCTGGGTATACCCCCTATCTATTCGGATATAATTCGAGAACTGCACCCATAGCAAGTCACACTGAACAGTTACAAAAATTTATTGATTCTCATGGACTATCTAAAGCAAAGATAAGCTTTGTGACTCACTCCTTAGGGAGCATAGTACTAAGATCATTTTTAGCGAAATATCCAGAATCAATTATACCATATCGCGCAGTTAATTTAGGTCCCCCTCACCTTGGATCTAAAACGGCACGCAAACTTGGCCAATTAAGTATCTTTAAAAAAATATTAGGGCCGTCATTTGTTGAGTTATTTAACATTGATTATCCTACTACCACTGAGCAGATAGAGCTTGGGGTAATTGCAGGAACAGTTCCACTTAAGAAAGGATACTACCACACTCTTGATGGTCCAAATGACGGAGTTGTAGAGGTATCAGAAACAAAGATTGAGGGATTAGCAGATCACTTAGTGCTTCCGGCTGGTCATTCCACAATGGTGTTTCAACCAAAAGTTATCGCAGCTATAATTCAGTTTTTAAATACCGGAAAATTTTGATTATCTTTTAATAATTATCTCTTAATAAGAGTGAGAGCACCCTCTCCTGCTCCATAAAGAGCAGAGTACGGATCTGTAATAAGAGAGATTGAAACAGTGTGTAATTCCTCTCTATGAGCATGACAATACTCAAATGAAACCTTCATTACATCCAACATTGCAAGGGTAGGATTTTTCTTTAAAACACCACCAGTTAAATATAAATGAGATGGTAACCAATAAAGATACGATATCGCCTGGCAAAAAATTCCCAAAATCTCTGAAAAAGCTCTAGCTGTTTCTATGTTCGAATCCTTGAGTATTAATGTAGATATCTCTTCAGGGGTTTTCCTTGTCCCTGTTAATACATAGTGAAGATCTGATAATCCATTTCCAGAAAGGATGTCCTCATATCTTGGAGTAATGATATCTGATTTATTCCAGTAACTGATAATTTGATTCCAATACTCCCTTAAAAATTCACTACGAGGATAGGAGATCGGCATATTGCCTCCTTCTGAACGGATCACTCTATTATCAATATCACTAAGAGCCGCAACTCCTAATCCTGTGCCTGGACCGAGAAGTATTGTTTTATCAGATTCAACGAGTGGGGATCCTTTGCGCACTAACAGGGCCTCTTTAGCAACTTTAGTTCTAACTGAACGTACCTCTGCTTCAAAATCATTTAATATAAGTATTTTTTGTGGATCTAACTTAAGAGCTACCTCCATCTCTTTAATATTCGCTGTTCCTTTCCAGTAATGAGGAAGCGCCACTACTCTCTCTTTTGAATTCCATACTCCTGCTGCACCAATACAGATGCCTTGAGATTCAACAAATTTAGCCCCTAATTCCTTTTCCGCTGCTATGCAGACATCTTTAAATGAAGAGTAGTCATTATTTAGTAAGGCAATTGGTGCAGTAATTAGATCACCAAGAGAAAGATCTTTAGTAACGGAAAATGCACCCCAAGCACTTTTTGTACCTCCTAGATCTCCAGCAATTACATAGCTCATAAAATTTCAAACAAAGGGTTAAGAGAGTTCAATGCATCATCCTAATAAAGAAGCAGCCTCATCATCAAGAAAAACTGTCAGATCTGGGTGATTCTGTAAAACTGAAGCGGGGACTAATGGTGAAATCTCTCCCTTTAAGGCTTTTTTTATGATAGAAGCTTTGTTTTTGCCAGTTGCTAAAAGGAGTATCTTTTTAGATTCAGTAATAGTTTTAATTCCAACAGTAATAGCCCGATGTGGGACTTGATCTAGCCCATTAAAGGCCCAGGCATTATTAATCCTGCTTTGCTCAGAAATCTCAACTACTCTAGTACGGGATGAGAATGAACTTCCTGGCTCATTAAAGCCGATATGGCCGTTCTCTCCTATTCCTAAGATTTGAAGATCAATTCCCCCACTATCAGCAATTAATTTTTCATACTGGTAGCAGACCTGATCTAGATCAGTTTGACCTGACTCTATGAAATTTAGATTCTCAGCCTTGAAGTTAACTTTAGAAAATAAATTCTTATTAAGATAATTTTTAAAGCTACTTTGTTCAGTTAAGCCTAAGTCGCAAAACTCATCAAGATGAAAAGCTTTTACACTCTTAAAATCAATCTCTTTATTTAAAAAAACTCTTACCAACTCACTATATAGATCAATAGGGGTACGACCTGTAGCAAAGCTTATTGCTAGGTTGGGGTCCTCATTTAGATGCTTAGATATAAAGCTTGCCCCCTCTTTAGCTACATCTAGATCGTTTTGCTTAATTATTAGATGCATGTAATAAGGTCCGAAAAAAGATACAAAAACGGCGGTCTTTAAACATTACGTTAAAGACCGCCGTTTGCTAACTGATTATCAGCTTAATCCTTATTATACCAATCCTTATTATAACAAAGGAGCTGGCTCACAGCCAACAACCTCAGTTGGATAAGCATTTATCGCGTTAATGTTATCTTGTGCCACTTTCTTAGCAGCGGCATAGACAGCCTTAACAGCAGCATCTCCACTAACACCAAGCTTTTTCTTAAGCTTCTTAATCAACTTGAGCATATCACTGTTATTTTCTACAAGCTGACCAAGAGTCGAAACTGAACTTATAGTTGCGCATTGAAATGCGGAACCACAAGTTAGACTCTTTTGCTCTAATGACAAGTTAGCCAATGTCCATGTCTCTACATAGAGGTCATTAAGCTGTTTAATAATGTCATTATTTATCTTCTTAGCGTTATTAACAGAGATCCCATTTGTACTCTTGCCAAGCTTAACAGCCTTTACAGCCTTACTGCCAAGGAATTTTCCTATCTTAAATAGGGAGAAGGTGGTTCCATCGATCTCTGTGACCTCCTGCTTAAAGCTCTGCTCAGTACACTGACAGCTACTTCCATCACCGTTACATACACCGCACGCATCTAAAACTCCCTCACAAGCTGGAGGAGTTGGAGAAGGCGATGGTGATGCGGACGGCGAAGGGGATGGAGATGGGGATGGGGATGGAGATGGGGATGGAGATGGAGATGGAGATGGGGATGGCGTAACACAACTACTTCCATCACCACACTGCACTCCACAAACATCCAATATCTCATCGATCAGTCCGTTACAGTCATCATCGATACCATTACAGATCTCAACACCTGGT